>Ga0208462_1002032_pt1 | contig 11972 bp, 14 predicted proteins | sample AD_SCU001_MetaG_FD_184452 | JGI IMG/M metagenome (GOLD analysis project Ga0208462, IMG submission 184452) | Active sludge microbial communities of municipal wastewater-treating anaerobic digesters from China - AD_SCU001_MetaG (SPAdes) (version 2) | ecosystem: Engineered > Bioreactor > Anaerobic...
TGTTGAGTCTCTGTTGCAGAATGACGGCTTTCTCCTCGTTGCCGGGATTCAAATCAGGGTGATAGATTTTGCTTAACAAATGATAGCTGGATTTTATATAAGACAAAGCGCTTCCGGGGCCGAGCTCACTGTAAATTTCGCGGGCCTTATCCAGCAGACCAAGGAAAGACAGTTCCTGTTCGATCAAAATTAATTTATCCATGCTATTTTCAATTATGGTTTTGGGTGCTGTTTATAAAGATAATTTGAATGCTTTTCATTTTTTGGGCTAATTTGTTTTGAATGTCAAGAATTATGTTTAGCGGCCTCGTAAAAAGGCCGGATGCCAAGTGAATCCGGCGTATGCCCGGGGACGTTTTATCTTTTTACGCGATTAGAAGCTGACGCGGGATAATTTTTGAAACGAAAAATTAGTGCGCCGAGAATGCAGCATATTCCACCGGCCAATAGTGTAAGACCGATGCCCGCTCTGGCGGCCAGGCTTCCGGCCAGCAGGCTGCCGAAGGGCGCCATGCCCAAAAAAGATACGGCGAATAAGCTCATCATCCGTCCGCGTTTATCATCGTCCACATTTGTCTGCAGCCAGGTGTTGCTGGAGGCGACCTGGATCATCATCCCGAAGCCGGCCAGAAAAATCAAGATCAGGGAAGTCCACAGTAAATGCGATATTGACAAACCTATGAGGCCGAGGCCCAGAACGCAAACGGCAAGAGGAATATTTCTGCGCAGGCCCTTGACGTTCACTCGGGAAGCTAGATAAAAAGCGCCGATCAGGGCTCCTGCTCCCATGGAAGACATTAAGAATCCCAGAGTCTGCGGGCCGCCCTGCAGAATGTCTTTGGCATAGGCGGGTATGAGGACAATGAAAGGTATGCCGATAATGCTGGTCAGCGCCATCAGCAGGAGTATCGAGCGCATTTTGGGATCATGGAAAGCATAGAGAAATCCTTCTTTTAATTCCTCCAGCAAGGCTTTGCCTTTAATTTCATTTTTTCGGTAAACTATCTGCATGGAAAAAAGTGCATAAATAACGGCTATATAGCTCAGACCGTTGACGAGGAAGCAAATTCCTTCGCCGCAGGCGGCAATTAAAATGCCGGCGATAAATGGTCCTAAAAACCTGGTGCCATTGAACATTGCGGAATTGAGGGCAATGGCGTTGCCCAGGTCCCGTCGGTCTTCGATCATTTCAATAACAAAGGACTGCCTGGCCGGAACGTCAACAGCGTTTACGCAGCCCATGAATAAACAAAGCCCGATTATCTGCCAGACGGCCACAATATCCGCCAGCACCAGCAACGCCAAAGTAAGAGCCTGGAGCATGGACAAACACTGCGTCCAGACCAGAATCCGGTGCTTGTTTGTCCGGTCGGACCAGACGCCGGCAAAAGGTGAAAGAAGAAAGGTGGGAAACTGGCTGACGAAGCCCACCAATCCCAACAAAAAGACGGAATTGGTCATTCGGTAGACAAGCCAGCTTACGGCAATCTGCTGCATCCAGGTGCCCGTGAGGGATATGAATTGTCCGGTAAAGAAAAACCGGTAATTGCGGGACTGCAGCGCGCGAAAGGTAAATCGAAGTCCCCCGGTTATTTCAGCCGCCGTTTTGCGAAGATTCATCATAATTGGTCGGAGTCGGAAGTGGCAATTAACTGTTCAATGCCCGGCAAAAGTATATTACTCGTAACGCAGGGCGTCAATGGGATTAAGCAGGGAAGCCTTGTAAGCCGGATAAAAACCGAAGAATATCCCGACCAGACCGGAAAAACCGAAAGCCAGAAGAATGGACAACGGGGATACAATTGTTGTCCATCCGGCGAAGACCGACAGGAGTTTGGAACCGGCAACCCCCGCGATTATTCCGAATGTTCCGCCGATTAACGAAAGGGTAAGGGCTTCTATGATGAACTGAATGCGGATATCCCAGGCCTTTGCCCCGATAGCCATGCGAATGCCTATTTCCCGGGTTCTTTCCGTCACTGAAACCAGCATGATATTCATGATGCCTATTCCACCAATGAGCAGGGAAATGGAGGCGATCGCGCCCAGCAGTATAGTCATTGTCCGGGCGGATTCCTCCGCCACCTGCATCATTTGGGAAAGGTTTCTCACGGTGAAGTCGTCTTCCTTGTTGGGGCCGCTGCGATGCCTCTGGCGCAGCAGTTCGGTAACCTGTTTTTCGGCGAGCTCCAGATGTTCAGCGCTCTTCGCCTTAACCATGATGGAACGCACCATCCCCGGAACGTGCGATGCTACAATCTTTTTTTGCGCCGTCGTTACCGGTATGTAGATGATATCGTCCTGGTCCTGTCCCATAATGGACTGCCCTTTGGGCTCCAGAACGCCGATCACCATAAAAGGCACTTTTTTGATTCTGATGATCTGTCCGATCGGATCGATGCCGCCGAAAAGATTGTCCACAATGGTTTGCCCCAGAATACAGACTTTGGTGGCGGAACGGATATCCTGTTCCAGAAAGTTTCTTCCGGATACAAGTTCGTAGTCTTTCACTTCCAGAATGCCGGGGGATGTTCCATTGATGCCCGTGGACCAGTTTTGATTGCCGTAGACAACCTGCGCGGCGGTATTAACTATGGGAGCAACCGCCCGGACTGCGGAGCATTCTCTTTCAATAGCTTCGGCGTCGCCCAGGGTCAGGGTGGAATAACTGCCGCTACCCATGCGAATGCCGCCCGCCGTCATACTGCCGGGAACCACCATGATCAGATTGCTGCCGATGCTGGCTATCTGCTGAGATATTTTTACGCTGGCGCCGGTACCGACGGCGAGCATGGCGATAACTGAGCCCACTCCGATGATTATGCCCAGCATGGTGAGAAAAGAGCGCATTTTATTAACCCACAATGCCAGCAGCGCGATTTTTAATGTTGAGTTTGTGTTGATCATTTCTTTATCACCGTTTCATCGCTCACAATACGGCCGTCCAGAAAGCGGATGATTCTTTTGCTGAAGTCAGCAATATCCTGTTCGTGGGTAACGAGGATAATGGTCGTCTTAAATTCCGCATTCAACTGAACGAACAATTGCATGATTTCCACACTGTTTTTCGTATCGAGATTTCCCGTGGGTTCGTCGGCTAAAATAACGGGCGCCTCATTGACCAGGGCGCGGGCTATGGCCACCCGCTGCTGCTGCCCGCCGGAAAGCTGATTGGGGTGATGATTTTCGCGTCCTTCCAGGCCCAGTCTTTTCAGTGCGTTCAATGCTTTCTGCTTCCTTTCCTTCGCCGAAATCCGGTTATAAATAAGAGGCAGTTCGACATTTTCCAGAGCCGACGTACGCGGCAGCAGATTGAATCCCTGAAATACAAAACCTATTTTCCTGTTGCGAATTTCGGCGAGTTCGTCTTTGCTCAAGCCGCCGATGCTTATACCGTCGAGCAGGTAGTCGCCGCTGGTCTGCTGATCCAGGCAGCCGATTACGTTCATGAAGGTGGATTTGCCTGATCCCGAAGGACCCATGATCGCCACAAATTCCCCGGCATCGATTTGAACGGAGACGTTATCCAGGGCGTGGACGTCATTTTCTCCCACATGATAAAATTTACATAGGTTTATCGTTTCGATCAGCGTCATTTTAATTCCCTTAACGGATGAACGGTGGAGGACCGGCTGCCGAACCGGTTTTTTTCTTGCCGCCGGCAGCGTCATCGGTGATAATCTGCTGTCCTTCACTCAGACCGCCTTCCTTTACTTCCGTATAGTTGCCGTCGCTGATGCCGGTTGTAATCTTTACCTGCTTAAGTTTTTTCTCCTCTAAAATCCAGACACCCGGGCCTTTTGCCGTTTTCGGCGTATTGTCTTTAGCGCCATTTTTTGTGTTCAGAGTCGGCTTAAAACGGAGGGCGGCGTTTGGCACCCGCAGCACTCCCGTCGCCGTCGCCGTTTCGATCAGAACATTGGCCGTCATTCCGGGTTTGAGCTTCAGATCGGCGTTGTCAACTGTTATGACGGTATCGTAAGTGACAACGTTGGAAACCGTTATCGGGGCATTGCGCACAACGGAAACTTTTCCATGGAAAGTCAACTCCGGGTAGGCGTCAACTGTGAAAGTAACATTTTGTCCCACGCTCATTTTACCGATGTCCGCTTCATCAACATTTGTATCTATCTGCATCTTGGTTAAATCCTGCGCAATGGTGAAGAGAGTGGGCGTTTGAAAACTGGCCGCCACCGTCTGGCCGACATCAACATTACGGGAAATGACAATGCCGTCTACCGGAGAAAGTATTCGGGAATATTTTAAATTCACTGATGCTGCGTCCAGGGCGGCCGAAGTTTGTTGAATCTGCGCCCTCGCTATCTTTATCTGGGCCTGTGCGGAAAGATAATTTGTTTCCGCCGTATCCAGATCGCTTCTGGAGATAAAATTTTTAGCGAAGAGCGTTTTGTTTCTTTCGTAAGTCAGTTTTGCGTCCCGCAGCGTAACCTGTGCTTTTTCCAAAGATGCTTTGGCCGATATTAAATTGGCCTGCGCTTGTCCGACCTGAGCTTCAAAGACGGAGGGGTCGATTTGAGCCAGAAGTTGTCCTTTTTTCACCGGAGAATTAAAATCGACAAAAAGCTGTTTAATGGTTCCTGAGACCTGCGTTCCCACCTGGACGGTCGTTACCGCATTGACGGTGCCCGTTGCCGAAACCGTGGATTTAATATCGCCGCGGGTTACTTTTTCAGTGACGTATTTCGGTTCGTTTTTGTCAGACCGCAGAACAAAAAAGAGACCCGCTGCCGCAGCAATCAGCATAATCAACGCAATAATAATTTTTTTCATCTGTTAACTCCCATTGCTTTTTGCAGTCCCGCCTGGGCCAGCATATAATCGGACAAGGCGTTAATGTAAGTCATCCTGGCGTTGCTTAAAGAAATCATGGCGTCGGTAATTTCAATATGATTGCCCACGCCGGCTGAATATCGTCCGCGGGCCAGTTCCAGATTTTCTTCGGCCTGGCGGATAACTGTTTTGCCCGCTGCAGTCCGCTCTTCAGCTTCCTTCATGGACAGGTATGCCGATTCTACCTCCAGCGCCACGTTCTGCTTCAACGCGTCTTCGTTGGCAGTGAGGATATCTAAATTAGCCCGGGCTTCCTGTATTTGATATTTTGTGGAAAATCCGGTGAAGAGGGGAAAAGTTAAAGCCGCACCGACGTTCCAGCTTTTATTGTCATTATTAATCGATAAATCATCGCTGGCGTAGCCATAGGAAGCATTTCCCGACAGCGTCGGCAAATATTCTTTTTTGTTCAGCTCAATGGTCTTTTCCAGGCCTTCTTTTTTCCTGGCGACGGAAAGAAGATCGGGCCTGTTCTTATAAGCGTTTTGCAGTGCTTCAGCCAGCGGCATATAGTAAGGGCTGTAGCTCAAAACATCTTTTATTTCGTATTCGGGCGCATTGGTTATTCCCATTGCATTGTTGAGGTTCACCTTCGCTATCCGCAGGGCGTTTTCCGCCTTCACTAAAAGTATCCGGGCATTGCTTAAACTTACTTCGGCGCTGGTGACATCAATTTTGGAGCTTTTTCCCGCTTCAAAATAGGCCTGTGCTATTTCGTAGTGCTGCTGGAACGAACTTACGGTTTCCCGTGCCACATCGCGGCTCATTTTCCCCTGCAGAAAGCCGTAATAATATTGTTTGACATTGTAAATAACCAGACTTCGGGCATCGAGCAGGTCGGCTTCGGACGATTCTTTATTCAAGCTTTGTATTTCCACCTGGGTGGAGGTCTTGCCGAAATCAAAAATGTTCTGACTTAAGTTCAAATAACTGGAATAACGATCATAGGGATCGCTTCTGGACAGTGATGATGAGGAGGACGGTCCGATTCGATCATAGCCGGACTGCAGGGTGAGCTGCGGAAAATAATTTGCCCTGGCCTGGCCGATCTTGCTTTCCTTTCCCCTTATTGTAGCTGCGGCGGCGAAGAGATTGGGATGCTGCTGCAGGGCGATATTAATACATTGCTGTAAATTAAGAACATCGCCGCTCTTTATCTGTTCGGCCCCGAAAGCATGGGAACAGATCAGCAACACTAGTAAAAATCCTGCGAAAAATTTCTTCTTCATAGCTTATCCTGTTTTTCAAAATACTGTGCGAACATACAGCCGGAACGATCGACAAAAAATACGCAAAATTCACTCTGGAACGTTATCCTAACAACCTCGTTCAACTCAAGTCTTTTGCCGCAGAAATATCAACATAATTAATTTTCCGCCGGCATCTGGATACACGGCTTCATAAGCAAGGCTTGTGCCGGGGCCGTAATTAAATTATAAGTACTTGTTAATAATGGATAATAGGGGATATTAAGTATAAAATGAGCTGGGAGATGGTGGGTATTATGTATCCAGTCAATGCCTTTGATGGATACATAATACCCGGATAATAATGGTTTATCCGCTGAAAAGTTGATTTTTTCTTGTCCTGCCGGGGGCTGTTAATTGGCTGATTCCTGTTTTTTCTCCAATAAGCTTGTTATTATTTGATAATTTTTATCGGAGATGGATTTCAGGCCTTCGATACTTTTCGTATAAGACAAAAGCCAGTCATTGATCGCTTTTTTTCCACCGGCCGGAATCCAGGCGGTTTTTTCAACAACACCAGAGGCAATGCGCCGGGAGTGATCCTGCATCGCCAGCATGGTTTTAAAAGTGTTGTCGATGGTTATTTTGTTTATTTCCATCAGTTGCTTCGGGATTTGCATCGTTTTCATTATATTACCTCCGTAACATTAATTTAATATAACTATTCTTTAATATTTGTGGTTGATCCGGTGTCTTTATGCCGGTATATAAAACAGCCGGGCGTCTATATCGTGAGGATTAAGTAATTAAGTTTTATTTCAATAAATTACAATACTAATTAAATTGGCAAATAATGGATAGAAAATATACCTAATTGCTAAAAGGAGGATCTGAACTACGAATTACGTTAAATATCTCGAAAAATTAAAAGCGGGCCAAAAGGGGCTTAATCCTTTTTTGGATTTTATGGAAATTAAAGTGGAAGAAATGAGAGAAGGTTATGCCAAATTTCGGATGCCTGTCCGTCCGGAATATTTGCAGGGAGCGGATTCCATGCAGGGCGGCCTTATTGTGGCCATGGGTGATGAAGCCATTGCCCATGCCATGATGACCGAGCTGCAGCCCGATGAAGGATTAACCACTGTCGAACTGAAAAGTAACTTTCTGGCCGGGGTAAATTCAGGCGAATTGATTGCCGAGGCGACCGTTTTTAAGAAGGGTAGCAGCCTGATGATCGGTGACTGTCTGGTTACGGATGAGCACGGCAAAAACATTTGCCGTGTTTCGGCGACTTTTCTCCTGTTAAAAAGCAAACCTCAAAAGGAGGTTCCCGAAGTTTACCAGGCGTGAAAATTTCACCGCCTGAAAATTATTAATTTACGGCTTTTGACGAGTTCATCAGAAATAAATATTTCTTTGATTGACCGGCAGGTCTAAATTTGATAGCTCAAACCAAATAAATTCGTTCATTATCAGGGAGATAAAAAAGTGATCGATCTGCACACCCACACAATTTTCAGCGACGGTGATTTAATACCGTCGGAACTGGCGCAGCGCGCGTATGTTGCCGGTTACAAAGTAATAGCAATAACCGATCATGCGGATCATTCCAATTATGACTTTATTATCCCCCGCCTGATCAGGGCGTGTTTAAAGATCACCGGCAACGGCAAGATAACAGCTATACCGGGAATTGAGCTGACCCATGTTGACCCGCGTGATATCGCCGAGCTCGCCTCCGAGTCGCGTAAGCTGGGGGCAAAGATCATTGTTGTGCACGGCGAAACGCCGGTGGAACCGGTGCTTGCCGGAACCAATCAGGCGGCGCTGCGGGCGGACATCGATATTCTGGCTCATCCGGGTTTGATCACGGCGGAAGAGGCCGGGCTGGCCGCGACCCGCGGCATTCATCTGGAAATTACCACCCGCAAAGGCCATAGCCTGACCAACGGTCATGTCGCCAAAATGGCCCGCCAATGTGGAGCAAAACTTGTCCTCGACAATGACGCCCATTCCCCCTCGGATCTGGTCGGCAGGGAAATGGCTGTTAAAATTGCCCGGGGCGCAGGTTTGACGGATGAAGAAATAAAGATCATGTTTGCCAATTCACAGGATATTGTCCGGAAGGTGCAGGGGTGAAAGAACCATACGGCAGTCGTCCTTCTGGAGTCAGCGTTCATAATTATTCGATAAAATAGACATAAATGAGAAAATCATGAAAATTGACATTGATCAACTTACTGAATCCGAGCTGATTGATCTAAACCGGCGCATCGTTGAACGTCTTCGGTTTCTCCAACATATGCGGACGCATTTATCCATGCTGGAGTTTTCCATCGGCGAAAGAGTCTGCTTTCAACCCGATAATCGACCGGTTATTTCCGGCATCATTACAAAATACAACCAAAAAACTGTATCCATTGTCACTGAGACTGGAGAACGCTGGAATGTTTCTCCCTCCCTGCTGAGAAGATCCGAGACAAAAAACAAAGCAAACGGAATAAAAAATAATATCATCAAGCTTCCTAAAAAATAAATTTGGGAGTGAGCTAATTCATTCCGTCGATTGCAGATTCCCGATACCTCCTGTATTATTCTTATGATCCGCTCCTTGAGTAGCATTATTTATTTGAGGCAATTTGCTACGAAGTAAAAACTTTTAAATTTCATTATCAATGTGTATAATATAGTACATTTATACACACAGGAGGCAAGAGATGAGAACCAATGTGGTTTTGGATGACGAACTGATGGCGTCCGCTCTCAAAGTGTCCGGTCTTAAAACGAAAAAGGATGCTATAGAAGAGGGATTAAGGCTTCTAATACAAGTAAAAAGCCAGAAAGAAATCAAACGTTATCGTGGAAAACTGAAGTGGTCCGGCAATCTTGAAGAGATGAGGTTGGATAAATGATCCTTGTTGATTCCTCTGTATGGATAGACTACTTCAACGGTGCTGAAACATCTCAGACGGATTGGCTCGATTCTTCACTCGGCAACATACCCATCGTCATAGGTGATCTCATTCTAATCGAGGTTCTCCAGGGATTCCAGAGTGATAAGGATTTTAAAATAGCCAGGGATCTTCTCTTAGGGATTCCATTTGTTCAGCTGGGTGGTCAATCGTTGGCATTAGAAAGCGCCATGAACTATAGATATCTGAGGAAGAAAGGTATCACCGTTAGAAAAACGATAGACGTTATTATTGGAACTTTCTGTATCCACAATAAGCTGATGTTGCTGCATTCCGATCGAGATTTCGATCCTATGGTGAAGTTTCTGGGGTTGCAGATAATTGATATATAACGGACACATCTCAACGTCACTTTCTGTTAATTTTTTCGGCACAAAAGAGGAAAAATGAATAAAGCTTACGTGCATGGTTATGACCAGCGGGAAAACATCCGTTTGCAGGATCAGGCCTCGACCCTCGTCGAACTGCTGCACTCCGATACATTGTATCCGGGAGGAAGCCGGGTTCTGGAAGCGGGCTGCGGAGTCGGTGCGCAAACGGTGACGCTGGCGAAAAACAGTCCGGACGCCTTGATCACTTCCATCGATATTTCCGCAGTATCTCTGAATGAAGCCCAAACAAGAGTGGCTGCGGCGGGCCTGACTAATGTTCATTTTGAACGAGCGGATATCTTTAACCTGCCTTATGCACCTGACTGCTTTGACCATATTTTTGTCTGCTTCGTTCTGGAACACCTCGCGCAGCCTGTCGAAGCCCTGCACAAACTGAAGACTTATTTGAAGCCGGGTGGAACGATCACGGTCATCGAAGGCGACCACGGTTCGACGTACTTTTATCCGGACAGCGAAGACGCCCACAGGGCGATTCAATGCCAGGTGGAATTGCAGCGCCGCGCCGGCGGCAACGCCATAATCGGGCGGCAATTATATCCTCTGTTGTTCAACGCCGGCTACAGTTCGATTCGTGTCTCTCCCCGCATGGTTTACGTCGATCCCAGCAAGCCGGGGCTGGTTGAAGGATTTACGAAGAAGACTTTTACGGCCATGATCGAAGGCGTCCGGGAAGCAGCTCTTAAGGCGGGCATAATCGAACCGCAGGCTTTTGAAAGAGGAATAAGAGATTTGTACCGGACCGCCGAAGCGGACGGCGTGTTTTGCTATACTTTCTTTAAGGCGGTGGCAGTAAAGTGATCACCGGCCACGTTGTTACTCTTGATCATTGAAACGACCGTTTTTAATAAGCCAACAGAAGGAGAGACAACCCATGGATAAAATCAAAATTAGCAACGATGCGGCTATGCTGTACCCCATGCCGATGGTATTGGTAGGTTCTGTTGTCGAGGGAAAGCCTAATTTCATGGCTGTCGGCTGGATCTCCAAAGTGAACTTCAAGCCTTCGCTGTTTTCCATAGCATTGGGGCCGCATTATACCAATAAGGGAATTGAGGAAAACAAAGAATTCAGCATTAATATTCCTGATGTGTCCCTCATCGAGAAAACCGATTACTGCGGACTTTTCTCCGGAGCAAAAACCGATAAATCCGGACTCTTTGATGTCTTCTACGGGAAACTGGCCAGTGCTCCGCTCATTCGGGAATGTCCGGTTTGTATATCGTGTTCGCTATACGAAGTAGTTAAGCTGCCGGTGGATACGCTCTACATTGGAGAGCCGAAAGAAGTTTTTACGGAAGAAAAATATTTAACCACCGGTCAACTGGACATAAAAAAAATCAATCCCTTTACTTTAACGATGCCGGACAATAATTACTGGTCCGTCGGTGAAAATCTTGGAAAGGCCTGGGGCATAGGCAAAAATTTAAAGAAAAAATAAAAGGCATTTTGTTGTTTAGTAAATGGTTATCTCTTTGTGACTTGCTGGAAGCGCTTTTGATAAATTCTAAAGCTCACGAAAGGTACCTTCAACACTCGTCTTCGACTTCAGACAACTCGTAGGGTGGAACAAGCACAGCGGTTCCGCCAATTAAAAATTATCAGGTGGATGCGCTGCTCTTCATCCACCCTACGGCTATGATTGGTTTGCAGATAACCAGGTCGCTACAGCTCATGTCGCGGTTTGCAAAAGACGCTTCGCGTCTCGGCAAACCGCGCCACAGCTGAGCTCCAACGTTAGGCATTTGAATAGATAGGTGGTGGCATGGCCATATTCATAAGTTACTCTGTGTTGGGGATTCCATCATCAATAAGGTATAAAAAGCAATCGAGAAGGCAAGCGCGTTGCTGGTCGTGCGTCAAAGTCCTCAGTCGCCTCTGAATGGTGTAAGAATGGTATTAAACTTAATTTAATTATATGATTAATGGACGAACCCGTTTTCTCAATCGCTGTTACGGTGAATCTTTTATGAAAAGAACACGCATCCTGTTTATGTTCGTTTCGGTTCTACTATTCAATTTGTCCGGCTGTATCAATTATTCTACAGTTATGCCATCAAATCATGAGCTTTGGGGCGGATACAATCAAGGTCAGATCTACGTCCTATTGAAGGATGTCACCCTTGTTCGAGTCGGCCCCATCACAGGTTTAGAAGGTCGTAGGCTAATGTTTTTTCAAGCATCTTTGGAGGATATGACTAAGATTGCGGCAAAACACCCTTTACCTTCTATTGACCCATGGGAAGTTATAGGTACCGTTCAAAAAGGCACGAAAGTCAAAGCAACTCGCCTTGTTCGGAACCGTGGTTTCAGCTACTTTTTTGGAACACATGACGAACTTACGATTTACGCTGTTATTCTTGATGGTCCATACACGGGAAGCGAGGTCGACCTCGGAGACACATCATCAGTATGGTGTCCGAAAGAGAAGCCGAACGATACTTGTGGTAGTGTATAATTTTTTGTGTAAATTTAAAGGAGCCAAAAAGGTAGAAAAAAAGGCGCTTTTCCTTTAGAAGGGTTTTTCCCCAAAAACCAAATCATAAAGGAGAAAGCGCCATGAAACTGGAAGT
>Ga0208462_1002034_pt1 | contig 11962 bp, 12 predicted proteins | sample AD_SCU001_MetaG_FD_184452 | JGI IMG/M metagenome (GOLD analysis project Ga0208462, IMG submission 184452) | Active sludge microbial communities of municipal wastewater-treating anaerobic digesters from China - AD_SCU001_MetaG (SPAdes) (version 2) | ecosystem: Engineered > Bioreactor > Anaerobic...
CCGCGATGAGGTAGTTTGCGTCGTCGAGGCAGACGAGGAGGCGGGCATCCTTCTCCCCGAGCCGGGCGGCGATCGCCTCCCGGGTGTCGTCGAGGTGCCGGGAGGGGGATGCGTAGCCGAGGAGGTCTTTTGCGATGCACCGGTAGACGGCGAGCAGGGTGTGGTTCTGCCGGCAGTTGACGTAGACCGGGATGAACTCCCCGGTGAGTTCGGAGAAGGCCCGGCGGACGGTGGTGGTCTTTCCGGTCCCTGGCGGCCCGCGGAGGACGGCGTTCCGGGGGCCGGCGCCCTGGAGGAGGAAGGCGAGTTCCCGGAGCTGGGCGTCGCGGTGGTGGAGGTGGTCGGGCATGTAGGCGAAGTCGAAGACGTCGGGATCTCTGAAGAGGGTCTGGTCGGCGCGGAGGAGGCGTTTCATGGGAGAGACTGGAGAAGAGGTAGTAGATAACAAGGAGCCGTGCGCGGCGTGAAAGTGAAAGGGGGGATGAGCCCCCTCAGTCCAGTTCGGGGACGTCGTCGGCCCAGGTTTCGACCTTGCCTTTGATGGCGTCGTCCTGGTAGGACGAGAGCCGGACGGTCGTCCGGGTGAAGGTGACGTAATAGTCGTCACCGGACGGGTCGTGGCACTTGAGCTGGCAGTAGTAGGTCTCACCGGGGGCGTTCCGGAGGGCATCGGATGCGCCCATCGCGGTCGCAAGGGCCGCGTTATCCAGCACCTCCGCGGCGTTCGCCTCGAAGGCGGCGATCGTCGGGGACTGGAGGGAGACGTTGCCCACCCGCTTGCCCTCGCCGTTGAGGAAGTTCACCTTCGCGGTGTAGTGCTCGCGGTTCCGGACGACAGCAGCCACCGGCTGCCCGTCGGAGCCGGTATACCCGACGCACCCGAAGGGGTTGTCCTCGATGACGCTCTCGATGAGGTTGTTAAACGACGTTACGGTGGCGATCGGGACGGCGAGGTCCCGGACCGCCGTTTTGTTCACGGTCTTCTGCACGAAGTCTGCCATGGTTGGTTACTCCTCACGGCACAACCCTCTGGGTCGTGCCTAGCAGGAAGATGCGGAGCATCTTCCGTGGCCTGCATGCTCCCGGGAATATGACAGACGATTATAGGGTATACCCGGGAGGGGATTAGCCTGACTTTATCGGGGACGCTGGATTGGGCTTTGATTCTCGAATATAATCGTTACGGTCAGCCTTTTTCTCTTCGGCATCCTATTGCTCTCCGGGAAGGTTACCAGGATGACCGAGGAGAAGACCACCCGGGAGCTCGTGTATGAGACGAACCGGGATGTGAAGTGGATCTGCAAGATGCTGCAGCGAATGGAGGCGCAGGACGAGGAGTTTGAGGCCCGGATCCGGGCGCTGGAGGGCTGGCGGGCGGAGAAGGCCGGGGAGGAACGAAGAGTTTCCACGATCAGCGCCGGGGCCGGCGGGGTTGTGGGTGGGGTGGTGGCGGTGATTGTGCGGGTGCTCGGCGGGGGGTGAGGGGGGCGATACCGCTGATTATGGGGTTTGGCGAGGATGTTTCGGGACGGATCTCAGGCATTATCCATTACCGGAATGGCACATCTGAATTCAGGCCGGCACTGAGATGCGACTTATCAAAGAAGGAGAAGCGGTTTTTTACGCGCCTGATGGGACCAACCCGGGCAGAGCAGTTGCAACGGATACTCTCCGGGAAAAATGAGGAGCGGAGGCAACCTACTGATCAGGAGAACCTTCAATAAATCTCAGAAATTCCTCCCCAAAGGGCGTTATTCCCAAGTTGGTGTAGGGTTTTGCCCCGCCGAATACTCCAACATATTCATCAAATAGCAGCGATTTCGAGACCAGATCCTGGACATAGAAGAGATATTTCGACTCATTGAACCCAAGGAGATCTCTCTCGCGATTGAAAGAAGCCCGGGCGGCGCCTTCATCTCTGGCATCCCGACCGTCAATGACTCCCCGCTCGGGGTTACTTTCAGGTTTAGGACCTTTGACTTCCCGGAAGTGGTTGAGGATCAAGATCTGGTCATCGTTGATGCGAAAGGCGATATCGAGGAATGTTTCTTTAAAATCAGACTCATAGATGTGCTTTATCTCGTTCAGCAGAATCTTCTTATATCGATGTACCTTCTCCTCGGATGCGGTGTTTACGACCCTGCGAAGTATGGACTCAAATATGTCTCCAAACTCCTCGCTCTTGAGATATTTTTGATCAACTTCACAGGAACGCATCGATCTCACGTATCTCTCAAACTCCTCGACAAACCGATTTAATCGCTCCTGTTTTACCCGGCTCCGATATTCAAAAAGGACCTCATCCAGAATAGTACCAAAGAAGGGGATATTGGAGAAGATTACATTTTTAGCGGATATTGCGGCCTGCTTTAACTGAATTTTTGAATCCTCATCCATAAGTCATCCTCGACGATGGGAGGCGTCAGATGCCTCGCCAGTATCCATGTTTATAGAGGGTGTGGGAAACCCCAGAAGTCCCCGCTGAAATGGGGGGTAATCACAAGTACCCTCACTGATGACCATGGGCCTGTTGCGGCCCACATAGTCGTGAGATGAACGAAGGATCATTATTCATGCACACTTCGAACGGTGAGCCCGGAATTGGGTCCTGGTGGAAGGCCAAGCGCGGGTTCAACTCCCTGGGATGCGCGAAGATCCTGAAGAAGTTGGCTGGCAGGCAAGCGTTTGCCAATCATCGCCTGTGAGTCTGGACGTGGATTACTAACATCTTTCCCGCGGTACACCTCTACTTCAGTACCAGCACATTCCATGACATGCTTACAGAGACCACGGATATAGAAGCGATTGAATTCTCCTTCTGCTAACGTTTCTGGAGCATTATGCGGGACCTTGGCGGAGGTAATGCCTCCGCCTCTTGCTCTCCGTTGCTCTGTCACACGCATAAGGTCGCGTGTTCGGATCTGTTCTGCCAGCCAAATGTCATCATGTTTGACGAGTGCCTCATGTAATAAAATTGGCCACCCCAGAGCGCCAGCCTCTGTGAGCCTGGAACTTATGTAGAGATTACCCCCCTGTGTATCTCTGTCTAGTTCGGAAATCATGCAGTGCCTAACCGCTTCATCAAGACTATCATAACGGATGCTCATATGTCAGTCATCTCCTCCCGCCTCTCAAGGGGGTTTGATCGACTTTTTCATGAGGCCACTAATATGCGTTCCGGTATGAGTTGGCGGATGCCTGCGGCGGAGGGAATCTTATCTTCAGTACCTTCTACCCTCTTCAGGCAGGCTCCCGGGGATCGAGAGATTTCCCGGATTACACACCGCCCCCCATTTATATCTGATTCTTTTTCACAATGATAAGGAAAGATTGCCAGACAGATGATGCATAATGTTCCGCAGGATCTTTTACTGTCTTTGGAAGTATACATTTTGTCAAAACGACTGCAATGGTAAGTATTGCTAAATTAATGAGCAATCCAACCGAGTACGCGCTATCCCTCGTAAAATGCCAGCAAAATCCACAAATAATTACACCAACAACAGACAATGCAATCCAGAGATACTTGCAGCCAAGTAAGTTTCTGTTGAAGCCATATTCAGCGTTGAATTTTCTCCACATTCCTTTGGGGTCATCATGATAGACTAAATGCTTCACCTGGATGAAGGCATCACCAATCTTTTCGTCTGCTCCATGGGGATCATTTTGCTCGTCATCTAAATTGGACAACGTCAGCCCGCAGTAGTCCCTTACGGCCTTGTGTAACTCAGTCTTCAACGAGATACTAAACGTATTATCTCTCCATCTCATTACACGGGTAGAGGGAGGACCATCCCATTGCTCCCACAATGTCTTCTCCAATCTACTCCCCGGTCTCCTGACAATGAACGATAGAGGGTACACTAGGGCAGCAAGCACTATTCCGGAAAAAAGAAACGAAGCAATAGATGTCATCTCGTCATAGACTATTAAGAATGCAGGAACCATGACCGGGAGAAAAACTATTATTGCCGGGAGGATCCTTGCCCGAATCTCGTAATCATCGAACCAATTCATGAAAACACCCCGCTGTTATGGGTAAATATAGGGGTAGAGGCCCCTCTCAGTAACGATCAGAAGGAGAGCCGGCAACGGCACTTTATCCAGATTAGGTTTTATCTTTTCAACAGTAGAACGATCTTGAAGACTGGGTTGTGGCTCTCCACCCGGATGGGTATGCCACTCCCCGACATATCCAAGCATGGCGCCCGTTCTCTCGTGTATGTGCTCGACCTCGTCAGGTACATCAGAGGTACCTCTTACGAATGCATATGGTGAAGAACAACTGTCAGGAGGGGATTTAAGGATACGTGTCACATAGACTGTTCTTCTGTTCCAGTTGACAAGTCCTATAAGTATGCCGCCCGTTTCATCCGGCTTTGCTGTAGAGAATAATTCTCTTAGCGTTTTCTCGGTATCGCCACTTAGCCGAACTTCCCATCCGGTTCTATTTCTATCTTCTAAAACGACCGTCCCGGGGATCCTGAAGCGACTGTAGTAGAACGGTGGTTCTTTCGACTCATTACAACAGTTGATCTGGACATAGCCCTGGTCGAAATCGCCTTTGCTTGCGAGGCTCTTAAATCCTGCAGTAAATGCCGCGCTATGCAGGGAAACTGACTCGTCAGAAAGCCTCATCGTCTCCGAGCTGCAGCTGATTCCAAGGTCAACTTCCTGTAGTCTCGAGCCAAGTTCATTCGCCCTTTCATCCCTGTTTGCCTGTAGCCATTCCGAGATTTCATCCGACTCGATGGCCTTATCAAAGATAAACGCCTGTATATCATCAATTCTGGGTCTTCTTTTGCGTCCCTCGACACTCATGAAACCGAGTTTGCCGCCGTTAGCGATCTCGCACCGGCAACAATGAAGTGTCTCTGGAAGTTTCGCCCTTATTAGCGCGTGCTGAACGACAGGAGAGGCCGAGGCATCAATTATCCATTGATATTTTCCGGGTAGGAAGGTATTCTCATTCAACAGTAGATCGACAGCATCCTCCTCTATCGATTCAACATGCGTGGAACGCTCGTCTGCATAGAATATTCCTTTTATCGCCTCATTCATGGCTGCTGCTTTATTCCACCCTATACCCTCATGAAGAAGACCGTGCCTTACAAGGTTGTGTGGGGAAATAACGTCGGTGTCGACGATAGAGCAGTCGGCATGACCGCTCCTTGCGAAGTGTAAGATCATTTTCGACCCTACCGCTCCGCAGCCCAGAAAGAGTACCTTTCCGTAATCTGTTTTCCTATGAGAACCGGAGATCTCTCTTGCTCCATGTAGAGTCAGCGGATTCCTGTGGCCCAAGACTTCAACGATTGTCTCATTCTTTATCTGGTCGATATCCGTGATCTCTCCATCCGGGAATTTAAGCAAAAAGGATAGGAACTCGATCTCTGAGTCACAGTTCATCAGTTTTCTCGGGCGCTTAATCGCAATGGTCACAGGAACATTATTTGAGAGATTAAGCCCTCTTGAAAGGAAGGCTTTGATAGGCTCGATTATGTTCAGGCCGAAACCATCAGCAAACTTGCCAAATTCGTTTAGGGTGCTTGGGAGGCTACCTATGTATCGTTGTGAAACGTTGTTACTTTCTGGCCAGATCAAAATTCCGTACGATCGATACCCGAATTTTGAGACTAAGAGTCGAGCTTGGGGATGAACAGCAATTTCGCTCAGATTCCGGTTGAAACTCAGAACTTCTTCAACATTGGTTTTGATAGTCTCTTCGGGAACATAATACTCGAAACTTACTGCAAATGTATTCTCTCCGACCAAGGGGTCAGTAACCGGATTTAATACTCGATATTGCAAAAAACAGAAGCCGTTATTCCCGCCATTGTAACTCCAGAATCTCCTGACAAGGTTTTCAAAAACCTCGTATTCAAAGACATTAAAACCATACTTATCGTCAATACGAGTCACTTCGAATCGATCAGAGTCTCTCATCAGGTTTCCGCCTGCTGCATCTTCCAACCAGGATTTCGCTTTATCTACCAACTCGATCAGCGAATGTTCTAAGAACCAGGCATCTAGGTTCCCACGGTATAAACAAAAGTTCGCAGGGGTGCCTTTCGGGCGAGGATTCAGATGTGGTAATCTATCTTTAGGAAAATCTAACCGATTTGAATAAACCAATGGTGCCTGCAGGGGGTACCGGTTTTTATTGAAAACCAGGATGATTGGTTCTCTGCTTCGGATATCCACGTTATCCACTGTACCCCTCGTTGGAAGGTTGACCTGCGCGACAAGAGAGACTGCAATGAAGTGATCATTCCAGCGATATGCCTGAATATCCTGGGGGGAGAACCTCTGCCTTAACTCTTTGAGAGCGGACCGAATATCCTTGGGGAGATTCTTGTCTTTGAGTGGCTTTAGCCCCGATGTAAAAAGAGTATCAGCCATAGGTCTGTGGGGTCCTTACAACTGCACCTACCGCTGCCGATGATCTAATGGCGTTCGCCGACGAACTGTCCTTTTTCTGCGGGCCCATTCGGGTAATTATAAAGTTGATGGGGAGCGGTTCTTTCTCGTTTGGGTGCTTCATCGTGACCAGGAATTTTTCTTCCCCAACCTGCTTCATGTATTCTTTTGCAGCCTGATAGTTCGGGGGGCTCTCGCCGTCATCGACCACTGGTTTGCACGAAGCGATAATATAAGCGCCCTTTCTGTGCATCTTCAGTAACTCGATGGAGGTTTCCTCGGGTTTAGAGTCGTCTTCGTACGACTGCTCATTGAAGAAAGTCCACGAGCAGTGATGGGGTGCCAAGAAGAGATCCCACTGCAGATCTTCCTCTTCGCTCTTCCCAACGATCTCTCTGAATATCGCACAGCCCGAGTCTCCGCCGAAGGACGCGAGCCCGGCGTTCTCTGCACCTGGCATATCAAAGCGGGCCTGGAAGACCACACTTGTATTATTCCTCTCACTTTCCTCCGAACCAGTATTCTTCTTGAATGGAGCGTGAATGAAGAGAGAGAAATCTGACTTTAGGCTGCCATTGATCATATTTATCGCGTTCCCGGGCACTGTAAGGATGCTCTCCAGCCCCTTCATTTCCGGGTTGTCGGAGTATCCAATGATCCTGAGCCGGTTACCGGGCTCTTTGGACTTCGGATCACCTGCTCTGTAGAGTTTCATTCTTCTCTCAGCTTCGTTACGGAAAGATTCGGCGGATTCAGAGAGTTCATCATTGTTAGAGGGGAAGATCCTCGGCGTAAACCAGAGTTCATCGATGATTATTAAGTCCTCTTTTCTGTGGGACTGACCATACCCGGAGGGATCGCCTGTGTAGAACGTAGTAGAAAACCCTCTGCAGTGATCCTCATCAGGGTGTGTCAATATGAAGGCATCCAGATGCGGGTTGTTACTCCCGTCCTTCCTCATCTCCTTCGAGAGATGCTCATGTACGGGGGAACTCTCCTTTTCGCTGTCGTTCTTGGAGTTTTTGGTGATATTACAATCTATAAGGATACTAGTGCCATCGGAGAGACTAATTAGCGTAGTATCGCCATTTCCAACTGGGAAATAGGTTATTGATGGATCTTTCAATTAACTCGCCTCCTTTAACTAGATTCTATAGGGCACTTAAATACGTCGGGAAATATAAAAGCTTGCCGCGCGGCGTGAAAATGAATATCATTCACTCTGTATTAACCAATGGGACACTGGGATCATTGTACGCCTCACCTCCTGATGAACAAGAGAATGCTCTGAGGCCACTTTAAAGGGGACTCCGATGCGGTTTTTCGGGCCTATCCCAGCCTCTGGCAGACAACTGGCCCAGTTCAATTCAGAAACCCCTAAACCGGCCGCCGGCATAATCTCTTCATGCGCTACATCGTCACCGGCGGGGCCGGCCGGGAGAAGATCGAGCACCTCCTGGACCATCCTCGGGTGACGTTCATCGAGGGGAGCATCACCGACCTCGACCTCCTCATGGAGACGCGATGGGCCGAAGGGTGCGACGGACAACGTCTGGAGCTTGAGAAGTCGCAAAGCGTCTTCGAGCCGGAGCGGGAGCACCGGCAGGAACGACGTTCCGCGGGAACGTCGTTCGAGCACCAGGGGGTGCGAGTTGCGACTCCTTCCCCGGCGCGGCTGGCATCTTCCACTAGGCGGCGATCCCGTCCGTGCCGGCGGAGGCGTTCTATGAGAGGGGCGCGGCATGGGGTTGTGCGTGAACCCCGGGTAGATCCGATGTATAGATTAAGCCAAGTTTCGCTTACCATGGCATCAGGAGGGGGGCAAAAATGGACAAAACTAATACCAACGCAACCAACAATCCTTAAGGTAACTATGCAAATGCATGACATCCTCCAGCAGGATCCAGAGATCTGGCGCCTTTTAATCTGCGTGGAGGATTACGAGACAACATTCAGGGAAAGATCTGCTGTATCAGGGAGCAATTTTCCAGTTTGGGATCAGACGTTGCCCCGAGTTTGTAAAAGATCTGAGTTCATCAAAAGACAGTACAGAAATCTAAAAGGAACGATTACCTCATAAAACATCGTCATTCTCATTGAGCCTTGACATGACCGAAGCGGTATCATCGGACAGCACATCGAAACAATTCAGATCAAACCTAATTTCCAATATCCTCTTCTTTGTAGTGAATATAATCATTGGTATTGCTCTGGTACCATATTTTAAAGATACTCTGGGTATTGCGGCATACGGTCTCATTCCTCTTGCAACATCAGTAACCAGTTACGTGATGTTGACAATCAATTGTCTGAATTCTTCAGTTGCAAGATATCTGACAATCGATCTTCAAAGAAAAGAATACGAAAATGCAAATATTACCTTTAATACAGCCTTCTTTGGAATATGCCGTATAATACTGATATTGATTCCGGTCGCCCTAGTGATAGCATGGTTTGTTCCAGATATATTTAACACACCAGATATTGCAAGAAGCGATATTTTTATTTTGTTTTCTTTGGTCTTCGGAAGTGCCTTACTTGGCATATTCAGAAGCAACTACATGGCGACGTTATTTGCGAAAAATCGTCTGGATTATAGAAACCAGATAAACATACTTAATGTAGTTGTGCAGGTTGGTTTAATCATTGCGTTATTCTCAATTATTCCCCCCAATTTGAAATCTGTGGGCATTGCATATTTTATCGCGGCAGTGTTCTCGTTGGTTTTTGCCATTTACCTCTCGCATAAAGTCTGCCCGGAAATAAAAGTGGAACACCGCAAATACCGCCCCCAGCTGTTTTGTGATATCTCGAAAACTGCATTCTGGTTGGTAGTTACTGATATTGGGGTATTACTTTGTACAAATTGTAGCATTATTGTAGTAAATCTTCTTTTCGGTGCAGAAACGGCAGGTGAATACGCCATTGTGGTGACATGGAATACACTTATGCGTTCTATATCGACAGGCGTATTTGGGACATTATTCACTCCTTTGTTCTACTCATATTACGCCCGTGGGGATATTTCCGGGCTAACTGACTTTTCAAGAAGAACGACGAAGTTATTGACAATAGTAATAGCTTTACCTCTTGCATTTACGTGCGTATTTGCGCCGCAATTGTTGACATTGTGGGTTGGAGCAGAGATGGCACACCTCTCCGGATTAATGTGGTTGTTGGTAGCATATCTCATAGTGGTGTTGCCAACATTACCCATATACTCCCTATTGGTTGCCTTCAACAAAGTGAGAGTCGCAGGGATAGTTACATTTTTCACAGGCATCATCAATTTTATCCTGGCGTTTACCCTCCCACATGTCGGAGGGCTCGGGGTCTATGGAGTTGGACTCGCTGAATCGCTTGTTTTATCAGCAAGGTGCATAACTTTTGTGCCATGGTACATTGCCTATGTAATAAAAGCGCCATTGACAACGTATGTTCGTGCCATGATTCCTGGAATTTGTTGCTTTACCACGTTGGCAATCGGTGGTTACACCATTACATCAATAATACTTGTCCCAAGTTCGATACTTGTCCTACTTGGAATTGGCATATGTGTATCACTAGTTTACCTCATTGTAGTAGTTTTATTTATTCTTGATGCCGAGGATGTGAGTAATATTATATCGGTACTCCCAAAACCGCTTCTGAAAAAATTCCCGCAAAAATTTCTTTGGATTGAACTAAATAGAATTAATAAGACATGGAAGGAGTGAAAAAATGACTCAAACCAAAAATGGAATTACTATCTCTTTTGTTGGAGATATACTCTGCTGGAAAGAACAGAATGATCTTGCATATGATCCTAAATCAAATAATTATGATTACTTTGATTCCTTCAAATTAATTAAGAAATATTTTGAAAACTCAGACTATGTCGTGGGAAATCTCGAGACAACACTTTCAGGTATTGAAAATAAATACACCTTTATTTCTGAAACATCATGGTATACCCGATTAATGTTTAACACTCCAGATAACCTTGCTAAAGCTTTAAAAAGTGCCGGATTTAACCTGTTGACTACAGCAAACAATCATTGTATGGATAGAGGTGTTAATGGAGTTCTCAGAACACTACGTGTTCTTGATAAGTATTCACTGAAACATATTGGAACATATGAATCACAGGCAAAGAGCGATACAATATTTATTAAAAATATCGGAGATTTTAAAGTAGCCTTTTTATGCTATACTCATGGGATAAATTATTATGCTCACAACAATTCAATTCCAAAAGATAAGCCATATCTGGTAAATCTCTTAGCACGACCAGAGTCACAGGCATACGAATTTGCGACCACACCATGTGATGTAAAATTGAATAAGATAAAGCAATTACTGTACAAATTAACAGGAACGAATTCAACGCCTGTTGATGAGAGAATATGGGAGAAATTACTGACAGACATTAAAAAAGCTAAAGAGCAGACCCCGGATTTGATCATTGTTATGCCCCATATGGGAGTACAGTATAAGTCCTATCCCAGTCGGTTCAGTCGTAAAAAGGTTGATGCACTATTTGAAGCAGGAGCGGATGCAATTATTGCCGGTCACCCACATGTTCTTCAACCAATGGAGTTCAGAACCGTTGAAGATAATAATGGAAGTAAACGCACTGGATTTGTAATCTATTCGATGGGTAATTTCATTACATCTCCACTATATGAGACAACAGATAAAGCTTTGGCCTCTATTATTTTAAATCTACACATTAGAAAAGATCAGGACGATGTTGCCACCATATCATCAGCCTCATTCATCCCCACATGGGTTCAATGTAGAGATAGTGCTGGAAACCTTGTTATTCGAACAGTAGCAATCTATGATGCACTTCATAATCCTGATATAAAGCGACAAATAGCAGAGAAAGAAAGAGAAAGCATGCCTTCAGTTCAACGGAATCTGGTAACTTTATTGACTGGATCAAAATACCTTCATGAAGAGCTGAAAAATGAGTATAGTCTAACGCCTACAGATCCCAAACCATGGAAGAATACTGAGTGGTACTATTCGGGTATTGAGATAATCACTGCCATATTAACGATTGTTTACAGCGTTTTTCCTTTAAAACAAGGTATTAAGTTATTTAGAAGGATAAGCAGAGCCTCGAGAACCAAATAGTATCAAACGGCGAGGTCATCCCAATACTCTCCAGATCATCATGATACATGCCAAGTGGATCAGTCCCAGTACTGCGCTAAATTCCTCCTCCCTCTCACATTATTCAACGTCTTCCCATCCTCTTTTCTCTAAACCGGCTGCCGCAAGATGGGGATTCCTTTCATCACCCCAATCAATGTTCAGATCGCTTCCCAGATTATGACAATGAGGCAATGGAACTAGAAAGCGCGCATATCAATGGTTCGTGGTCCCTGTTTCACCAGGGAAAAATGTTTCCCAGAGCAGAGCGATCCACCTACTTTCCGCAGTAAGGTTTCCGATCACGCAATTTCCCCCTCCTTTCAAGGGAACCCGATGATCGCATCTGGTAGCGTATCTCTTTACCTCGCCATAGCTCCCCTCCTCTCCACTGCCGGAGTTC
>Ga0208462_1002046_pt1 | contig 11894 bp, 13 predicted proteins | sample AD_SCU001_MetaG_FD_184452 | JGI IMG/M metagenome (GOLD analysis project Ga0208462, IMG submission 184452) | Active sludge microbial communities of municipal wastewater-treating anaerobic digesters from China - AD_SCU001_MetaG (SPAdes) (version 2) | ecosystem: Engineered > Bioreactor > Anaerobic...
TGGTAACATTAAGTGCTAAAATCAGGGGATGGCCGGTTTTCCTATATGCAACCGCTGATAATAGGATGGGGAACATATGGGATCAGATACGGAGCCGGTTTATAGTGGTAAGCCCTGAGATGAGTAAGGAGAAATATAAGGCCGCTAATGAGTACACCGCTCAAAAACATGGAAAAGTTATAGATCTGGATAAGTTAAGAGAGGAGCGGGAGGAGTCCGAGCGGTGCCAGGCTTACATATTATTCATTAAAAAAGTCCTTTATGGTACTTTTGAAAAGGTAAACCAAGTTATAGAGCTCCCCCCTGATATGATACGGTTTACTTTAAACCCCATGGCTGAAAAACTCGAGGAGGAGTTCCCCCACAGTGAGGGACAATACATGAGGGAGTTTAAATATTTTAATCAAGTCATGGATAGCAGCTCCCTTTTTAATCTCGTAAGACGGCCATATATTGAGGATCAGGGCCTCCCTTACTGGATTGTTACCGTGGAGGATCTCCATAACGTGGAGGAGGTTTTTAACAAGTACCATTTTTTCATTAAGGGATCTGAGTTACCCCTCCAGATATTCAGGGATGTTATATTTGATATGTCTCTGGAGTGGGAGAACTCTGAGGGTGAAAATGGGTTTACTAAAAAAGACATAAGGACGGCCTTAAAGGTTAAGGGTTATGATTATAGTGATACGTGGATAACGGCTAATATCTTGGAGCCTCTGGAGGATTTAAACCTCTTGAGTAAAGGCCATAGTAAGGAAAATAAGAATCGTAATATCTACACCCCATTTAAGGAGAAATATCAAAAGTTGTCTCAGAATCAGTTTTTGAGTATTAAATATGAACTTAAAGACTTAAAGAAGAACTTAGGGCAATTTAAAAAAGTACTCAAACTGAGGACCTCTAACTTTAACTTTTTAATAGATCCTGATCATAGTAGCGTGGATTTTAAAAATATGCTTAGGGGGATTTCAGGGGTAGAGGGGGAGGATATGGACGTATTTATCGAAAATATATATCGAGAGCACTTTAATTTTGATGCTTTTTTTTATGAGGATAAAGGCTCCGATTCTAATTTAAATGAGGATAAATCTTTAAAAAATCAAAACGAAAACTATTTTAGATTTTCCAAGGGAAAAGGAGACCAGAGAAAAAAGTTAGAGGAGGAGATAGCTAAGCTCCAGAATGAGGCCGCTAAAGGTAACCAGGGAGCTTATGAGGATATGGAGGCCCGGGTTTTAGAACTGGAGCAAACTAAGAATGATGAGACCGGCCATGATACCGGTTTAAAGACTTATGAGGAGAGCCTCATAGAGCGGGAAACCCTCGATTACTTGAGGGAGGGCCCTGATAAACCAGAGTTTAATGATGTAGCCCGTAAAATATCCAGCAAAACCTCCATAGATGAGCCTCTGGTTAAAAAGATTATACGGGGCCTTATTGATGGAGAGGCCATAACATTTAATGACCGAGGGGAACTCATCCCCGGGGAGGTTTGAAAACGTGGCCGCTGCAAACCGGGAGATCCTGAGTAAAAATTTGTACGGTGATCATTTTAACCGTGAGATAGGGGTCCCGTACCGGGTCCCGTGCCATGATTATAACGTACTTATCAAGAGATTAAAACATAGTGAACTTTTAGGTAAGCCGTTTTATTGCACGGTTTACGATTTTAATCATAACGTCCCGATACGTGGCAATAAAAACCGGGGATCATCTACATACAATTACCGGGAAAATGTGATCCTGGATAAAATCTTTTTCGACTTCGATAAGGATTACAACCCCTCAGCTAAAACGAGACTCCAGGAACTGGATTATAACCCCGTGCTCAAAAAGGAGTTTATCATTAATTTAATGGAGCACGGCCGTATTAAGGAACCCATAGATCAGGCCATAGGCACGGCCCAATATTTACGGGATACGCACGGGGGAGAGCCGTTGCTGGTTTTCTCAGGATCCAAGGGGTGCCATTTATACTATTTTTTTGAGCCGGTTATGTTGGATTATCCTAAGGAGGTTCTCTCCAGGTTTACCCGAGACCTCAAGGATCAGGGACTATTTAATTTTAACACGGATGAGGAGCCCGGCCTCCTGGATACCGCTCCAGTTGGAGACGTGGCCCGTATAAGTAGGGTGCCGGGGAGCATACACCCCGAGACGGGGTTATATTGCCACCCGTTTAAAATGGATTTTAATTATGGGGAGATTATCTCCAACGCTCAAGAGGAGGATCCTCCATATGCTGATTTTAACCCCGTGGAGATGAGGAGCCCCACCCTCAGAGAGACCTTAATAAAATATGATGAGATAGTACGGGGGGATATGGAGCTCCAACGATACCAGAGGGCCTTTATGGAGTTAGAGCCACGGCAACCCACCCCCACCGGGGGAGATAAGATCCACCTCCAAGGACCTGAGGACATACTTAAACTTAATCAGTTCCCATGTTTTAAGGAGGCTCCTTTTAATCATGCTATGAGGATTCTTTTAGGTTTAATATGTTTATGGACTGGTTTAAGTGATGAGGATACTCTGGAGGCCATAAGAACATATGGAGAGGATAGGGGGACGGTCCTCAGTAGAGATAATAATAAAGGAAAATATTTTTTAAGCAAACTCAGGGGCTCGGATGGTAACCCTAAATACCTTTTCAGTTGTAGATCCATGAAAAAACATAATTTATGCCGTGAGTGTAATCAATGGTTTTATTTAAACCTGGAATTACCCGAGGAGTTCCATAATAGAATTGATGAGTATAAAAGAATCCAGGGAGGGGAGTATATGTAAATAAAATGATTAAAGGAGCGTAAAGGACATGATAAACACCACTAAAAAGGATTGCAGCAATAACCAGTTTAACCAACAGATAGAAAACATAAATATCGAACTTGAAAGCCTTAATGAGAACGTGGGAGCTCTTATATTTCAGATGAGCCCCCCCATAGTGAAAGAGCTTAATACGGTTCATAATTTCAACGTAAAAGGGATAATAACCAGTAAAACCACTTACTCCCCGGTTTACAATGTAACCGGGGATACATGGACGGGAACCATAGCCTTTAATACCACCACTAAGGAGGATAACTCCCTCAGCTTAGTTTTAGATGGTAATGAGGTTATAGGCCTTATAATTGAAAACGAGGACTGAGGGGACTCTGTAAATGGAGGGGAATCCTCAATATTTTATATTTTTTTAAAACAATTAAAGGGGATGATGAACTGGGGGAGCGTTAAAGTGATAAATAAAGTTTACACTTTTTTACACATTTAACTCTAAAAAGTGAAGAAAAAAGAACTTTAACACCGTAAAACCGGGAGAATATGGCAATTTATACAATAAAGAACCCATGAAATTAACGCATACACCCCGAGTAATGACATTAAACCGATACGGCCATATACGGCCATATACATTAAACGGGGGATAAATAGCCCCTGATAATAGAGCACCGAGTAAATGGAGAGCACCACAAAAATCAACCCATAGTGATACTTAATGGAGCCATATAAAAGGGGGTGCGTTAAAGTTAAGGAGCGTTAAGAGATGGGAATTCATAGGATTTACATAATGGAGGATTTATTATGAGTGGTATAAACATGAGAACTCTTAAAAAGATGACTGAGGACTTGGAACGTATGGAGAGATACGCTAATTATAAAAAGATAGGTTATGAGCCTAAATGTAAAATCTGCAATAGTGAATATCAAAACCAGGTGGAGGCCCTTAAAGAGGATGATTATACTCTGGAGGAGATGAGGGACTTTTTACAAGAGAACGGGGAGGAGGTTAGTATTATGAGCCTCTCCCGTCATTTTGATAGACATTACCCCACCCGTAGGGCCTATTTAATGGGGTTAGATGAGAAAAAAGCTCAGCAAATATTAGAGGGGGAGACGGTCATAGAACGGGATATTAAATATCATCCTGAGTTTGAGGAGATCCTGGAGGAGGAGCACACATATTATGATTTTGATAAAAACGGAGAATATAGGAGTTATACCGAAAAGGGCCGGGACATATATATCTTTAAAATGGGTTACTGCATAACTGGGAGCCGGTTCTGTAAATTAATAGGCCCCCTCCAGTATATGGCCGGTTCGGAGGTTACGGATAATCTGAGTACCGAGTTATTCAAAATAGATAATGGTTTGATTAATGACTGGATGGGAGAAAAGAAGATAAAAACATTAGAGAAATCTCTCGAGTGTACTCAATGTCAGGTCTTTTATAGTGAATGTATATCCCACGGCCTTTTGAATTTAGCTTTAAATAGATGGTACGGGGTGGAGTTAGAGCCCGAGGAGTTTAATCGGATCCTTTTCCAGGAGGATTTTATAATTGAGGACGTGGAGAATGAACTTAAAAAATATGCAGCTAAAAAGGATGAGGGGGCTCGGGAATCTTAACCCCGGCCCTCTCATGGAATCCATGGAGAAAATGGCCTTTTCAGTTGGATTAAATGGTTAGTTTATAAAAACTAACTATTACCCCGATTCACGTTTTCCCTCAAGATCTGCAAACCTGAAATATGGCCGTGGGGGACATGACACCCTCAGAGGTAAATATGTAATGATCCAACCGGGAGCCTTTTCCACCCCGAAAAGTATAGGTTCTGGTAATGTTTTTACCCGGTCTTAATGTAATGTGTACGTATGCTCCAGGTAACCTTTTTTAAATTCATAGTTTTTCTTTTCTTTTACTTTTCTCCACCCCATGGAATGAAACCCCCATGGGGTCATAAAATAGTAAGTGATGAGAATCTCCAGAGGATACGATAATAATCCATAGAATGAGGAGGGTGGGGCCCTGGGGAGGGAGAATAATCTTAAATTAAACTTATGAGTAATGTTAGTATATTGATAGTTTGATATACCCTAAAAGGATTATTTATGATAAGTTTGAGCGGTCATATACGGCTTTATCAATGTAATGAGGAGTATAGCCGCTCCAGAGGGCCGGGGGAGTGGGTACGTGATAGCACGGGATCAGTACGTACCACCCTAAAACGTCCCGTGATAGTACGTAATGAGTACGGGATCACCTGGATAACGTCCCGGGATGGGTACGTACTTATACGGGATCCATATATAACAATAGATTACGGGGTGTTAATATGGATAAATACGTTACTCAGGTTAAGAGACATAAGCATAAAAACAAATATCAATATTTGATTACTTTTACCGGGGATCATGGGTTTGAATATGGGGAGTCCGTGATAGTCATTAAGGAATCTGATTTTAATAAGTTTGAAAATGAGTTTACCTCATTAAGTGGCCATGGCACCCTCCATAAAGAGGAGCTCGAAACATTAGAAAATGAGAGGGATGAGTTTAAGGATAGGGCCGTTAAATCTGAGGGTAAGGTTACGGAGTTAGAGGGAGAATTATCGGGGCTCCGTGATAGGATTATAACGTATGAGGCTCTGGAGTTGGAGGATTATAAAACTAAATATGAGGATCTCCTCGAGGATCACCTCTCTCAAGGTAAAAAATTAAGTGAGACTCAAGAGAATTTAAGTAAAGCCTTTGGAACTTTAGCAATAAAAGAAAAGCTCAATACTTATTATAAAACCCGTCCCCGTACTCATAGCCTTTTTGGATATAAGCCTAAGGATGTTAAGGAACTGGAGGCCTCTGAGGATGTTTATGTTATATCACGGGAGGATCCCGGGAATGATAAGGGGGGAGAATGATGATCAGATTTTTGGATAGTAAAGAGAACCTTATTTCAAAAGCCGGGGATGGAACGGTTATGAGTTTTCATAGTAGAATAATGATTAATCCCGGGTTAGGTGTCCCCCTGGAGGAGGGAACCCGTTTAATAATATTTACCGAAGAGAATTTTAAAAAACTCCAAGATTATAATAAGCATAACACGGAGGAGCTCATAAGACTTAATAAAGAATGTTTAAGGATGGCTGATATGAGCGGGGAGTATATGGATAAGCTCATAAAAGAAAATGACGATCTTAAACGGCTTAACCTGGAGCTCACTAAAAAGATTAACAAACTCAGAGAGGAGGGGTAAATTATGGATGAGGATAAAACGGTTACTGAGGATAATATAAGATATACTCTCGGAGCCATAGATAACGGGACCGTAAAGACCGATCCAGGTTTTAACAATGGCCCTAAACGTGATGATCCGGTAGTCATTATCCATAGAGATGATTTTATGAGCTTAATCTATAACGGTTATCCTGGATTATGGCTTAAAGTTAATAATGTAAAAGAGATTATGGGTAAGTGGTAAGACTGGTTATTTAGTTTATCCAGAGGGTTTATAAACCTTAAAAGACTATATTTATTTTAAGTGAGGTTACTGTTATATTAGTATATAAAATATAATAACATTTTAATATAACATAATAATTATATGGGAGCGGTGAACTCCCCATGATCAAACCTGAAAACAAAACTCAGAGAAAACCAGTATTTTATCATAAGGATGAGGCTCTGGAGATAAAGATAGAATTTAAAAAAGATTATAGCTCCATGACTCCAGAGGATAGGATTTTCTATATGGTAGAGGATATAATGGTACTGATGGAATATGAGGAGGAGCAATTAAAACAAATAGCGGCCTTATACGATTAAACTCCTCAGTTTTTACATTTAAGGGGGCTCTCCAAGTAATATAAAAGTTTATTCATATATGCACCCCCATATATTACTATTAACTTGGAGGGCTCCTTTATTATTCATTTTATCAATACTTTTAAAATCAGATCCCGGTACCTGGAGCGGTCTCAATAATTTTTATCTGAGGTTACCTTTTCCAGGTCATGGGAGATAATTTGTATTACTTTTACGTTTTAGCTCAAAAAATAGGTGATCTTACTTTTTTATCAAAACTAATCAGATTAAATGTAAGTCTTATAATTTTAATGAGTACACCCCCTCCACCCCATTTAATTTAATTCAAACTTTAACTCAAATATAGAGCATATGAGTTAATACAGATGAGCCATGAGCGATCTGAAAACTCGGGAGGGTTACGTTAAATTATGTTACTTTTTCAATATTTGATACAAGTTACCAAGTACCACCCCCCATTTAATCCACCCTCCAAGTAAAATAAATAACTCACTTTAGAGGATACCCGATTATGCAATTTTTGAAAAATCATTAAAATGGCCCTTTTTTCATAGTTAATATAGGGGTAATAGGGGCAATATTATGAAATCTCATAGATCTTTTTTTAAGGTTAAATTTTCATGAGTTACCTCTGAAAATATGAGATAAAGTATTACTCCCGAGGATCTAATTTTAATCATATACTGAATAGAGATAATATAACTAATATAATCCATATTATGGGAGGTGCACATATGGGAGAGAATGAGCCCCGTGAGATAGTACAAGTAAATTTAAGGCTCTATAAAGACCAACTGGAGCCATTAAGTAAACTCTGGAAATTAAAACTCCTTAATAGTAAAAGTGAACTCATGAGGATAGAGATAGATCGAATCCTTAAAGAGAATGAGGATAAATTAAACCCGTGAGAGGGCCCTATAAGGTACCGATAAGGAGTAAAAATGATTATGGGATAAGGCCGTGGAGGGTACTGATCCGGTTTTAGGGCTTGGAGGATCAGGAGACATTTTACACCCCCCTGGGGTTATAAATTTATTCAGTTTTCTCTCAAAACTGCAATAAGGCCGGGGTAAAACATAAACATTTAATATATAGTATATAGATATAACGAGATTAAAGAACTCTAATAAAAATAGTACAAAGAATGAGGCCCCTGAGACGGGGGCCTCTTTGGTTACTCTGGTATATGGTAGCATATGCTATATAAATATGTAGCATAATACGGCCATTACCTGGAGATCGAACTTTTTTATTTTGAGTTTTTTATCCACCCCTCCACCTGAGGATGATCAGATCCATAACCAGGACCTCAAGATCCAGGCTCTGGAATTGTAATTATGATCAAGATCATGGAGGGGGTGGTACCCCCCACCCCCCGGGATCCCGATCGAGGGTACCCCCCCCATGAAATACCCATAAAATGGGATGATCAGCTGATCCAATAAGAACGTATGAATACGGATTTAAGGAACGTGGAGGGAGAATCGTGAGGTTTGAGAAAAAACGTTTAAACTGGAGCTTTTTCTCTGTTTAAATGTATTATATATATATATATAAATAAATAATAATAATATATATATATATAATAATCATAGGGGTACGAGATAATACCCATTATCTCAGAGAAAATACCCATTATCTCAAGTAAAAAAATGAACTTTTCTCAAACTCATGAGCTGCAATAATGAGGGAGTTTGATTAAATGGGTAGAAAATATTATAAAATACCAATAGATGAGGAGTTATATAACAATTTTAGAGAGCACGTTAAGAGAACTCAGGGACGGGTAAGAAATAACCTTACTTTAAGCGTGGAGGAGGCTCTTAAGCTTTACATGGAGTTAGGTATTAAACCTGGATCCCATGAGGGGGGTATATCTGATCTCACTTTAGGGGGTGGGGGTGGCACCCCCTCAAGTCATGAGGTAAAAGATAGACTTTTCATGATAGAATTTAAAACCCGGTTTGAGGGTTACCAGCTGATCGGATCCGGGGAGCTAATGACTTTTATCCAGAGTGAGACCGGGGCACGTAATAAGAGCACGATCAAAAAGTGGAGAAATAAGTTAAGAGATAACGGCCTTATCTTATATGTAGGTTCCAATAAGTGGAGATTAACCGGCTCGGATACTGATAAACAAACCAGTTTATCACGGTATAATAATGTTTATAGCTATATGGAGCCGGGTAAAACTATAAGCTTTAAAAAGATCATGGAGCTCTGCAATGGAACGGAGCATAAAACCAAGGAGATCATTAAAGTTATGGAATCTGAGGGACGGCTCCAACCATTAGGGCCCGGGTTCTGGAAAGTCCTCCACCCTGAGAACATGGCCGATCCTGGAGCTCATGAGATAACTGATAACCCCATGGATTAAATGAAATTAATATAAGGATAATTTACTTGAGAATTATCTCCCGCTCCCTCAATCTCGTTAGAGAACTCGTAAACCTTTTTACCGTCCTCATCTTTAAATTTAACATTAATATTTATCTCAATATTAAAATTAGGTATATCATAATACTCCTTTACTTCTTTAATAAAATCCACCTGGAGGGAATCAATAAAATTGTTTTTTATGCTCTCTCCCCCGTCTCTCTCGAATAAATGTTTTTGAAACTCGTTTAAAGCCTCTGAGTCATATTTATTTGTATAACTCCCCCGCTCGTAAACCTCAAAAAATAGGATTTTAAGGGCTTCTGGAGAACTTAATATTAAATAATAGATTAATTCTTTATCTTTATCAGTAAATGGGAGCTCTGATAAATTTGTTAGTGAATTAACCAACTCCATAGTAACCAGGCTTTTATAATATTCAGAGGTTAATAAATTATGTTTACAAACAAAACTTAAAGTGATCCCCTCATGGGATCCACCTAAAACGGTCTCATCATATGCTTTTAATATGTTATAAAGAGCCTCTGGAGTTTCATTAAGATTTATTAAGTTTTGATGGCCTCCACGTTTTCCAGGAGTCCTTAAAGAGGATATACTGATTATCCCGTCTTTTTCTAATGAATTTACGGTTTTTGATACGGCCGTAATGAGTTTACGTTCAAACTCCTCCTTAGTCTCCCACCGTAAAGCCCTTTCACCTTTACCGATAGGATTAACAGTATAAAGTTGCTCATTTATTTTTATAACTATTTCTTTTTGAGGGAACCCCTCAGGATAGGCCTCCTCCATTAACGGAGCAAACCTTATTAATATATCCAGTACGTACGCTCTCCTTATATCCTTAATTTTCGGTTTACTCATAATATGCCCCCATATTATTTTATTGGTTAATCATGGAATATGTGGCCGGTTATATTAATAGTTACCGTTTAAGGGAATAGTTCTATAAAATGGTAAAAAACGGGATATATTCTTATAAGGTAATTAAAAAGGTAATATTGCTTATCATAACAGTTTGGATAAACAAAATAATTATATAATAAAAGGAACTATACTTAATTGATCAATTGAAATTTAAAAAACTCATAATCAAGTGTTTGAAAAAGTATAAATTACCCCATAGAAATAAATGGCAATTAGGGGGGAACTTGAAGTAAATAAAAACTATGGACGAACTAACCTTAAAGGCCATAAAAAGGCCAAATTTAGTTCGGATAATCAAATAAGGTTCGGATAAACGAAAGTACTTTATAACATATAAATAGAAATAAAAAATAGAAAAAGTGGGCCTTTTTTTATGGCCTTTTCTCAGTAAATCAAAAAATGAATAATTAAGAGGTAAAAAGTTAAGCTCATAGACATGAGATCAAAAATAGAATGAGAGATAGGGGGTTTTAAAGGCCCGGGATGTTTGCAGCAACCCGAACCCCTGAAAATCATAAGAATAGATAGTAAAAACCCACCTCGTACATGGGAATATCTATTTTTCATATAATATATAATTAATGGTTTTCAAGGCCTCCATATAACCCCCCGATCTCTCCATAAATAAACACGTGGAGGATGTAATATGAAATATATCGAAACCGTGCCCCTCACGGTGCACCTATACCCGAAACAACGGGGAGCCCTGGAAAAGCTCCAGAATGAAATCCAGAGAGAATATAACATTAAAATACCTCTCTCCGAACTGATCAGAGTAGCCCTCAATTATGGATTACCTCAGGTCATGAAAGATAAAGATTTCATACTGGAGAGGATCGGATGAGTAACGAGTTAATATTTAATGGTAAACCAGTTACTCCCGTAAAAACTCCTCCAGGCCATAGTTTTTATTTTAAGACTCATGAGGGCCGTGAGTTATGGCTTACTCAGAGAAAAGTAAATAAGGGTTATCTTTTCCAATGGGTACCCATGGAGGCCGGTAAGCCTCAGAGACTCCACCGGCAATATAAAAACCGTGCTCGGTTAGATCTGGAAAATGAGAACCGGGATAAGATACTGGTTAAAACTCTCCATAATAAATTAAAGATTGATAAAGGGGAGATTAGGGATTTTCTCGAGAAATTAGGTTTATTTTATGAGGAATATCAGAATTTCTTAACTCTCGATCAGGAAAAGGGCGTAAAGGGCCATATAATCAGGGAGGATTTAAAGGATGAGGTTCCCGAGCGGCCCTCTCAGAGTTTTAAGAGCATATATGATAAAGCCCGGCCATTAATAGAATCTGAGAACCCGCTCCAAGAGATAACCGATTATGTAAGCCGTTTTGTTAAACATGATGAGATACTTATCAAACTCTCTCTCATAGTTATGGCCTCTACATATACACCGAACCCGCTTAATTTAGCTCTGGAGGGTCCTCCGAGTGAGGGTAAAACTTACGCTTTAGTTAGGGCCGCTAAAGTTTTTCCTCGTGGGGATGTGTGGGATCTCGGAGGGATGACTCCTCAAGTACTAACCCGAGAGCGTGGAGTTTTGAGAGATAAAGATACCGGGGAATCATTAGAGCCCGAAATATCAGAACTTCAAAACCAGTTAAACAAGCTCGGTAACGGTAAAGCTGATAAGGGGGAACGTAACAAGCTCACGGATAAACTCCAAGCCATATATGACCGGGGGGAAAAAGTGGTAAACCTGGAGGGGAAAATACTCCTTTTCTTCGAGGCCCCTAAAACTCAAACCCTGGAGACATTAAGGCCATTAATGAGCCATGATAATTATGAGATCGAATATAAATTTGTAGATAAAGCTTATCAGGGCGGCCCGATGGTAACATTAAGTGCTAAAATCAGGGGATGGCCGGTTTTCCTATATGCAACCGCTGATAATAGGATGGGGAACATATGGGATCAGATACGGAGCCGGTTTATAGTGGTAAGCCCTGAGATGAGTAA
>Ga0208462_1002049_pt1 | contig 11864 bp, 9 predicted proteins | sample AD_SCU001_MetaG_FD_184452 | JGI IMG/M metagenome (GOLD analysis project Ga0208462, IMG submission 184452) | Active sludge microbial communities of municipal wastewater-treating anaerobic digesters from China - AD_SCU001_MetaG (SPAdes) (version 2) | ecosystem: Engineered > Bioreactor > Anaerobic >...
GGACCAACCCCGGATAACCGGATTCAAGGCAAGAATCAGGCGGTCTTGTGTCCAGGCTTGTGCCTTTCTGACAATCGTTGCAATCTTTTCCGAGATCGTCTTGATTGACTTCCGAGACGGCTTTACCAGGAGCATTCCTTTATATTTCCGGAAGTTGTATCCAAGAAAGTCGAACCCGTCGTCAATATGGGTAATCACCGTCTTCTCCCCGGATAGTTCGAGACCCCGTTCTGCGAGGAACTCCTGGAGGATATCCCGGGCTTCTTCTGCTACCTCCTTCGTCGGCGCGGTGACTAGGAAGTCATCCGCGTAGCGGATGAAGTGCACGTTCCTCTTTGGAAGTCGTGCAACGAGAATCTTCTCCATCCCGTCAAGCGTCATGTTGGCGAGGAGAGGTGATATGAGTCCGCCCTGGGGCGTGCCTTTGTCCGTAGGGTAGAGTGCCGTCTCGAAGATGAATCCGGCTTTCAGGAACTGGGTCATCACTGACCGATCCATTGGGATGTTCTCCCGGAGCCAGTCGTGGGCGATGGCGTCGAAACACCCTTTGATATCGCCCTCCAGAACCCACGGTGCCGAGCCTTGACTCATGAGGCAGGTGAATGCATAGCGTGATGCATCCTGCGCACATCGGAAGAGCCGAAACCCAAACGAGCGGGGGTCTGCCGTTGTCTCTGCTATCGGTTGGAGAGCCTGTGCATAGAGCGCCTGCATTGCCCGGTCGTACATGGTGGGGATAGAGATAGGGCGTTTCGTCGTCTTTCCAGGTTTCGGGATGTAGATGCGGCGGAGTGGTTGCGCTCGATACTGTCGGTCGGTGAGACTGCGGGCAGCCCGCATCTTGACTGCTGCGGTTGTCCAGAGTTCGCCATCGACACCCGGGGTGCGTTTCCCCTTGTTCTGCGTGACGATTCGCACCGCGAGCAGTTTTGCCGAGTGCGAGTGAGTCAACAGGTAACTGAGTCGTTTGACCAGATTCCATTTTCTTTCTTGCGTCGCCTTTGCAATTCGGGTCTGTAGCCTGTTAACGTCGGACCTCACGTTCTCCCAGTCAATGGAATTCCATTGCCGGGTGAGGTCGTCGTCAGTATGCTTCTCACCTTGCGGCGTCGTTGAATGACATACTTTCACGGGTATACCTCCTTCGTTGCTGTGAAACACCTGTCCCACGTCAGCACCCTTTCAGGTTGAGGTTACTCCCTCTATCCTGCCTGTTACTGGCAGGCATTCGCTTCTTGGGACATCCTGTTCCGTCTCCGCCGTTTATCGGCCTCACGACCTCCATACCTCGTTTGAGGGGCGGATACGGGTTTCCAAGTTCTGTATCGAGGAGACTCTGTGACGCTGTAGGAGCCATCTTTAGACCGGGAACCGTCCGTCCGTTTGCTGTTCCGTGATCCTATCGGAATAGCCTGATTCCTTGCCTTTTTGGCCCAAGTGTAACACCCTGGTTTCACTTGTTCACGATAACGATCCTTTCGATGATTCAGCGTTTGCTTCTCCCTGGCGTCGTTTCCCTTGCAGATGGAGCAGATCAGGGTTCTGCTCTTCTCCGCGTTGTCCTGTGGGCTTCACACCCTCCCGTTAACCCGAAGCGCATGCCACAGTAGGGACACCCCAAACGGATAGGGTGGCGGATTGACCCGCAATCCCCGATACAACTTCTTGTCGCACGGGGTCATTTGTGTAGTCAATGGCAAACTGATACGCATTCCCGGGTTTGAGAACCTGGTCTGCCATATGGGTGAGAATCGCAGTGTTCTTCTCCTCCAACTCGTCCATATCGAGTTTCTTGAGGTGGTAGCGGAGTGATGTCTCACAAGGCACATGCTCCAACACCCCGGTGATCGAATGGATGGATTGATTCATCGCGGCCATGCCGACCACTGTCCCAAACACCTCTGTCTGGGTGAGGTTGCCCTGGATGGGGATAGTCAAATGCTGATCCAGCGCCGCAGTAACATGAGCACAACATTCTTTCGGTTTGAGGTCGTTACTCTTTTTGCAGGTGGCCTTCGTCTTTTTGGTCAAAGACATAAGGAGGCGCCTGCAATCTATATAGATCTTTCGTTTTTGTCAAATTCCAGGGCTCAGCGAGGAGCATAAAGATCCTCAAACTTAGCGAAGTACTGATCCCGGTATGAGACGGGGAGCACGATGATCACGTCAAATCTGGTGTTCTCTGAGTGGGTGAAGATCTTTCATGATAAAGCGCTGACAGCTGCTTTGCTTGACCGAATCACGCATCGAGCCCTTGTCCTGAATATGGCAGGAACCAGTTTCCGTCAGCGGGAAACACCCAAGGGCTCATCAAGGAGAAGGTGAAAGTGATAGTTCAGGTGGATCCGCTTTAGATGGGCCTGGTGGATCAAAACGAGATGAGCCAAAACATCTGGGAGATAACTTAATGGAAGTTCTCTTTAAAGGGACTATTATGAGGAAATGGATACTGTATCTAATTCTCTTTATCATTGTGCTTATCCCATCAATAATATTGGGTTATTGCTTAGAATATAGTGGAGCGTATGTGTTCTGGATTTTCCCAGAGGTTCAAGAGAGTATCAACTCCGGTTTTCTTGATGAGGGTAATCTTGCAAGTCCCAACTATGCAATCACATTGGCCGTGATCAGTATACTTTTAGGCTTCTCGCCGGTAACTACATCGTATCTACCTATCGGCGCTATACTATACATTGTCGCCCTATTTGCTCTCTCAACAAAGATTTTTACCGATTATCGATATGCGTTTGTTATTGCTTTTTATGCAGCATGGGATTCCACACTGATTACAAATTATAATATAACTTTTTATTCATTATCACATCCCCTGTTTATCATATTCCTTTTAATTGTGCTGAAATTGTATGAATCGAAGAAGGTAACTCTAGAAGCAGCATGCTGCATGCTTGTATTATATTTGGGTGTTTTTTATGTGCACCCCGAATCACCTCTATGGATGATTTTAGCGATTTGTGGGTTATATATGTTTCAATCAATCAATTTTACAGAAAAAGGAAACATAAGTATAGTTAAACCCGTTAATAGCAGCAAATTCCTACTTTTAGCCCTTGCCTTTATCGTGATCTACATAATCTGGAACCGTTTATTTTTCAGCGACTGGTTACCGCGTTTAGAAGATGCCAATTTTGGAGATACATTAATCACTTTTATCGCATCTAAAATAGATCGTTCTGTACATACGACAGAGTATGCAGGTCAACTTTTTAGTGATTATTACAATTATTCTCGTCTAATACAGTATTTGATAGTATTTAGTCTAATTTTCACGGGGATTTTTCAATATATTAGAGCCAGATTTACTCGCAACGATCCCCCACAGAAATTGAATTCTGTACATCTCCTGTGGATTATTTTCATACTCGTCGCAGTAATTGATACTGTAATTTATTCCATAGAGGGATGGATCAGCATAAAGTTTGTTAACTTAGCCTTCCCCATACTAGCGTTGATTTCGCTTAAATCCTCAACACTCCCAGAAAAGGGAAAAAGTTTAATATTGATTTTCTTTGTTTTTATCGTATTAATTGGAGGCATGCTCCTCACAGGGGAGTTGGCACAAAACTGGTCCACAACGTGCGGTGACATCGAGCAAGGAAGTCTGTGGCTCTTATCAAATTCCAATAATCCTACAATCCTAACGGATGTACCTACCTACACCAAAATTCTTGTAGTATCCTCTTTCATAGACCTTCCTTTTTCTCCAGTTTACTATACTTTAAGCACGTACAAACAGATCGTCGAACCGACTCCCCCTTCAATTGATAACTCCACACAGAATGAGTATAATTACCTCGTTATTGACAAAAAAAATGTCGGGCGGGCTGTCGGAACACTGGGTAATAGATATTATGAGCCTCTATCGCATCATTATTCATCAGGCTTAAACAATAATCATCAGCTCAATAAAATATATTCCGACGATAGAATTGAAGTATTCAGAGTCGAATGACCAGAACTAGCGATGATTCTAGCGACTTTCAGTCGTTTGACCTCTTATTTTAACTACTCTACCTGGGTTCCCTACGACAACTGCATACGCTGGTACATTCTTGACAATGACCGACCCCGCCCCTATAACCGCTCCACGCCCAATATGGACGTTTTTTAGGACTGTCACATTCGCTCCAATAAACACGTCATCCTCAATGGTTACTGGTCCATGACATAGCGGCTGTAGGTATATACATGTTTGACGATCATGAAATGTATGGTCAGAATCTGAAATGAAAACTCTTGGTCCAATGAGTACATTCTCTCCAATCCGAACACAGTTTGAACACCGTATGATACCAAAATCACCGATTCCCGAGTTACAGCCAATGATTAACCTACCTTTTCCCTCAATCTTACAGTAATTCCGGATATCGGTGTTGTCATAGATGTACTTATTGAATTTAAATTGGGTAACAACCCCTTTCCCGATATGAACTGCATTACCGAAGAAGCCCCAGCGATATATGTGCTTTACAATTGATGCCCTCACGTGACCGGATAGTTCTACAAGGATCATCCCACAGACTTGGATAATAGGATACTCTCTAAATAGATCGATTGTTTTCCGGACTGCGTTCTGAATCCCATACTTTCCAAGTAGAGTCACTTCCTTCACCCTATACCTAATAAGTGTCTCTTGTCCTTCGCCATATGAGGTTCTTTACGACCCACTTTGTAAGCTCCGGGTTTTGTACCATACTCGTCATCTGGCGACACATGCTTTTTCGAAAAGTGTTCTCTCCTAGTTTTGACACAATTGTTTTTAGTGCCGAGGTGGTGCTGCACCGGTAAGGCATAATGAAACCACTGGATTTAAATTGTTTCCCCTCAGCACTCAGTCGCCCTATACGGGCTAAAATGTATTCTATAGGTTCCGGAACGAAACCATGAGCCATCTCGTGCAGCGAAGCGGCGATGGTAAAATAGATCCTAAGAGGAAATATAACATAATTCTCTTGAGCAATCCGGAGGAACAAATCAAGGTTAAACGGCCCTTTCAAGTAATAGAGTGACGCATAGTAGACCAACAATGTCGTGATTTGCTCAGGGATAATTGCATGTGCGATTATTGTGACCAGCTCGGTCTCCGGAGAGAAGACTTTTACTTCAGTTCCTTCGATCATCTCCGTTGTGACATACCGCCTCAGTTTTGTTTTATCTAAATATACCACATGGCTTGCCCCAGCTTCCCTGTAAAGGTCGATATCGAAGATATCCTTTAACCGCATATCGGAGTGATCGCACTCCCGCAGATCGTGGAACATGACCTCTGAAGGGCTGGGAGTCTCTTCGATCTTCCGGTAGCCAACTGATGGGAGATAATCAAGGATCTCCTGATACCCTCCTTCGGAATCGAATATCAATATATCAACATCATTTGGTGTAGCAGGAAAATGGAAGATACTCTTAAAAAGAGCATAATCGCTACCCAGATAATTCAGTTGCGATGAAATGTTTGCAGCTGTAATCCTCTGTTGCTGATGTCTACAAATTTCATCGTTCCAAAGACTTCGCATATTAAGATAATCTAATAAGTCTCTATTTTTTAGTGATTTTAAGTACAGAAGGCCAATTTTATTCTTTACCGCATAGTCATAGAGATCTTGCGCATTGAACCCCGACATATGGGGATCAAATGGTTCTGTTTCGCAAAAAGGCGACCCAATGATGTGCAATAATGTTTTCGTTGGAGTCATAGGAGAAGTCTCCGTTTTACATCATTCTCGATTTCTGCCATGTTTTTCGTTCCATCAATGATTTCCATCGCGTACATGCGGCTTAACCACTGATATATTTCGCGGCGCTCTTTTAGATAATAAAGAGATGGAGTATCGTCTTTACGCTGAAAAGCTACACTTTCAGGAAGATCTATCAGGAAGATCAGATCAGGAGATGGTGCAAAATCAAGCATCTCTTCAATATGCTGATTAACCGTTATTTTATTATTATCTTCCCTAGGGATATCATTAATAGCTGTATCATAGACATACCGATCACAGACTACAATTTTGCCTCTGCTGAGGGGCAATTTTATCTTGTAGATTATTTGAATATAATAATCCCATAATATCAGTTTTTTGTAAATTTTTGCGAGGAGATTATGTTTCCGTATTTGAGCTCTCTTTGAATTCGAGTAGTTCTCATACTCTCTTATGTTATCCTTTAAAAACAGGTACTTTCCAAGGACTACAATTGGCTTGGAGAACACTGGGCGGAACTTACTGTAGGAGTACTTAACATCCATATTTTTTCTCTCAAATTCTTGAACAATATTTTGGCTAAGAGTCGTTTTTCCAGAACCATCAATGCCAATAAAACAAATTAATCTATATTTGTAGGGTTTCAGCATAATACCTCTCCAAAGCGATCGTTATTTTCTCCCAAGCATAATTTTGTGCCTGTTCGCGGGTCTTAACCTGAACGCCGTTTTTGATCTTGTCAAGAGCTGATGGGATATCCTCCCACCGATCAACAAATATCAAACCGTCCTTAGACTGTAGAAATCTCGGTAAAGCACCAAATTTTGTTGAAATAACAGGTAAACCACACGCCATCGCTTCGAGCACGGTTAACGGCATTTCTATACTTGCAATTTTTGCTCGCCCTAACATATCGTAGTTACTGATTGTTGGGTAAATATAACAATCAGCGATCGCGTAGATTTCTTGTATATTTGAGATGTATTCAAGCCACACTTTACAACCTGATCTGGTTAGAGATTCGTACAATTCCTTGTTATGGCCCGTCGACTTCGGGCCGACAATCAAGATCTGGTTACCTTTTTTTTGCAGATCAGACAAAATTTGGATGTTACGCTCTTGGCGGACGGAGCCGATATGCAGTATTAAAAATGTATCTTTTTTGATACCATACTTTTCACGCAATATTTTCTTCTCTTCTGGTGAAATCGGTGCGTATTTTTTGGTATCTACACCACATGGTAGCGGCTTGGTCTTAGCCCCGACCTTTCTAAATTTTAGGTCCGTATCGATTGACTGGGTGAGGACTAAGTCCGATTTCACGAAACGGATCATCTGCCAGTCTACGTAAGATAGCACTGGGTGAGTTGCTGAAACAACACTTTTTGCATTTGGACAACATATTGATAATAGTTTCATCAATACGAAGCTCTTTAGTGTAGGCCCGTGCAGGTAGTGAATTATATCTGGATTAAACGATTTTATCCTGTACCAGAATTCTTTTGTTTTATAGTCTCGTGGATCGTAAGCTTGGACGTCATGGTTCTTTCTAAACTGATGATCCAAGTGGTATGTTAGATTTCGCATACCTTCATCCAAATCCCCTCTCACTTGCCCAATATAACAGATCTTCATTTGATCACCCGTAACTGCTCAATACATCACGATAGAGACTGATGGTCCGGCCCGCAATACAATTCCATGAATTTTGTTGAGCAGTCTCCTTCGCATTTTTTCCCATCATTTCTCGCTCGAATTTATTCTCAAGAAGACGATTTATGGCATCTGCAATGCTTTTGTCATCACCTGTTCGAGTGAAAACGCCATTATACCCGTCTCTTACCAGCCATTTGAAAATATTCAGATTGCTGACCACAAGGGGCAGCTCACAGGCAGCAGCTTCCTGAAGTACCATACCGTAAGATTCAGAGAAAGAAGTCAGCACGAATATATCCGCTGCATGATAATATTCGACCAATTTCCTTTGTTCTGAGATATATCCTGCGAAAAATACGTTGTCTTCGATGCTGAGTTTCTGTACTAACCTTACCAGCATCTCTTTTAAGTAACCATCCCCGACAATAACCAGTAATGTATTAGGATTTTTCACTATTACGCGCTTCATTGAGGAAATCAACTGGGTGATCCCTTTATGGGGATATAATGAACCAACGAATAATAGGATCTGCCTGTCTGTTGGAAGATGCAAAACCTCTCTACATTCATTCTTAGATAGCAGTGTATGAAATAGCGCAGAGTCGATTCCATTTGGAATCACTGTTATTTTCTCTCTGTAGGGTTTCAACACTGCAGACTCTTCTACGAACTCTTCAGTTGGACAAATGATCCGTTCAGCAAAGTCAAGGATCTTTGGTACAAAGAATTTATTGTGGGTATAAACCGCAGATCTTCGGAAGAAACTCCCATAGCGGTGATCCCAATCTCCGTGATACGTTAATATCAACGGAATTTTATTGGTCTTTGCATATCTATAACCAAAGACTGGTGCTGGTGGAAGATCGAAATGTACATGTACGAGGTCCGCGCCTACGTTCATTGGCCTATAAAGCATCCCAAAGGAAACATTCGCTGACAGTAAATTGAGGTTCGTTGAGTACCTATGGATTGCCAGATTATTATATCGCTCTATAGAATCCTGTCTATCCTTTGAAGTAGTAAATAACGTTACAGTAACCCCAAGTTTTGCCAGCTCTTTAGTTAGCGCTGCTGCTGCAAGTATCGATCCTCCGCAATAGTAACCCTGCATGGTATTATTGAGATATGGAAATTTTGATACAAATTTAACAATATGCATTTTGAGTCGCCTAATATTTTAGAATATATCGAATAAAGCTTTTTCCGGCTCTCATTACACTTTTAACGTGCTCTACCCCCCCTCCACGAAGAGTACCTTGAACAAATGTTACGAAATATGTGGGTGATAAATAGTATTCTTTCAATATTCTGTTTACCCAGTTTTCGATGTCAGAATGCGTAAACTGGGGATACGATATAATACACCTCTGATATCCATTTTCATCTATTGATTCTTTCATGTCACTTACTTGCAAATAGCCGTTGTCTCTAACGTAATTGTAAAACTCTGTTCCAGGTATCGGTGTCGCAACAGCAACTTGCAATACATCTGGTCGAATCTCCTTGATATAATTCAATGTCTGCATTGCAGTCTCATGCGTTTCGCCCGGTAACCCGATAATAAAATCACCATGTACAAGTAAACCCGCTCTTTTCGCATCCTTTGTAAATTCTTTTGCTCTTTTAATGATCACACCTTTATGAATCGACTTGAGTATAGCCTCTGATCCAGACTCATACCCTACGATAACCAATCTACAACCCGCTTTTTTCATCAATTTCATTGTTTCAAAATCTAGATCGGCTCTCGCATTACACGACCATCTAATATTCAAATTGTTTCCTATTTTAGATCGACAGAATTCACGAACTCTTTCTTTATTTAATGTAAATGTATCATCTTCGATAAAAATTTCTTTAACAAATGGCAATTTTTCTGTTACAAACTTAAACTCACTTACTAGATTTTCAACACTTCTAAGGCGTATGCTCCTTCCCATCAAGTTTTCAGGCCAAGAGCAGAAAGAGCATTTAAATGGACACCCTCTGCCAGAGAAAATTTGGACCACAGGATAAAGCGATTGGCTTAAGTAATAATCAAAAATATTAAGATGATCGTTATAGACTTTCGCTATAAAGGGGAGATTATCAAGATCATCTTGGGAAGAGAAACTCCTTTCAGGATTTTTAACGATTAAATTATCCTTTTTATACCAAATTCCACGGACCAAAGACAGATCTTCCCCTTTTGATATTCCCGCTACTAGATCGCGCACTACAAAATCATACTCAAACCTAGCAACAATATCTACGGGCTCATTATCCAATATTCGTTCTGGATAAGTTGCAGTTGGTGGCCCGGTGACTATATTTACAGTGCCCCACTTGAGGGATTGCCTTATCTCATTCAACACATTAATATCGTTTGTTAAACTAGAGAAGTTAGTTTCTATTACTAGAACTTCTGGGTGAAAGGCAAAGATCTCTTTCAGAACATCTCCCAATGAAAACTTGCTCGCGACAGCATCCCTCAACTTAACAGTGTGGCCATCCTGCTCCAAAGCAGCGGTTGTATAGGCTAACCATTTCGGATAGTCAAGTGTACCACCGCGAGCAGTAACCCCCTGCCATCTGCCGCATCGGACAAAATTCTCAACGAATGGTGGATTTAGCAGGTATATCTTCATGACTAGCACCCCGCTTTGATTAAAATGCGTTCTAATTTCTTTGCGATGGCGGCCCACTGATACTTATCCGCGACAATGCGCCTTCCCTCCGATCCCAGTTTACTACAAAGATCAGGATCTTGATACATATGCAGGATCTTTTGTGCATACTCATTTGCGTTAGAGACGAATAGAACATTCTGGCCGAACTTTTTCTGGATAGCATCAACGTGAGTGGAGATGACCGGAATACCACATGCCATGTACTCGAACAATTTCAGGGGAAGTGAGTTGTTCGAAACACTATCCTGCTTAAACGGGATTACACCCATGTCCATACAGGATATGTATTCTGGGACCTGAGCGTAAGGGACCGTGCCGGTGAAGATAGCATGGTCCAGTATCCCCAAGTCCCTTGCCATCTCAACAGTTTTGTCGTATCCCGCACCACCCCCGACCATAAGTAACTTAACGTTAATTTTTGAGGCCAGTTCTCTGATCGCAACGAAAAGTGGTTCTAGATCCAACCATTCCCTGAGAACACCAACGTGGCCGACAACAAATGCATCTTCAAGGCCGTATTTCTCTTTGATATGGTTACAGGGTCGTGGCGAAAATAACTCGATATCTACCCCGTTTGGTAGCAACTCCCACTTCTCGCGTGGGATACCATAAGTTTGGCAGAGGGATTCCGTTGTGATCGTAACGCTTTCTGAAGTACGGATACTCCTGTTCAGGATTGCTTTCCCGACCCAGCCGCCGGTAGACCTCATAAACGAGGGAATCTGAGGAGAAGTCCGGATCATTTCCGGCAGATCGTCAGCGATGTCATATATGGTCGGGATGCCACGAGAATGAGCGGCTCTCCCAACTGCATAGCCAGAAACCATACCGTTGTAATTGAAATACACATCGTAGTCCGAGATCCCGATCCTGTCGAGGGTGCCTCCCACAGTCGCTACCGATAGAGCTTCTTGGACGACCGGGCTTACCTGTCTGTCGGTCAGGTAGAACAAATCAATTTTCTCGAAGAGATCTTTAAAGCTCTGATTATAATTCTCTGTCGTCTGGTCCCACTTGGCTTTCCAGCAGTCATTTACACTTAAGACAGAGATGTCATGATCATGTGAAAGATACTTCAAAAACTGGTGGAGCCTGCTGTTATGGGCAGAGTTTTTGAGATCGATGATGGATGAAACCAGGATTTTCATTGTAATTCCCCTTGACAGCACATATTCATGTTCGGGATTCAGACAGGTTTACGAGGACGTATCTAGACCCGGTCAGCGCAGCTCGGCGTATTGGATTTGACCGGTACTTCCCCTCTTCTGGACAAGCCACCACAAATCGTAATAACCATCCTGCCCGCCATACCATCGCCGTAAGGGTTTTGCCAACTCCCGGCCCGGGAGAGCATCTGCCCGGCAGACGCCAGGATTCTATCCGCCCCCATCCCGGCCAGAACATTCGCCCCCACCTCGATCGTCTCCGGTCGCTCGGTGTTCTCCCGGAGGGTAACACAGGGCACCCCGAGAATGCAGGTCTCTTCCTGGACGCCGCCGGAGTCTGTCAGGGCGAGGCGGGCGCTGGACTCGAGCGGGAGGAATTCGAGGAACCCGGCGGGGCTCATGACAGAAATCCCATCGAGCGAGACCCCGAACCGCTCGACCATCTTCCGGGTCCGGGGGTGCATCGGAAAGATGACGGGGAGCAAGTACTCCCGGTGGACCGCCTCAAGCCCTGCGATGATGCTCCGGAGTCTCTCGGGGTTGTCGACGTTCTCCTGCCAGTGGGTGGTGATGAGAAAGTACTCACGGGGCGCAAGGCCGAGGGTATCGAGGGTATTTGCCTTCTTTCTCGAAATTTCCCGGTTCTGGAAGACCGCATC
>Ga0208462_1002051_pt1 | contig 11853 bp, 15 predicted proteins | sample AD_SCU001_MetaG_FD_184452 | JGI IMG/M metagenome (GOLD analysis project Ga0208462, IMG submission 184452) | Active sludge microbial communities of municipal wastewater-treating anaerobic digesters from China - AD_SCU001_MetaG (SPAdes) (version 2) | ecosystem: Engineered > Bioreactor > Anaerobic...
AAGTAGTCCTTGCGCCAGGGGGAATAGGAGAAAAGGCCCATCCCCAAAGCAGCGCCTCCCAGAACGCCCATGGCCGCTCCCTTGAAAAAATCCCGGCGGCTGATTTTGGCTTTTTCTTCAGACATGGATGCTCCTTTTCTCGCGTCATTTGATGACAGTGATGGATTTGTAGGCCCAGGGAAGAATATTCAGGACAAAGAAGTAGAAAGCCACCCCGCACACGGTGCCGACCCCCAACCCCCAGCCCAGAGCCGGACTCCACATGATTTGAGCCACTTGAGCCCGTTCGGCGGCATGGTCCCGAGCGATTTCGTCCGCGGTTTTCGGCTCCATCTTCCAGGCAGGCCAGTTGTCCATGAACCAGTGGTGCGCGAGCCAGATGTTGATCAACCAGATCGTGGGAATCATCGGGAACTGCTGTTCGTGCATGAACCCCTTTTGAGTTCCCAGGAAATCGTGGGAGGTTGCGTAGTAGAAAATGTAAAGCAGCACGGCGGCCGCGAGGGTGATCGCGGTGCGGATCAGCACGTTCACCGGCAGGCTGAAGCGCCGAGGCCAGTTGCCGCAATAAAAATTGAGAAACAGGGCTGGAACCAGGAAAAACACGGCCATTTCACCCACATGCAGCCAACGCCAATCGGGAGCATTGATGAGCCTGGTGCCGCGTATGGCCGGTCCCCAGGTGAGCTCCTGGGCAAAATAGAGAAAGAAGTGCATGGCCCAGGCAATGGCGATGATCCCGAAGAAAGCCGTGACGCGACGCAGCCAGTCTCTCCGGATGAGCTTGAAGGGAAAACGCTCCCAGATGGTTTCCACCAGCCACACTGTCACGGTACAGCACATGATCCAGGCCACGTGAAAGTTGCCCGAAACCGTGTTGGCGAATTTTTCCCAATAAGGCGGCGCGATGGAGGTGAAATACTGCCAGGGATAGTACAGAATCCCCATGTGGGAATGCATGGTCATGAAGAAGACCAGAGTGCTCAGGAAGAAGGTCATGACCAGAATGCTGATGCCCTTGCCCGGTTGGTTCATATCCTGCCAGGGAACCTCTTCACAGGCCACGACCCAGGCCGGGCTCAACCATGAGGCGATGGCGGCGAACATGAGGCAGGCCAGCGAGGCGTATTCAAGGGCGAAAAATTCCGTCATCTTAGGCAGTTTCATCAGGTTGTCGGGATTGAAATAGGCAATCCCGTAGTTGCCCAGCAAGGATTCGAAAAAGCCCTTGATGAGCACCAGCAGAATCGCAACGGAAATCGTGGTGAGGATGACCCCTTTGACGACCGGGTGGGTCCTTTCCAGCCAGTTGCGCTTGAATGGCCAGTAATTGAAGATGTAGACCATCCAGATCAGCATGATCAACCACCAGCGGGTGTACATGTAACCCACGTAAGGGGTGTACATCCGCAGCCACCCGCGAGGATCCTGAAAGATCCACCAGGTGGCGTAGAACACCGCCAGGGTCAACACAAGCGCCACAATGGCCGGGATCGGCTGTGGCCAGCGCTGAACGAGCTTGCGTTCTTCCAGGTATCGTGCACCGAAACGCTCCATTCAAGCCTCCTTATGACAATCACGTGGTTTTTGTCACGGACCCGAATTCCGGGCTGCTCTTTGCCGGTTCCTGAAAACGCTGGTGTGCCGGTTCCACGAGGCGCGGCTTCCAGATGGAGTCCCGGTCGGCTCTGCCTTCATCATTCGCAGGGAAGGATCGAGGTTGGTTGAAGGAGGATCGAAGCGCTGTGGTGCCCGGGCTGCACAATCTTCGAACTCCATTTGTTGAAAGGCAAGCCATGCGGCAATGGTTCGAAACCTGCGAGCCGAGTGGAACACTCAACTTCTTAGCAACAGCGATGCCGTGCGAACGGGTTCCCAGTGAAAAGGCCCAGCATTTCGATTTTGTAAGATATGAGTGACTCGCTCCTCCAAAGGGTAAGGCGCAATGGAACAATGTGCACCCGAAAAGGCACTCCAAATAGTGCATATTGTTCCTCTCCCCGGGGCTGGTCCGCCGCGACGAGGGAGAGGACATCGCACCGGTCGAACCAGGCACGTACGACTTCAGGCGTGGAATCATGCCCTGTTGTCCCGAAGCTGGCGCAAGCTTTGCTACTCAAAGACCGGATGAGGCGGCAATGAGGGGGGGGTTCTTCCCGGGAAAGAGGTGCCGGGGGAAAAGACCTCGTTTGAAGCGTTGGAAAGTGAGATGAAAAGACCATGCCAAACCAGGAGGAGCGATATGGTGCCCGATATTGCAGAAGGGCTTTCCGCAAGCCTGGAAGACTACCTTCAGGCGATCTTCCACCTCCAGGAATCCCATCGTGTGGCTCGGGTCAAAGACATCGCCGACCAGATGAACGTTCAGCCCGCTTCGGTGACGGGGGCATTGAAGGCGCTGGCCGGCCGCAGGCTTGTGAATTACAGTCCCTACAGCCCGATTACCCTCACCGCTGAAGGACGCCGTCTCGGACAGGATATCGTCCACCGTCACGACACCCTCAAAAAGTTCTTCATCAATACCCTGCAACTCCATCCGCAACAGGCGGAAGCCAACGCCTGCCGCATCCAGCATGCCATCGACGCCGTTGCGGTTGATCGACTGGTCCATTTCCTGGAATTCCTGAGACTGTGCCCACGCACCAACATGGAATGGCTGGAGGGTTTTGCGCTTTATTTGCGAAAAGGACCACAGGATTCAAGCTGCAGAGACTGCCTCAAAGATTGTCTCGACCGGATTGACGGGTCTCCCGCCCGAATGCATGCGGAAAGCGGCGACACAGCAGGTGTTGCACTGCGGCTGAGAGGCCGGTCGACTTCCCCCCGCGGCGCCGTCTCGGCCTTCGGGCGGAAGGTGAAAACGCAGGGGGCGGGCGAGAGAAGATGAGCGCTCACGTCTATGGACCCGTCCCTTCACGACGCCTCGGCAGGTCTCTTGGCATCGATCTCGTTCCTTTGAAGACCTGCACGTACGATTGCCTCTACTGTCAACTTGGGAAAACGACCCTCAAGACCACCAGGAGGCAGGAGTGGGTCCCCGTGGAAGCGGTTCTCACCGAACTGAAGAGCCACCTCGCCGGCGAGCCCGACTACATTACCATCTCCGGTTCCGGAGAACCCTCCCTTCACTCAGGGCTCGGCGGCCTGATCAGGGCCATCAAGGCAATGACCCCTGCCCCCGTGGCAGTCCTGACAAACAGTTCCCTGCTTTGGCTGCCGGAGGTCAGGGAGGCGCTGAGCGGGGCCGACCTCGTCATTCCTTCACTCGATGCCGGCGAGGAGCATCTCTTCCACCGGGTGAACCGGCCCCATCAGGAAATCACCTTTCATCGCATGATCGACGGCCTGTATGAATTCCGCCGAGCCTTCTCCGGCCAATGCTGGCTGGAAATCCTGCTGCTTGGCGGCATCACGGGGCTGTTGCATCCCGTCGAACAGATCAGGGAGATTGCCGAGCGGATCGCCCCCGACCGCATACTTCTGAATACCGTCGTTCGCCCCCCTGCCCATCCCTCTGCCGTGCCGGTGTCTCGAGACCTCATGGAGTCCTTCGCCGCCTCCTTCGAAGGCAAAGCGGAAGTGATCGGACGCAGTCGCAGACGCCCTTGCAGGAGCTCTTCCAGGAGGACCCCCGAGGAAGTCCTGGCTCTTGTGTCGAGGAGGCCGTGCACGTTGGAGGACCTCACGGTAGGCCTCGGTCTGGCGCCCGGCGAGGCGACAAGGCTTGTGAAGGAGCTTTCCGCGGCGGGAAAGCTGATCGGCGAACCCCTTGGGAAGCGGGTGTACTACAAGGCGACCGGCGGCCGCCGGTAAAATCCCTCGCCAGGAGGGCAAGGGCATGGAAACGGGCCAGGGACGCCCGGCCCTCTTCGCGCCGGACCGGCCAAGCCGAGCCAATCCGGTGGAGGCACCCGGGCCATTCCCCCGAGCATGCGCTCCGAGCCTGCCCATGCCGGGCGATGACCGCCGCCTTTCATCCCCCGGCACGTTCTCTGTCCCCCTTTGCTCCCGCCCAATCGATCACGGCCTGTGCGATGACCGCGAATATCCCGGCCGTTCGGGATTCGGGAAGGTGGATCATGAGCGGATCGCCCCTGTCGGCTCCCTTTCCCAGCTCCAGATCGATCGGGATGGAACCGAGCAGGGGAAGGCCTGTCTCGCGGCTCAGGGTTTCACCCCCGCCGCTGCCGAAAATGGCGATGCGTTCCTGGGAATGGCTGCAACTGAAATAGGACATGTTCTCCACGATGCCGCATATGCCGATGTTCATCTCCTCGAACATGTGGATGGCCCGTCTCACGTCACTGAGCGCCACTTCCTGGGGGGTTGTAACGATGACGACGGCAACGCCGGGGATGGACTGGGCAATGGTGATGGAAGGGTCCCCCGTTCCCGGAGGAAGATCCACCACAAGGCAATCGAGAGTTCCCCACAGTACGTCGTTCAGCAGTTGTTTGATGGTTTTGCCCACCAGCGGTCCGCGCCAGATAAGGGGCTTTTCGCCCTTTGTAAAAAACCCGAAGGACATGATTTTCAGCCCGAATTTCTCGGGCGGCAGCAACATGCCCGATTCGGCCCGCGGCCGCTCGGAAAGACCGAGCATCGTCGGGACGCTGGGCCCGTAGACGTCGGCATCGAGGAGGCCGACCCTGAGACCCATCCGGCACAGCGCGAGGGCCAGATTGACGGCCACAGTCGTCTTGCCCACTCCGCCCTTGCCGCTTGCCACCGCAACGAACCGGGACACCTTTTCAATGCCGCGCAAGGGGTGCTTCGAAAAGAGGCGGTCCAGTTCCTCCCTGTTCATCACCGATAGCTCCACGTGGACCGCTATGGCTCCGGCAACCTTTTGCACCGCTCGCTTCACCTCGTCGACAATCCGCTTCTTCATGGGACAGGCGAGGGTGGTCAGCGCCAGTTCGATCTGCACGCCCTCGTCCTTGACTTGGACCCGCCTGACCATCCGCAAATCCACGATGCTCCGCTTGAGCTCCGGATCCTGCACCGTCTGCAATGCCTCTCTGATCTGATCTTGAGTGATCATCGCCTCGTTCCTCCTTCGCTTTGCGATCTCAATCCATTGTTCGTTCGTGCAACATGCGTGCAAGGCAGGAAGAAACGCAGTCTGGACTGCGACATCGGCGGAACGAGTCGGAAATGGCAGGATCGCAGAGGCAGTCGACAGAGAAGCCCAACGGCAGCGTCCCGTGAGAGGGCGCGAGCGGCGAGGCTCCGACCGGTTCGCGCTCCGGAGCCGCTTCAGCCGTCGTCGCAGCTTAATCCGGCAACTCCGGAGCCCGCAAGGAAACAGGCTTCCCGAAGCAGCAACGGGAACAGATTGCCTTCATGCAAGCGGAATCAAGTCCTTATTGATGCTACGCCTATGAAACCTCGGGAAGAAACGGGCGGACGACGAAGTAGATTCCCAGCAACCCGATGGCGACCCCCGCAAACTTTCTGAACCAGGCCCCGCCCTCGTAAAACGAGCTGTTCTCGAGCAATTTCCTCACGGTCGCGGTCGAGCTCCCTGCAACCGCGATGGGGATACAGTGCCCGATGCCGAAAAGAACGATGAACAGCACGCCGATGAAGATTTTCTGCTGGATGGTGATAATGGCAAGGATCGGCGCGATGAACCCGAAGGTGCAGGAACCGGACAGGACACCGTAGGCGAGCCCCAGCAGAAAGGCCCCGGCGAGCCCCTTGATTTTTATCTTCGAGATGAGCCCGCCGGACATGGAACACCGGGTCAGGCCCAGCATATCCAAGGCCACCCAGATCAGTATGGCTCCAACGAGAATGGTCCAGTAGGGACCGATTTCGCCGAGCATCAGCCCCAGCAGCGAGCAGACGATGCCGACCAGGGCGATGGTGATGAACAAACCAACCGTAAAAGCCACCGCGTATTGAGCCGCGTGCCGCGCGTTGAGCGCCTTGTCCTGCCCGGCAACGTAACTGATGATGAGGGGAATCGAGGCCATGTGGCACGGGCTGAAGGCCACGCTGATGATCCCCCACAGGAAACAACCCAGCGCGGCGAGCGCCGTTCCCGTCGACATCCAGGAATTCACCGTCAAAAAAAGTTGGTCGAGCATCACACCTCCAGTGTCTGCGAACGGTCTGCTTTGAACCGGCGAATGGAACGGTTCGGCGCTCGGGACCGAAACCGTTCGATATCCATCCGGAAATCTGAACTTTGTCTGAAGCCGGAAGCAGGCTAGTCTTGCACTCCGAGTTCCCTGAATATCTCAACGATCCTCACTTTGTCCAGGAATCCTTCATGGCGCCTCACTTCTTTCCCTTCCTTGTCATAGAATATCTGCGTAGGTATCGCACGAATGCCGAACCTCTGTTCCTGCCCCTTGTTCTTCCAGACATCGATGAACACGATAGCGGCGCGGCCTTTATAGGCTTCACCCAATTCCCTCAGGATCGGCGCCATCATCCTGCAGGGAATGCACTTCTCGGCGCCGACGTCGACCATGGTGACCATACCCTTGACGGGCACCTCCGGCAGGGGCGGCGGCTCATCCGCTGCAAAAACGGGCGTGGTTAGAGTCAGCAGACCGAGCAATGCCACGAAACCGATTAACTTGTTCACTCAACCCTCCTTACAGTTTCACCACCATCCAAGCGAGAAACAAAACGATCAGCCACGCGCCGGCAAGGGTCCAGAGGACTTTCTTCCAGCGCTCTCCAAAATATCCCCTGGTGGAATTGACCACCCATGTCCAGTTCAGCCAGATGTGCAGGACCAGTAGTCCCAGCAGGAGAAACGCAAGGACCAGATGAATATCCCCCCACTCGTGCCGATGGAGGCCCATGAAAAACTTGGACGTGTCCGGCACTCTCCCGGACGGAATGACGAAAGCCAGCAACAACCCGATGGCGGCAACGGAGCACAAATCCACGAAAAGCAATGTATCGAGGAGATATTTCCAATCGTTTTTCTTCATGGTGCGCCTCCTTTTATGAAAATCGGTCTTCGGGCAACAAGCGCTTAGAAGAAAAGGTTCCCGAACCGATCCGGTCGGCCCCGCGGGAGATCAAGCCTCCCTTCAAACCCGATGAGGTTGCGGGACTCCGCTCTTTTCCGGCGTCATTTCAGGCCGCGCCGGGCCGGCCGCCGTCCGTTATGAAATGCTTCCGGCGAAATCTCAGGGCCACGTTGACCAGGCTGATGAGGATGGGCACCTCCAGCAGGGGCCCGATCACCGTCGCGAAAGCCTGCCCGGACTGGATTCCGAAAACGGCGATGGCCACCGCAATGGCCAGCTCGAAATCGTTTGACGCCGACGTGAAGGAAAGCGTTGCGGACGTGGGATAGTCCGCCCGGAGCTTCTTTGCCAGAAAGAAAGTCGCAAAGAACATGAGCAGAAAATAGATGGCCAGGGGAACGGCGATGCGCAGCACGTCAAGCGGCAATGTAACGATATATTCCCCTTTCAGCGAGAACATCACGACGATGGTGAACAGCAGCGCGACGAGCGTGATGGGGCTGATCCGGGGGATGAATTTCTTCTCGTACCATTGTGCGCCCTTCAACGGGATGAGAATAAAGCGGGTGAGGAGTCCGCTGAAAAAGGGGATCCCGAGGTAGATCATGACGGTTTTCACCACATCGAGTATGGATACGTTGACCTTCATGGCAAAACCAAGCCCAAGCCATCGGGGCAGGACCGTGATGAAGAAGTACGCATAGACCGCATACAGGGCCATCTGAAAGATGGCGTTGAAGGCCACCAGTCCCGCGCAATACTCCCGATTGCCTTCGGCCAGCTCGTTCCAGACGATGACCATCGCGATGCACCGGGCAAGCCCGACCAGTATCAAACCGACGGCGTATTCCGGGTAACCCGAAAGAAAAACCACGGCCAGGACGAACATCAGGATCGGTCCGATCACCCAGTTGAGAACCAGGGACAGGCCAAGCACCCGGCGGTTCCTGAAAACACGATGCAACTCCTCGTATTTCACCCGCGCAAGGGGAGGGTACATCATCAGGATAAGCCCCACGGCGATGGGGATGTTGGTGGTTCCGACCTGGAACAGGTTGATCACCTCCTTGATGCCCGGGTAGAAATACCCCGCTCCCACCCCGAAAGCCATGGCCAGCACGATCCAGAGCGTGAGGAAACGGTCGAGGAACGAGAGTTTTCTTGTGGCCGGTTCTTCCATGATCGTCCTCCGTTCTCGATTCACTCATCCCGCGTCAGCACTTCAGGGAGTTTCTCAACGAATGCCTTGATTTCATCGCGCACCCGGCGGTAATGCGCCATCGCCTCCTCTTCGGTTCGAGCACCAGCCGCGAGCCTGGGAGGATCATCGAACGGGACGTGCACAACCCTCGTCTTCGCAGGAAAGACGGGACAGGCCCGCTGGGCATTGTCGCAGAGCGTGATCACGTAATCGAATTCCAGATGTTCCAGGGTGTCCACGTCCTTGGACGACTGGCCGGATATGTCGAGTCCGGCTTCGGCCATGGCCTTGACGGCGCCGGGGTCGAGACCGTGAGGCGTCACGCCGGCGGACCGGGTTTCGATCGAATGCCCCTTCAAATGGTTGGTCCAGGCTTCGGCCATCTGGCTACGACAGGAATTCCCCGTGCACAGATAGAGAATTCTTATTTTCGGTTCCGTGGACATGGTGTGCCGTCCTCCCGCTTAACGACGTTGATTCCTTTGCGCCCCGCTTCCGCCGATTTCCTGCGAGCCCCGACCCGGAGACCGCCTCCTTTCATTCCAACTGAAACCGCTCCAGGTAACTCGCAAGCTTTTCCCTCTGCTCCCGGGTCAGTGGCGGACAGTTCTCGGGACCTCTGCCGCCGTCGGCCACCTGAGTCGCGAATACCATGCAGGTCGGCTGCCCGCATTGCCTGCAGTTCGTTTTCGGCAGGAACCTGAGGATTTCGATGACCTTCGGCTTGGGAGCGCCTTCGAAACGAGGCTCTATCTCCGCGCGTCTTTCCCAGGCGTCATTGATTTCCCTCTTCAGCCATTCAAGGATTCGGTCTCCCTCTTCCTCGTCCCTCAGAGCGTTCACGGCGATTTTCCGAGGATGGACCGCGATCAGTTTCCCATGAACCTTGAACGATACGGAAAGAGGATCCTTCGTGAATTGAAACCCGCCCAGCACCGCGTTGAGATAAGGGATCACCTCGCCGATGTCCTCATCCAGGTGGGCGACGCAATGCACAGATTGGGCTTCGGGCCTGCATTCCGGCCGAACCACATCTTTGCGGTAGCCTTTGAGCAACATGGGGCTGCCTCCTTCAAAAGGAAAACCGTTTGCGGCTCCGAGCGGCTCACTTTTCGGAGAGAATCGCTTTCACCGCCTCTTTGACTCGCCGGATATCCTCGGAGCTCAGATCGAAATTCTTGTTCTTTTCTATCCCAAGGTCCGTCAGCACCAGATAGCTTTTCAAAGGCACCCGGGCTTTTTCGAGAATCGCCTTGGCACATCCCACCGAACAGCCGTCGATCGTCACCATTTCAGGAACGTCTCGGGCCGACTGGACAAACCCGCTGAGCTGCCCGCCGATCCCGGCCAGGCAAAACATCTTGCCCACTCCTTCCCGAGTCAGCTCCACGGCTGCCTGATTCGAAAGCTGCCCAACGTTGGAACCGCCCGAACATGACAGAATCATGACAGTCCCACCGGGGACACAACAGTTCTCAGTCATCCGGTTGCTCCCTTCCTTGTCCGAAGCTACGCCATCCTGCGGCCCTCCGGGCCCTTTACCGGTCCTCCCTGCGAACCGCGCCGACGACCAACGGCTCACTTGCCGATCCAGCGCTTGATCTCTTCCTTGGTGGGAATCTTGCCGACCGATTTCACCTCACCATCGATCACCACGGCAGGTGTGCCAAACACTCCATATTCACCGATCTTCAGGATGTCGGTCACTTTCTCGATTTCGGCGTCCACACCGCTCTCGGAAACCGCTTCCCTGACAATCTTTTCCGTCTGCCGGCACTTGGGACATCCCGGACCCAACACTTTGATTTCCATGAAATTCTCCCTTTCGAATCGAGCGCCGCCCGCGCCTTGCGCACGGCAGCGCCCCTTATGCAGCGTCAAGCCAAAACATCAAGACACTCAGCCATGCATCATGTTTCCCGCGGGTCTCAACCAGGAAAATAATACCCGAAGACCATCCCGCATGTCGTTGACATGATGATGACCAGGCTCACATAAACGATGGTCTTTTTCGTTCCCATCACGCTCCGGATGACCAGCATGCTGGGCAAGGAGAGCGCCGGGCCGGCGAGCAGCAGCGCCAGGGCGGGTCCGTTGCCCATGCCCGAACCGATAAGCCCCTGCAATATGGGGATTTCCGTCAGGGTCGCAAAATACATGAACGCCCCGACAACGGCGGAAAACAAATTGGCGCCGAAGGAATTGCCCCCCACCATCTGCTTGATCCACTGGGAAGGAATGATCCCTTCCGTGTGCGGTTGTCCCAGGAACAGCCCCGCCGCAAGCACGCCGCCCAAAAGCAGGGGCGTGATCTGTTTGGTGAACCCCCAGGTGGACAGGAACCACTCTTCCGCATCGCCGCGGGTCGTGGTGATGAGGATCGTCAAGGCGACAATGCCCGCTCCGAAAGCGATCAGCGGCTCATGGGGAAACGCATAAGCCAGGGCTCCCAGGATAATCCCCGCAATCGCCACCTTCGCCGCCTTCACGCGGAACCACAGAATGAGCTCGATGCCGAGCGCCGCCGCGAATGCTCCCGTCAACCACCACTTGATTTGAAACACGGCGTTCCAGAAGCCCTCGGGATCGGCCGGCCTGCCCCAGGTCGCCGAGATCAGAATACCGACCATTGTGGCGAAATATACGATATTCTGCCAAAGGGGCCGCTCGACTTCCACCGGGGGCAGATGAACGGCCGCCTGCACCTTCCGCTCTTCTTCCTTGATGAACACAAAATGCATCATCAGCCCGATGACAATGCTGAACGAAACCGCGCCCACCGCTCGCGCTATGCCCAGCTGCAAGCCGAGAATTCTTGCCGTGAGAACGATTGCAAGGATGTTGATGGCCGGCCCGGAGTAGAGGAAGGCGACCGCGGGACCCAGCCCGGCCCCTCTTTTCCAAATCCCGGCAAAAATCGGCAGCACGGTGCACGAGCACACCGCCAGGATGCTTCCCGAAACCGACGAGACTCCGTAGGCCAGCGCCTTGTTCGCCGCCGGTCCCAGGTAGCGCATCACCGCGGCTTGCGAAACGAAACAGGAGATCGCCCCCGCAATGAAGAACGCCGGCACCAGGCAAAGCAATACATGTTCCCGGGCATACCACCTGACCAGGGCCAGCGATTCAATGACGGCACCGGTGAAACGCTTGCTGTCCATCGGCAGGTAGAAGCACACAAGGAAAGCGCCCACCACCAGCAGCATGGGCATCCAGATAATCTTCCAGTCTATCCGGCTCGGCTCCGCTTCCGAAGGAATCTCCACCGCATCATCCCTCAACATTTTCTCTTCCGCGACTCGAGCATCGCTCATGATTGGTTCTCCCCGGGGGTCACCCGATCGGGACGGAAAGGTTCCACCTTTTCACTCCCTGAGCCGACCGGCATTATCCGAAAGCAGCCGTTCCGCACCGAACCGATCCGGCCGATTTGAGCCGGCGGGCCTTCACCCCCCGGAGCGATCCGGATATCAATAACGCACATCGCCCTCTCCTGAAACATCTCAGCGATTCTTCCCCGGGTTGGGTCGATGAGCGCTTTCAACCCTTTTCTGAAATGCTTCATCGCCTCCCCTTACATATCGCTAAATGTGAATATACAAATACTAAGCTGCAATGGCAATATCTTTTTCCACCAGAGGACCATGAACCGAA
>Ga0208462_1002056_pt1 | contig 11830 bp, 7 predicted proteins | sample AD_SCU001_MetaG_FD_184452 | JGI IMG/M metagenome (GOLD analysis project Ga0208462, IMG submission 184452) | Active sludge microbial communities of municipal wastewater-treating anaerobic digesters from China - AD_SCU001_MetaG (SPAdes) (version 2) | ecosystem: Engineered > Bioreactor > Anaerobic >...
TGCCAGCTTATAATGAGGAGGCTTACATCGCAAAGACCATTGTCGGCGCACAGCAGCACGCCGACGTTATCCTCGTCGTCGACGACGGCTCAGAGGATGACACGGCCAGGATCGCTGGAGCGCTTGGGGCTATTGTAATCTGCCACGAGGCCAACGAGGGCTATGGCAGGGCGTTGCAGACAATCTTTTGCACGGCCCGGGAGATAGGTGCGGAAGAACTCGTCATCATAGATGCCGATGGTCAGCACAACCCCGGAGATATCCCCCGGCTTCTTGCCGAACTCCGGAAGGGCAACGATATTGTCATTGGCTCCCGGTTCATCGAAGGTGCAGCCGATGAGATTCCTGCCTACCGGAAGGTTGGAATGAAGGTCCTCGATACCGTGACCACAATGGCAGGAACTGACCTTGCGATCACCGACTCCCAGAGCGGTTTTCGGGCCTACGGGAGAAAGGCGATCGAGGCCATCCATATCAGCGATGCGGGGATGAGTGCCGGTTCGGAGATCCTGATCCAGGCGAGTGATCACGATTTGAAGGTTGCCGAGGTGCCGATCCGGGTGCGCTACGACATCGCGGGGACCTCGAGCGAGAACCCGATCTCCCACGGCGTCGAGGTGCTCATGAACATCGTCAGGCTCATCAGCCTCCGCCGGCCTCTCGTGTTCTTCGGCATTCCGGGTCTGGTTATCACTCTCTTCGGCCTCGGTGCGGAACTTCACACCTTCTCTGAGTATTACCGTACCGCTCAGTTCCACTATGTCCTCTTTACTGGTGGCTTCTCCATGCTCATCCTCGGGCTCCTGCTCGTCGCGGTGGGGATGATCCTGTATTCGCTTGTACAGATTATTCTGCAGGGACAGGGGAGAGGAGGGAGGGCAGCCTCTGCTTCTGCAGCCGAAGATTCGGCAGGAATTAGCGCTAGAACAGTTGAACAGAGGCCCTCCCATCAACTGGAGAAGATCTGAATGGCTGCAGTTGTGCTGGATACTCAGTGTGAATTAAGGTTCTACCAAGGGTGTGTTCGATGGTAAAGGGAACACTTGTTACTGGGATTACCGGACAAACTGGAGGCAACAATCGATTGGTACAGCAAGTAACTGAGGAGGAGCCCCTGTGAAGATCCTTGTTGTTTGTTCAACACTTGACCTGAAGTATAAACTTGGATGTACGCCTGCATGGTGGCAGCTCTTAAAGGCCCTGCACGAGATAGGAAACGAAGTCATCGCTGTGCCGTACCTCGGTGATCCGGTTGACTCACCCTGGTGGAGGACGTACTCCAACCCTTGCAACATAGAAAGTAAACTCTACAACAGTTTCCTCGACCGCAAGAAGCAACGCGGGCAGCTCTCCCAGTATGTTAGGAAGCCAAACCCTCTATTGAGTAAACTACCGGAGTACCATGTTCGGCGAAAGTGGGAGAAACACCTCCTCGAGATCCTCTCCAAAGAGAAAGATGTAGATGCTATCTTATTCATAAATGTCCCTCTCAACCACATCAAAGGCATTCCAACCAAGGCCAAGAGAGAGTTTGGTATCCCTGTTGCGTATTACGAAGGTGATATGCCTACGATTCTTCCGAAACACGCAACGGACGGTATGTGTAAGTTCAACTACTACGTCGATGCTGATCTGTCAGAGTATGATACATTCTTCACAAATTCAAAGGGCGTCATTCCCGATCTCAAAGAGATGGGCGCAAAGAACGTTTACCCACTTTATTATGCTGCCGATCCCGATCTCCTCAACCCGATCCAGGTCAAAAAGGACGTTGACATCTCATTTTTCGGCCTGGGTAGCGATTTCCGTGAAGAATGGATGACGAAAATGATCACTCAACCCTCAATGCAACTACCAAACGTGAATTTCTGTGTTGGGGGTAGAGACTTTGGCATCCCCCTGGGTAATGCTAACCTTGTAGGCGATCTCTCATATAGTGCTTTCAGGGAATTTTGTTGCCGGAGTAAGATCTGCCTGAACATCACCCGGTGGTCGCACACGAACGTCTACGCGTCGGCGACGGCACGACCGTTTGAGCTGGCGGCATATGGTGCGTGTATTGTTTCGCAACCGTATAACGGGATTGAGGAGTGGTTTGAGGTCGGGAAGGAGTTGATCGTTGTAGAGCAAGAGGATGAAATTGTTGAGGTATATCAGTGGCTGTTATCGTCTGAAGAAGACCGTCGAAAAATCGCTGAATGTGCCCGAGATAGAATCTATAAAAATCACACATATCATAACCGCGCGAAATTGGTCGTCAGTAAACTTCTTACTAAGAGTAGTTTATCATTAACTCCGAGCATTAAAGCTGGAAATAGCATGCCGGTTTATAAATCAAACACAATCGGAAAACATGCAGAACTAACGGAATGAAAGTAATGAAAAAAGATATTATTGTTCTTGGGATTCATGACGGGCATAATGCAGGAGCTGCTTTAATAAAAAATGGGTTTGTTGCTGCAGCACTGCAGGAGGAGCGTCTGAATAATATTAAAAACTATAGTGGCACCCCGTTCAACGCTATTAGAGCAGTTTTTGATATCGCAAAAGTGGATCCCTCAGATGTTACTGTGATAGCTGTTGCTGGCTTGATGCATTCTCATGCAGCATTAAGTGAGCGACCTCTTCACGTTAAAATGTATGAGCGGTATGCTGGTCTATTCAAATATCATGCCGTTAACTCACTTCTTGTAAAAATTCTTCACAAGCAGCGCCAAATGGCTAAGTTAAGGTCTGAATTTGCAAAATTGGGTATCTCTGACAAGCCAATTATGTTCATTGAGCATCACGCTGCTCATGCTGCCAGTGCATATTATCAGCGTCCTTGGACGGATGATACATTGGTGCTGACATTAGATGGTGCAGGCGATGGTTTATGCTCCACGGTTAGTATCGGACGTAAGTATACACTCGAGCGAATTGCATCCACTACTGCGTATAATAGTCCTGGAAATATATTTTACAGTGAAATAACAGGGTATTTAGGGCTAAAGCGCTGGGAGCATGAGTATAAGGTAATGGGCATGGCACCCTATGGTATTTCGGACTACTGTATTGACGAAATACGAAAAATTGTGCGCATAAATCCAAACAGGCCACTGGAGTTTGAAAACACTATTGGTGCATATGTCGAGCATGTGCAAAAAAAACTTATTAAACTGTTGGCGGAACAAAGATTCGATAACATCAGTGCCGCAACGCAGCAACATTTTGAGGATCTCGTTGTTCAGTGGGTAAAAAATGCTATAGAGCATACGGGACTTCACAAAGTCGTATGTGCTGGAGGCATGTTCCTGAATGTTAAAGCTAACAAACTCCTGAAAGAAATGGAGGAAATCGATAATATTCATTTTTACCCTGCTGCGAGTGATGAAGTAGTGCCGATTGGAGTTGCATTAGAAGGGTATTATAGATTCTCTACACTTGAGGGCGTTAAACCTGAGAAGAGCGAGCTTGGGCCAATATATTATGGGAAAGAGTATTCTGATGAGTACGTTCAAAATGTAATATTATTGTCAAACCCAAGGATATTGCGGACTTATGGTCTGTGATTCTCCTTCTCAAGGAGGAGGCTTCTGTCCATGAGAGTTGTTAAATTTTTAAGTAGGGACGGCATCACAACTGTGCTTCCACGAACTGGAGATAGAGAGGCTAACAAATGAAGGCTCTTCAGATCATACCGTATTTTGCTCCAAGATGGGGAGGAGATGTCAATGTCTGTTATAATCTCTCAAAGGAATTGAACAAACTTGGGCATGATGTGACAATTATCACTACAGATTTTGAGTACGATCCAGATTATGCCCAATCGCTCAAAAACATCGAAGTGATACCGTTCAGGCGGGTTGCCGGCTTGGGGTTGTTTCTTTACTCCCCAGGGATGAAGAGGTGGTTGAGATCGAACATTTCAAAGTACGATATCGTCCACCTGCATGACTTCAGATCCTACCAAAATAGTATCTCCTGTAAGTACGCAAAGAAGTTTAATGTCCCGTACGTCGTCCAACCGCATGGATCATTGCCCAGGATTGTTGAGAAAAAAGGTTTAAAACAACTCTATGATGTGGTCTGGGGAAATAAAGCCCTTAAGAATGCTGGAGGAGTCATCGCATTGACCACTGTGGAAGCAAAACAAGCCATAACAATGGGAGTGGATGAAAATAGAATTCACATCATTGCCAATGGGGTTGATCTGTCGCAGTTCGAGGATATCCCCCGGCAGGGTGAGTTCAGGGAGACCTACAATATCCCCTTTGATGTACGCGTGATCCTATTCCTCGGCAGGTTGCATCCAATCAAAGGCATAGATCTCCTGATAAGCGCTTTTAAGGAGGTAGTAAAGGAGATCGAGGATTGTATGCTGATCATTGTCGGCCCTGACGACGGCTCGCTGCCCGGGCTAAAGACGCTTGTCAAAAGCCTCAATCTCTACAGTAACATACTCTTTACCGGTCCGCTTTACGGCAGGAATAAACTCGCGGCTTACCGCGATGCTGACATCTACGTCTTACCCTCATACTACGAGGCATTTCCCATGACCGTACTCGAAGCGTGGGCGTTTCAAGAGCCGGTCATCGTAACCGAGCATTGCGCGATAAAAGACCTTGTGCAGGACGCTGGCCTGGTGGTTCGGTCAGACCCCTGTGAACTTGCCGCTGCATTGAAAGAATACCTGCAACATGACACTTTGCGCCATTATCATGGCCAGAACGGCTATATGAAAATTCATAGGGACTTTTCTATCCAGATAATCACACAGAAGATCGAGGCTCTCTATCGGAACATAGGAGGGGAGAAATGAGCAGGATCGACGGCATCGCTATCGGCGAAGCGCTGCAAAGGATGGTGCCGGGGTGAGTACGAAGATGCCGAAGCAGAATCCGGACGAGATCGATGGTTGCCGCAGGGCGCCGGGCAGGTACCCGGGTGGCCGCCCCGCCCGGTGGACGAACGAATTACTCCAGCCCTGTATGACTTCAAGTCTGCCCCGACCTAATAAACGCGAGATCGTCCTTGTCACCGGGCGATGGAATGCAGATCAGACTCTCTATCCAATGATAAAACTCCTTGCAATCCTCAAGCAATTATCAGGCGGGATAACCTGGATCGCGACAAAGGAGGGAGGTATTGACTACGCGGACGACTTTGTCCGGGTGATAGAGATACCTGATAGGCTAGTTGAGAAACCATTCCTCATGAATCTTGGGTATCATATCCTCCATCAGCTTCGGGTTTCCTCCTCGCTCCTCCTTCAGACAGGCAAATTTCCGGTCATCTTTGCCTTTGGCTCCGATCTCTCTCTTATTCCGATCCTTCTAGTGCGGGCGCTCGGCCGCGATGCGATTATCCGGACCGACGGGAGGCCTTCAGAGGTTGCGCAACGTGACCAAAAACGGTATAGCCCACTGAAGATCGCCCTCTTTGGTTCGGTTGAGCGGTTCACCTACGGACTAGCGAGCAGGGTTGTCCCTGAAAGCCATGGCATGATCCAACTCTATGGGCTTGACGGCTATGTCGGCGAGGGGAGCTCCGGTGCTCTCTTCGTCGACACCGATATCTTCATACCGGAGGTTCCGCTCCCCGACAGGCAGTATGAGATTGGCTTCGTCGGACGGCTCTCGGAAGAGAAGGGCGCCCTTGAATTCGCAGAAGCACTCTCTCTCTATCTCACAGATCGACCGGGGGAAGAGGCGATCATCATCGGTGACGGCAACCTCCGCAACAGGATCATATCGTCTCTCCTACGGGGAAGCATTTCCGACAGAGTCCTTATGGCTGGGTTGGTGAAAAACCGGGATCTCCCTGGATACCTCAACAACATTCGCCTTCTAGTGATACCATCTTACTATGAAGGCCTCCCGAACATCCTGCTTGAGGCGATGGCTTGCGGGACCCCGGTGCTCGCGACGCCAGTCGGGGCAATACCGGATGTTATCGTAGATGGTAGGACTGGGTTCATTATGGAGCATAACTCTCCGGATTGCATCGTGAAGAATGTGATCAGGGTACTGAACTCAACGGATTTGGAGCAAGTTGCGGAGAACGGGAGGCGTTTTGTAGAAGAGCACTTTACGTTCGATCACGCGGTTGCCCGGTGGAAGAAGGTGCTTGAGGGAATATAGTATGGGGTTAAAGGACTCGTTTTTTCTACAGGACCTAGATAAGACACTAGCAACTGCAGGAGTCGTTCTTGTGTTAATCCCCATTATCGGTCTGGTCTTGAAAACTGCCTGGGTAATGCCTCTGTTTATCGGGGTTCTGACACCCATTTCCTGTCTCCTGTGGCTGGCGATTCGGAAAAATTATACCATTAAAGTTTATGTCCCTGATTGCCTCAACCAAACACGCATATGGGCAGTCTGTTTTTTTGGGCTCTATACTATGAGTGTTCTCACCCTGTACCTCCGACCAGAACTATATGAGCGTCCGCTTCTCTACTTCATCCTGACAGCATTCATGGCTGGTATTATTTCTAGTGAGATCTCCACATCAGGCAAACGACATACCAGTTTCATCCTTATCCAAGTTATACTGCTTGGAGTGAGCGTCGCGTGGTCACAGCTGCTGATATTCCCAGGCCTCCTAGGAGTTGACCCCTGGTATCATTGCGCTTTCACCGACCGCATCATTAATGAAGGATTTATCCCAGAGGGTCATGTATACTCAAAACTGCCGCTGTTCCATCTTATAATTGCAGCCACCTCACTCATTACCAGCCTTCCCTACAAGTTAGCAACAATGGTATCGGTGAGTCTCGCACAGATCATCTGTAACGCTGTATTTGTATTCCTTATTGCCAACTACTTGTTTAAGAATCGCCGGATAGGATTACTGGCCGCCCTCATGGTGATCATCGCAAACCATCACATTCTCATGTCCTACACGTCTATCCCAAACGCTTTTGCCGCCATATTCATCCCGGTTGCCATTTATTTGCTTCTTCCTAAATTTAGAGCAGTATCCCGCTCGAAATCTGTCATACTCCATACAATGGCTTTGGCCCCAATTATTCTTACACACATCATTACGGCAATGTGTATGGCCATAATCCTCTTCATCGCCTGGGGTGCGCTTACCTTTTATCAGTCTTGTTATTCTAAAGTAGAGAGTTTTATTTCACTGTCGGTCCCGGTCATCTTTACGATAGCGATGCTTATCTGGTGGACATGTGTCTCTGATAGCATGGAGATATTAGTTGACCACTTCAGGTCTGGGTTTAGTGCAGAGGCAATTCCAGAAGTGCTTCGGAGTTATGCAGTTATTCCTCCTCTTGAGGAACTATTATTCAACGACCTTGGGATGTATCTCTACTTCATAGTCTCGCTCATTGCTATCTTCTATATGATCTCCCGAAAAGGGAGCGGTTTGACATTTACTATGGCGTGGGTGGGTATGGCACCCCTTGTAATCGGATTTTTTTCGTTTATTCCTGGATGCGACGTAATTGTAGAACGGTGGTGGTACATCGCTCAAATCCTTTTAAGTATCCCATTAGCGGCTGCTATTTACACCATTGGAACGTGGAAAATTCGGAATCCTAATCCACTTTACATCTTTTTCTTCGGATTCGTTGCTGTTTTAAGCTTCCTCTTGATCATGAGCCCATCAGCAAACATTGATAACCGTATGTTTTCCCCGATCATAGGATCAACATGTGCTTATACACAGTCGGAGACGGTAGCTAGTGAATTTTTCGCTGTAAGCGCGGTAAATAAGATTTCCTCGGATTTTTACTATTGTACTTGTCCAAGTAGCAGCATATTTAGGCATGTTTATGGGATTAATTCAGAACAGTTACTTACTCTGGATGATTCGTTAATTATGAGTAGATACAATCATGACGGGTCGATAAAGATCTTGAGATCGAGATGGTATCAAGAGAGCCTCAAGAATGGGGGCTTTAGATTTCGTATACGTCCAGATCTAAACACATTCATATCGAATTCAGGCTTTAGCAAGATATATAATAACTCCGCTGTTACGGGTTATACTGGGTAGTTCACTCTGGAGATCAACTGAAACCTCATATCATGATGGTACTGTCTAGAACTCACCTTTAATTTGTTTAATAAGTCTAATTAATTAGAACTGTCGTTCGCATAGGTCTATTTTATCCATTTTTCCCAGGGGTCTTGAGTGTAATCTATTTTGAAGATAAACTCGCTTAACCACCTCTTAGTCTTCCAAAGGTTTAGAAACATAGTCCTTGGTAATATAGATATAAATAACCATTGATATTTATCTCGCCTGAATCTTTTTGTTTCGCAATTCATAAGAATATTTCTTGTGGATTCACTTTGCCCTAACAGTATCTTACGTATGGCAAAACTTATCTTCAACTTTGCAATATACTCTTTAAGATCATCTAATATTAATGCTGGCACCTGTCCCTCTTTTATTGCCTCCTCTGCAATTTTAACAAATGGATGCTCAAAACTGGCGATTTGATGACAGAGCCTGCTATTTCCCATTAAGTGGTATACTGATCCCTCCTGCCAGCTGAATGCTATAGGGTACTTTAGGGCGATCTTCCCCCAAAGTTCTGAGTCTTCATGCATATTTAACCCGACGTGGAAACCGCCGATACCTCTGAATATGTCTTTTGGTATTCCAACACTGGATGTTGAAATCGGCATGTTTGATAATGCAGCAGCCAAAAAATAACTGGGTATCTTCCCTTCCCAAGGTGATGCTGGAATTGCTCCCAATTTGGTCTTCTCTAACCTTCCTGGAGTGGTACAGATGAAATATGCTGTGGCATACAATCCCGCCTCTGGGTACTCTTCCCTTAGCCTTCTGATTGTCTTCAGATGCTCTGGCAGCCATTCGTCATCTGCGTCCAGAAACGCGATCAATTCTGCACAGGCCGCTTCAACCCCTCGGTTCCTCGCTGCCGAAACTCCTCGATTCTCCTGCTGGATCAGCCGGATCCGGGGATCGTCAAATCTCCTGACGACCTCCGCCCCGTTGTCGGTGGAACCGTCGTCCACCACGATCACCTCAAAGTCCTGGAAGGTCTGGGCGAGGACCGAGTTCAAGGCACGGGCGATGTAGGGGCCTTTGTTGTAGAGAGGGATGACAACCGAGACTGCAGGCATTTCACTCCACCGAAAATTCAGTTCGGTATCCAATAGCAAGATTAGACATATATTGCATAACTTTCACCAGAGCCAGTCGTTCCATGGCTTTTTCCACCCCTGCGGCAGGCACGATTCGAACAGTTGTTTTTCAAACGGGGTGAGACCGAACCCCAGCACCGCGATCCCGTATATGAACATGATTACCGTACCTGCAATAATCAGTGTAAAAAGCGAAGGTAAAGGATTTAGAATGGCGATGCCTGCAGCTGCTCCCCCTATAAGCAGCACTGCAAGGGCCCCGGGGACTAAGGATTTAAGATATACAGTCATCCGAATGTTCAATAGTCTGCTCGCGTAACAGGGGATGAAGAGCGTATGCCGGAAGGTGAGGACGAGCACCCCCGCCACAGCAACGCCGTAATACCCCCATCCGGTCACAAGGGGTATTGCTATTGCCAAGATCAAATTTGCAAGTCCCAGTAGTGTCGTCACGATGCCTGGGATCTTGACTTTGTTATGGGCGACGTTGACTGCAAATAACGGTTGAGCGCTCATATTGATAGCAAGATGGGCGGTGAGGAGCACCATGAGAGGTGCAAGGTTTGCATGCTCGGCCCCTACCCAGATGGTGAGCAGCTGAGGAGCGAAGCCACAGATCAGACCTGCCGGAAGAGCCATGGTAAGCCCTATGAATTTGACTGCGCTCCGGGTGATCGTTATCAGAGTTTCGGTCTGCTTCAAAGCGTAGTATGTCAGTATTGTCGGTGTAAAGACGCTGGCAACAGTTCCCGCAATCGCCAGCATAAGGAGACCCCATTGTAGGGCAATCGCATATTCACCAGCCAATGTCGCTCCAAAGAGCAGGTTCACCACGATCAGATCGATCTGAAAGAGAAATAGATGCCCCATCTGGTCGACCATCACCCATCCCCCCATCCCGCCGATTTCCTTCAGCTTCGTGCGGTCAAAGGCGCTGATCGAGACCCGCAGGTAAGGACAAATCCTCCGGGCGAGGATGATCGAGATCCCGGAGGCCACGACCGCCCCGGCCAGGTACGCCCCGCCGATGAGAGCAAGATCCGGGCCGAGGAGGGTAAAGAGGAGGACGATCAGCCCGACCTGGACGACGATGTTTGTGAGGTTGACGAGGTTCTGGAGGTCGAGGCGGTTGTAGGCGAAGAGCTGAACAGTGAAGTTCCCGCTCCAGGACCTGATCAGCAAGGCAGCAGAGACCCCGAGGAAGAGAAGGACCGCACCGGTCTCCTGCCCGGTCGGGACGTTGAATATCGCTGGAGCAAAATATGCGACTGTAACGATAATCGGGACCATCAGGAGAAGAACCGCAGAGAAGGCAAAGAGAGCAGTGTTGAACGTCCGGTTCGCAGCCACGTAGTCCTCCCGCTGGAGGTCAACAGTGAGGAACCGGGAGACAGCGGTGTTGAGCGAATGGACGACGATAGCCACATACCCCGTAATCGAGGTTGCAAGCGGGATGAGCCCGTAGGCCGCAACCCCGAGAGTGTTGATGAAGTATGGCACCAGAAGAACGCCGATGACGATATTTACCAGAAAGTAGGCGATGTTCGCCGCAAGGTTGCGGGGGAGCTGGATGGCAAACTGACGGTTTGTCTGGTCCGCGCTGGAGGTTGGTTCGGGCCTCATGTGATTACAAATTTAGAGGTACTAACTCAGTTTTTCTCCATCTGGTTGAAGACATCATTTCGGGAGTTTTAGATAAATTAGATGCATTAAACCAGGAAGGTCTCTCTATAAGGTATAAGGACGGGGCACCCCTCACAACGTACAATACACACCCCTCCCCCACCTCACCATTACCCCAGAGCATCCTGGTCACGTCCACGATGATCGGCTTCCCGTTGCAGATCGAGAGTACCGCATCCAGCGTCAGCCCCGCAAAGACACTGTGCGGCGAATTGATAATGATGCAGTCCACCGGCTCGCGGAGCTCCTTGAGCGACGCGACCGGCTTTGCCCCGAACCGCTCGATCTCGACCGGGGAGAGAAGCGGGTCGTAGCCATACACATCGATATCGAACTCCTTGAGTTCGTGGACCATCTCCCCGACCGGGCTCTCCCGTGTATCAGGCACATTCTCCTTGTAGGTCAGGCCCATGATGAGGACCTTTGAGTCCCGGATCACCTTGCCGGCCCAGTTCAGCTCCTTGATCGCGATCTCGGCGACGTGCTTGGGCATGGCGTCGTTGATCGCCCGGCCGGCCAGGATCACCTGCGAGTGGTGGCCGAGCTCCTCGACCTTGTAGACCAGATAGTAGGGGTCGACCGAAATACAGTGGCCGCCGACGAGCCCGGGGCGGTAGTTGTGGAAGTTCCATTTCGTCCCGACGGCCTCGAGCACCGCTTTCGTATCAAGGCCCATCTTGCGGAAGATGATCGAGAGCTCGTTCACGAGAGCGATGTTTAAGTCCCGCTGGACGTGCTCGATCACCTTCGCTGCCTCGGCGGTCCGGATGTCCTGCGCGACGTAAACGTTCGTCACGAGCCCGTAGAGCGCCGCAAGACGCTCGGTGGTCTCTTCATCCATCCCGGCGACAATCTTCGTGATCCTCTCGAGCGTGTGCTTGGGGTCGCCCGGGTTGATCCGCTCGGGCGAGAAGCCGACGAAGAAGTCTTTCCCGCAGACTTTGCCGGAGACCCACTCGAGAGTCGGGACCATCAACTCCTCGGTGAGACCTGGGTAGACGGTCGACTCAAGGACGACGATGGCGCCG
>Ga0208462_1002057_pt1 | contig 11828 bp, 10 predicted proteins | sample AD_SCU001_MetaG_FD_184452 | JGI IMG/M metagenome (GOLD analysis project Ga0208462, IMG submission 184452) | Active sludge microbial communities of municipal wastewater-treating anaerobic digesters from China - AD_SCU001_MetaG (SPAdes) (version 2) | ecosystem: Engineered > Bioreactor > Anaerobic...
TTGGGACTATTCGATCTAGAACACAATGCACCAGAAGGGAAGATTCTGGTCATCCCAGCCCCAACCATGAGCACCGTGGCTCTGTCAGATGAGGTTGGTGGACTGCCGAGCGAACAAGGATACGCCATGCGGGTTTGAAATGGATCAACATTGTTTATGGAGACCAGAACTTCAAACACATCCAAAGACATATAGAATTGTATAGTTCACTTTTGAACCAGGAGTAATGCATCATGAGATTACTGGTACTTGGCGCCACTGGCATGTTAGGCCATAAACTGCTACAAGCACTATCTGGACAGTTCTCTGTAGCAGGTACAATCCGTGGGGATATAGAAAAATATCGAAATCATCCTGTATTAAACCCTGATCTGCTGAAAGGGCGCATCAGTGCTGACAAACTCTCTACGGTTAAGAAAGCCCTCGAGGAATACAAGCCCGATGTAGTCATAAATTGCATCGGTATAGTCAAGCAACTACCGGCCGCCCGCGACCCCCTCCAGAGCATTGCAATAAACGCCCTCTTCCCGCACCAGCTCGCGCACATCTGTCGGCAAAGAGAGATCCGTTTGATTCACATCAGCACGGACTGCGTCTTCTCCGGTCGGAGAGGGAACTACAGGGAGGATGATTTCGCCGATGCCGATGACCTCTATGGCCGAACAAAATACCTCGGTGAGATTGATTACGAGCACACTCTCACACTAAGAACCTCCATTATCGGCCGCGAGATCGAGACCAATCATGGTCTTATCGAATGGTTCCTCAGCCATGAGGGGGGTATGGTTAACGGTTATACAAGGGCAATTTTCAGCGGTCTAACGACGAATGCGCTCTCTGTGATCATTGCGACCATCATCAAGGATTATCCGCAGATGCGTGGAGTCTGGCATGTTGCATCTGAACCGATTAGCAAATATGACCTGCTCAATCTGGTCAAAACGGTCTATAACCTAGACATAGTAATACGGCCGGACGATTCGGTCGTGATCGACCGAAGCCTCAATGGAAGCAGACTGCTAAAGAATACCAACATTATAATTCCCCCATGGCAAATGATGATCGAGCAGATGCACCAAGATCCGACACCATATGCAGCATTGAGGTCAAAAAAATGCTAACTGATAAAACGATACTGATTACCGGGGGCACAGGATCGCTTGGTAAAGTCCTGACAAAACGGTTGCTCTCCGGTGAGATGGGCTGTCCAAAAAAGATCATTGTATTCTCGCGCGATGAAGCAAAACAGCATTTCATGAGGATGGATTACCTGAATCGGGCAGCGGCAACTGATGAAGTCATCTATAACAATTTTAAGCGTATGCTTGAGTTCCGCATAGGGGATGTCCGAGATTTCCACAGTGTAAGTAGAGCCCTGCGGGGGGTGGATGTTGTCTTTAACACTGCGGCGTTGAAGCAGGTCCCTTCTTGTGAATACTTCCCATTTGAAGCGGTTTTAACAAATATCACGGGACCTGAAAACATTGTCAGGGCAATCCGGGAGCAGAACCTTCCTATCGACACCGTTGTAGGTATCTCGACTGATAAAGCCTGCAAACCAGTTAATGTAATGGGCATGACAAAAGCAGTTCAGGAACGTATTTTTATTCAGGCAAATCTTGACTGTCCAAACACACGTTTTATCTGTGTCCGATACGGGAATGTTCTTGCATCGCGAGGATCAGTGATCCCCCTCTTTCACGATCAGATCCTCAATGGAGGCCCTGTCACTATCACAACACCGGAGATGACACGTTTCCTGCTCAGTCTGGACCAGGCAGTAGACACAATTTTTGCGGCAGTTCGATATGCATCCCGGGGTGAGACCTACATTCCTCGTGTACCCTCGGCAAAAGTGACCGATATTGCCGCAATCCTTATTGGGGACCGTCCCATAAGGATGACCGTAACTGGTATCCGACCCGGGGAGAAAATACATGAAATTCTGGTATCCGAAGAGGAAGCGCACCGAACCATCTCACGCGGCAAATACTATGTTATCCAGCCGATTTTACCGGAACTCCGCGGAGAGGCGGATTTTGGACCTGCTCTCGGTGTGGAGTACAGTTCAGCTGACAACCTGATGACCCGAGATGAATTGCGTGGCGAATTGCACCGGCACGGGCTTCTACTCGATGATCTGGAAAAGAACAAGGGTGAGTTAATCAGATGAAGGTAATGACCGTTCTTGGCACACGGCCAGAAATCATCCGTTTAAGCCAGATTATCCCGAAGTTGGACTTGTTATGTGAGCATGTACTGGTCCATACAGGGCAGAATTTTGACCCGAACCTGAGTGAGATCTTTTTTTATGACCTCAACATAAGACCTCCCGATCATTTCCTGGGCGTTCACGGGAGTTCATTCGGCGATCAGATCGGTCAGATAATCAGTGCAACCGAAGAGATTATGCTATCCGAGCAACCAGATCGTTTGCTTATACTTGGTGATACAAACAGCAGCCTATCGGCGATTGTAGCAAAACGACTGGGAATCCCTGTTTACCACATGGAGGCAGGAAACCGATGCTATGACGATCGGGTTCCTGAAGAGGTCAACCGAAGGATCATTGACCACTCCAGTGACATTCTACTCCCTTACACCGAACGTAGCCGGGCGAATCTTCTGCGCGAGGGCATTGGGGGTGAGTGTATATTCGTTACGGGAAATCCGATCTACGAAGTATTAAAGCACTATCAACAGTTTATCGATGCATCAAACGTCCTCGAACGGTTGCACCTGAAACCCGGTGCTTACATCCTGGTTACCATGCACAGGGCCGAGAACGTTGATGTAGAGTCACGCCTCCGTACGCTGCTAGCAGCGATGGAAAAGCTCCACAGGAGATATGAGATTCCACTTATCTGCAGCCTCCATCCCCGTACACGGGATAGGATGAAGAAGTTCGGTTTGCTGGAACGCATTCCCTCAGGTCTACAACTCCATGACCCCTTTGGACTCTTTGATTTCATCAGGCTTGAACAGAATGCACGTTGTGTGTTGAGCGATAGTGGCACCGTTCAGGAGGAGTGTTGTATCTTCCACGTCCCGAATGTAACCATCCGTGACGTTACCGAACGACCTGAAACAATCGAATGTGGCAGTAGTATATTGAGCGGAGCAGATCTTGATACCATTGCGCGGGCAGTTGAATGTGTGCTATCGCAAGATCCAGACTGGGTTGTGCCTGGCGATTATACAGCGATGGGGGTTAGCAACAAGGTTGTGAAGATCATTCTAGGCTACTACCAGGAAGGAAAGAAGACGATACCCCCAAACTAAGGTGGTGTATCGCGTCACATGAAGTTTGCACTTGTTTCTGTGGGTTTACCTCCATCCCAGTCCGGCCAGTCGATGGTGCTGTATCACCTACTTAAGGATGTCAGGCCCGATCAATACTGCTTGATCACTCAGAAGAACTTCTATCTATATGGTGTTCAGGGAAATAGTTCATCCACGCTGCCAGGCACATATTATTATATCAAACCCGATCACCAGGTACTCCGCGCGATGCTCGGTTTTGCATCTTCAACACACAGCACTGGCATTCTTGACGCACTCTTAAGGTTACGGGTTCGCCAGTTGGAGAGGATTATCCACCGGGAAGGATGCGATGCTGTAATCGCATGTACCGGGGATCTCTTTGATCCTCCTGCAGCATACCAGGTAAGTAGATCTCTTGGTATCCCCTACATTCTCTATGCATTCGATCATTACTCATATCAATGGTTTTCCCCCTTCCTGCGTGCTTTTGCGCAGAAGCATGAGGAGCAGATTGTCCCTGGGGCGGCGGAAATTATCGTACCCAATGAGTTTCTTTGTCAGGAGTATCGCCAGACCTACGGCGTCGAGGCAACGGTATTGCATAATCCATGCGACCTCTCCCGATACCAGGAGACTCCAGACAACAGTAAAATCGGCAGAGATGGCGAGATTACAATACTATATACGGGCGGCGTCTACGAGGCACACTACGACGCCTTCAAGAATTTAATTAGCGCTTTAAATTACCTGAATAGGCCGGAAATACACCTTCATATCTATACACCACAATCAGAATCCAAACTTAGAGCAAATGGTATATCCGGAGACCCTGTTACATATCACAAGAATCAGCCAATCGTTACGATGCCTGCAATTCAACAGAAAGCAGATGTCCTGTTTCTTCCACTTGCATTTAACTCCCCATATCCGGAGGTCGTGAATTCAGCGTCGCCTGGAAAGATGGGTGAACTCCTTGCTGCAAGGCGCCCCGTGCTGGTGCACGCCCCCGCGGGCTCATTTGTTTCATGGTACTTCAAGCGATACTCCTGTGGTTTGGTGGTCGATAAAAACGATCCTGTTGAACTCGCCAAAGGGATCGAGACGCTCGTTGATGATCAGGCACTACGAGAGAACCTGAGTACCGCTGCATATGCGCGCGCGGCAAAAGATTTCGATGAGAGATTGATTAAAAAAAAGTTTTGGGATATCCTGGAATCTCGATGCACCAGGTGATACAAATGGGTTATAGCGACATATACCAGAACGGCGAATACCTTCGTAAGAATCCCACATGGGATGTAGAAGATTCACCCTGGAAAACTGCACAGATTCTGAAAATGCTCCTTGATCACAACATTCGCCCATGCAGCATCGGCGAGGTTGGCTGCGGGGCTGGCGAGATATTGGTTAACCTACAAAGAGCGATGGGGGAAGAATGCATTTTCTGGGGCTACGACATCTCGCCGCAGGCGATTGAACTCTGCAAGCCAAAGTCAAATCCAAGACTGCACTTTCTCCAGCGCGATCTTCTCCAGGAGCATGACATCAACTGGGATGTTCTACTTGCCATCGACGTGATAGAGCATGTTGAGGACTATTTAGGATTTCTGAGGGCAATTAAAGACAAGGCAACATATAAGATATTTCATGTTCCACTGGAATTTTTTGCCATTTCTGCCATATATCCAGGGTTTTTACGCAAACAGCGACTTAACAGTGGTCACCTTCACTACTTTACCAGCGATATTTTTCTGCAGGTCCTCAGTGAACTTGACTACGACGTTCTTGATGCACGTTACACCCCGGGATATATGGTTTCCAGGGGGCACGGATGGAAAGACGATCTTCTCTATATACCCCGACGAATCGGTTTTCTACTATCCAGGGATCTGACCGTGAGGACATTCGGTGGATATTCGCTGCTTGTTCTGGCACGATAAGCATGGCCCTGACCAGGAAGATCTGAACGATAGGGCTGAGGTTAGATGGAAACTCTGTAAATATACCACTACCCGTGGGGGGAATATCCCGACACCAGGTACTGATATCTCATCCTCATGGTTGACGATGGGCAGAGCACCAGCAGGTCGTCCGATGCTGTTTGGCTGGCCTCCTCGATAATGATATGCTGCGAACCTCACTCTCTTGCGTGAATCAAAATCTATTTTAGAGCAACTGCCGAGATAGATTTTGGGATTTCGTCAGCCCCTCTATGCATGTGGAGATCTGCCCTCGGAGCAATCGTCTGCAAAACCTGTAAATTGTATGGAGAGGCAACTCTTCAACAGAACTTGCGAGCAGAGTCCCATTGCCTGATTTAGATGAAGCACAATCTCCTGATTATCACGCCGGATTACCCCGATTCGACAGACACGTATATCGGCGGCATCTTCATAAAGGACTTTGTCGATACGGTGAAAGAGTCTTTTCGTGAGATCGTCGTTGTGGCACCCGTCCTCTTTTCCGGCAGGGTCATGCCAAACGATCGATACTGCACTGATTATCAGTACGATAACGTCTCAGTGTTCTATCCTCGCTGCCTCTTTATTCCACGGAGCCTACATATCCCCGGGATCACGAATCGATTGAAGTTGTCTTTTGACACAAGACCCTATATAGTAAAACGACTGGTTAAGAACCTTGGAAAAAGGTTTGACCTGATCCATGCCAACTTCACGTGGCCGTCAGCCTACATAGGCGTGATACTTAAGGAAGAGTTGGGGATCCCCCTCATAACAACAGTCCATGAAGACCCGGCCTGGCTCTCTGAAGAGAACGCTATGGCCCACCCGCTTATAAAGAAAGCCTGGGTGAACTCTGACGCGATACTTAGACCAAACTCCCTCGATATACCAGTGTTGAAGAACTATAACAAGAAGATCTTCCGGGTCTCAAACGGGTTTTCAAGAATATTCCGACCGATGGATAGTATGGCCTGCAAAGCAACCCTCGGATTGCCGGCAGACCGACGCATCCTTCTCTCGGTCGGGAACCTGGAGATCATCAAAGGCCACCGTTATCTCATCTCGGCGATGCGGAATGTTGTTTCAGAGCATCCTGACCTGCTCTGTGTCATCGTTGGCGGCGGACCACAAAGAGGAGCGCTGGAGAAACAGATCGCCAGGGAAGGCCTGGCGGAACACGTGCTGATTGTGGGAAACAGGCCCCGTAACGAGATCCCGCTCTGGATGAACGCCTGCGACCTGTTTATCCTCCCAAGTTTGAACGAAAGTTTCGGGATTGTCCAGATTGAAGCCATGGCCTGCGGAAAACCTGTCATCGCAACAAACACCCATGGAAGCAGGGAGATCATATCCTCAGAGAAATACGGTCTACTCTGCCAGCCGGGAAGCCCGGAAGATCTCGCGGATAAGATCGGTGTTGGGCTGGAGAAAGATTGGAACCGGCAGGAGATCCTGCAATTTGCAGAGAGGTTCTCATGGGAGAGGATAGCAGGAGATATCCTCAAGATCTACGACACCGTCACGTCCACCTAAATTCTGGAATCTCGATGAATCAGGGCGGAGTTCACTCCCAAAAAGCCAGCGTTTCCCTGCGCAAGTGAGGTATCGTTAAAGATCTACTCCTTCCCGGGAGGGGGCTTCATTCTCACCTGGCGCTTATACCCTTACCCCACCGTCAGTTAAGATAAGATGCGAGGGGTGGGATTCGAACCCACGAACTCCTGCGAGAACGGATCTTAAGTCCGCCGGTTTTGGCCAGGCTTGCCTACCCTCGCTGTCCCAAAATCGTCCATATGGTATTTGAAGAGGAGATGTATTAAGCCCGCCGCCGGTCGCCACCCTCACACCAGCCGGTGCATCACCCGTGCCAGCCGGTGCATCCCCTCAACGATCTCTTCCGCTCCCACCGCCGAGAAGTTCAGCCGTATCGTCTCTTTCCCGCCGCCGTCGACGTAGAACGGCACCCCCGGCAGAACCGCAACACCCTCCCGCACCCCCTCGTGGAAGACCTCCATGGAGGAGACGCCACGAGGCAGGGCGGCGGTCAGGAACATCCCGCCCTCCGGTCTGGTGTGCGTCATCCCCGCCGGCATCAGGTCGTCGAGGAGGTCGCACATCAGCCGGCAGTGCTCGCCGTAGACCGCTGCAACCCTCCGGACGTGGCCATCCAGGTCGTGGGTTCTCAGGTAACGGTTGAGTATCACCTGGCAGAGGAGGTTTGAGTGGAGATCGGCAGCCTGTTTTGCCAGGTTGAACTCGCGAAGGATGGGTGCTGGGGCGTATATCCAGCCTATCCGCATCCCCGGGGCGATGATCTTTGAGAACGAGCCCGAGATAAGCGTCTGCTCCGGGATGTAGCGTTTTACCGGCATCCGCGGCCTGCCGTCGAAGAAGAGTTCCCCGAAGGCATCGTCCTCGTAGAAGACAGTCTCACTCCCCTCAAGGATCTCCGCGACCGCCCGGCGTTTCCGGTCAGAGTACGTCGTCCCGGAAGGGTTCTGCGAGTTGGGGATGCCGTAGAAGAGCCTCGGGGCGTGGTCGCGTATGACCGATTCGAACACAGCGAGGTCCGGCCCGTCCTCCTCCATGGGAACCGCGTGAAAGACCGGCTCGTAGAACGAGAAGGCCTCGATCGCGCCGAGGTAGCCGGGGCGCTCCATCCCGACGGCATCACCGGGGTCGATGAAGATCTTTGCGGCCAGGTCAAGGGACTGCTGCGACCCGTTCACGATCTGGATCTCATCCGCGGCTGCCGGGAGGCCGAGCCTTCTCTGGTAGCGGTCGGCGATGAACTCCCGGAGGGGGAGGTAACCGTCCGTCGTGCTGTACTGAAGCGCTGTCCGCCCCTCTTCGGCAAAGACCTGACGGGCAGCCTCCGCGATCCCATCGACATCGATGCAGTCCGAGGCCGGGAGGCCTCCGGCAAACGATATCACGCCGGGAACAGCTGAGACCCGGAAGAGCTCCCCGAGGAACGACTCCGGGACGCGTTTCATCCGGCCGGCGAACCGATAGTTCATGACAATTCCTGGACGTACAGAGAGAAAAACCCACCCGATGGCCGGCGGCAGGCTGGAAGAGGAGAGAGAGTGCCTGGTTGAAGCGCCGGTCACCCCCCTGAAAAGACGCTCCGGCTGACAACGCCCAAGAGAGAGGGGGAAAAACCCCTGAGCAACAACTTACTGCAGCACGATGTAGGCCAGGAGAGAGAGCAGGAACGCCAGGACAAGTATCATGAAACTCAGCGGTGCGATGTACGAGAGCATCGTGTTCACCGTGCTTGCAAGCTGCGAGACCCGCTGCGACCCAAAGACCGTTATCCCCTCGCACCAGGCCGCTGCCGCCCCCACGCGGGCGGGCGCGAGATCAGAGACCGCCTCCCGCACCGCCTGCTCGATGTAGGGGACGATCTCATCCGCCGGCACCGCGTATCCGACCGGGTTCTTCCCGCTGACCGTGTTTACAGTGTGCGTATCCGTCGTCATGATCTCCGCCTCATCCACATGCAGAAGGGCAACCCCGCGCAGGCGCTCCCGGACGCCCTGTGCCACATTGTTCCCATCGACCAGGACGTAGGCCGCCCGCGCCCCCGCGACCTCCGTCACCAGCGCCTGCACCCCGAGCGACCCGAACCCCTGCTCCCGTGTAAACGGAACCCGGATGTGTGACACCCCCACTGAAAGAGGCTCCAGCGGCAGATCCCGCGCCGCCCTGAACCCCTCGCGTGCGGCATCCAGGTACTCCGTTGCAATCCGGGTTGCAGGGAGTACCGGTGACCCCACGCCGGTCATACAGTTGTGGGCGTCGACGAACGCAACCTCCGAAAACCCGCAGCGCCCCTCCGCCATGATAATCATCCCTATCGCACAGTCAAGGTCCTCCGTTCGCTCCGGCGACCTTGTGCTCACCATCAGGAGGGCGTCCCCGAACCTCTGGCAGAGTATCGAGACCGAGCCCGAGGCAACCCTGATTGGCCGGCTCGCTGTATCGGAGAATACAACCCCCTTCCGCGACTCCTCCACAGCGCGGACGATCTTTTCTATCTCACTCTCCGAGACCAGATTGAAATCATGGGTGGCGCAGCCGTGAGCAACCAGCGTCTCCTCCGGAAACGAGTCATGCAGGTTCCGGGGGAGGTTTCCGCCGCCGACATCGCCCATCGGCCCGGGGTGGACGTTCGGGACGGTAAAGAGGGCATCCTCTCCAACATCGCGGGAGAAGAAGAGCGAGACCTGCGGGACGTAGACCTCCTCGCCGATCTCGCGGAAGAAGTCCTCCATCCTCTTTGAGCCGTCGGTGAGGTGCGCGATGAAGGTGTTGAGGAAGTTTAACCCGCTGACATGGAACCCCCGTTTCAACGGCCGCTCGATCAACCAGATCAGAAGGATGGCAACCAGCCCAAAGACCACCTGGAGCAGCAGGGCGTAGGAAACAAACCCCGGTGTAAATAGCCATGCACCCACCGCTATGCCAGCAGCACCCTGTGTGAACGCGGGAAGAGCCATCCGGCTCTGCCGGTAATCAGCCACAGCAACAAGGACGAGCAGCCGGATGCAAAAGGTCAGCCCTAGCGCTATCGCATACAGCGTGGGAAAGAGCGAGGGGCCGGCAACCAGCGTCGGTGAGAGGCTCACGATCACCCCAAGAACGGTGCAGGCAAGTGCCAGAAGAGCCGACCGGTTCCAGGTGATCTGCCTGCCGGAGACCCGCACCAGCGGCGGCGTCAGCAGGAATGCAACCAGCGCCGGAATCGTGAAACCCATGGTGCCGACAGGAAAGAACCCGCTGCCAGCCCGGTAGGCCGCCCCGTCGATGAGGAGCCCGAGCACCACGGTGATGGCAAGCGACCGCGGCCAGGAAGGAGCTGAGAAGAGGTAGCGGGTGAGCCCCTCAAACCGCACGTACTGGCTGGACTCCATCAGGATGCACCACCGGGTGCCGCCCCCGGAGCAAAGTTAAAAGCAGACGGCCTTATGTCGGCAATCTGCATAGCGTTCCCCATATCTCAGACAAAAATCTCTCCAGGTTCGCCAAAGACCTTCCGGTAGCGTGCAAGCATCCGATCGCGGTCCGGAAGGTTTGTCTGGGTGCCCGGCCGCTCAACGACAAACGACGCAACCACCGCGCCCACCCGGCAGCAGTCGAGCGGGTCGCAGCCCCTCCTGAACGCCGTGAGGAAACCTGCCCGGTAACCGTCACCGGCACCGGTCGGGTCAACAGCCTCCACACGGACGGCCGGGACGTGATGCTCCTCGCCGTCCATGCAGAGGATGCTTCCCTCAGCCCCACGGGTTATGACCGTCATCGGGACAGACGCAATAAGATCTTCGCGTTCCAGCCCCAGCATACCGCACATCCGGTCCATCTCGTGGTTGTTCGAGAACAGGATATCTATGTCTGCAAGTATGATCCCAAGCTGTTCCGGGGTGTAGCGGAGTAGATCCTGCCCCGGGTCGAAAGAGGCAAACCTGCTCTTCTGCGCCACCCGAACGTTAAAGTCCGGGTCAGCGGTTGCCATGTGGACAAAATCGAGAGCGGGAGCCTCCAGGCCGCTGAACGCGGCTGACGCGCCCCATTCAAAGAAGGTCTCCTGGTCACCGGCATCGTCGGTGAAGACGTAGGCGGTCGCCGTCCTGGCGCCCTTTACCACGGCAACATCCTGCTCGACACCGAGGCGCTGCAGCCAGAGGTCGTAATCACTGCCCGGAAAGTCATCACCCACGAGGGAGACCAGCCGGCAGCGCTCCCCGAGCGTCGCAATCCCTGCCGCTATGTTTGCCGCCCCGCCGCCGAAGTAGACCGAGTGTTCGGTTATGTAGGTTGAGTTGTGCCGTCCCGGGAGTTTAGGCACCCGGAAGAGGTGATCGATTGCGGTATGCCCGACAACGGCGATCATATCTCCTGCACTTCCACAACCTGGAGCGGCACATCGTGGAGCGCCTTCCCGACGACCGATTTTGCTATCCTGGCCGCATGCTCTTCTGACTCAGCACGGAAAACCTTCATATCCAGCACAAGCCCGACAAGCGCGGTACCGGCAACCACAAGCGCTGTGTTCAACTCACCCTCGCAGAAGGGGCACTCGGTCACCCCGGCCTCGATCTCCACGAACTTGGCCGAAGGATTGAGCCGCTTTCCCGCCTCGCTGATCGCGATGCTCACGGCATCCTCCATCGACCTGACATCCTTAATTATCCAGGCAGATTCAAGCGTAACCAAATAATCAGGCATACTCTCTCCCAAAATGTGATATTTCCTACCAGGTCTCACGGTGCAGATGCTCCTCTACCGGCATCCGCTCCATCGGTTCAAGCGGCGGTCTCCCCTTTCCGACAGTGAGGAGGGCGATTGGACGGATGTGCTGCGGGAGATCGAGGATCTCGCGCACCTCGCCCTCATCAAACGCCCCCGTCCAGCAGGAATGAAGGCCCCGCGCGTGGGCGGCAAGCATCATGTAGGTGCAGGCGATCGTTGCGTCCTGGACGGCGTAGAGGATCCCCCGTTCCCCGTAGCGCGAGATCGAGCGGACATAGTTTGCGCAGACCACAAACACCGCGGGGGCCTCCCGGACATGGACCTGATCGAGGGCCGCCGATGAAA
>Ga0208462_1002081_pt1 | contig 11696 bp, 13 predicted proteins | sample AD_SCU001_MetaG_FD_184452 | JGI IMG/M metagenome (GOLD analysis project Ga0208462, IMG submission 184452) | Active sludge microbial communities of municipal wastewater-treating anaerobic digesters from China - AD_SCU001_MetaG (SPAdes) (version 2) | ecosystem: Engineered > Bioreactor > Anaerobic...
TCTCGATCGGCACAAGCCCGCGGCCAGAACCGCTCGCCACCCTGGCTATGATCGAGCGGATCGTCGGCAGGAGTTCGATATCATCGCCGTATAGCCGTGCTGCAAGGTCGTGGCTGACCGTCCCGGCCGGGCCGAGCGTCAGGACGGTCATCGGCCGCTCACCACGTGGTTGATCAGGTCGTCGGTCTCTTCGGTCGCGGACTCGAGGTAGGAGGCGTAATGCGCGGCATTGGCGGCAAAGAACTCCTGGAACCGGTCGGCATCCCCCGACTCGACGATCTCGCGGAGCGCCCGGACTGCCTCCTCGAACCTGGCAAGCACCTCCGGTACTGCCGGGTTCATCTGGAGGATATCCCCGTAGAGTCCGGCGTCCTGAGCAAGGATCCGCCCGACAAGTCCCATCTCGATCCTGTATATGGGGCTTGTGAAACGGAGAGACTCCGCGATGTCTGCTCCTGTCCTGCGAATGGCCTCTGCCTTTGCAAGCGTCACAAAGTGGGTGAGACCCTGGATCACCGCCATCATCCGGTCGTGATCCTCCGGTGTCGAGATGGTGATCTCCGCCCCCTGCTCACGGAATACGGAGAGAAGGGTATCGAGGGTCTCCTGGCTGCAGCGCGCCGGGGTTGCGACGATCGTCTGCCCCCGCAGCGACGCGACGCCCGGCCCGAACATCGGGTGAAGCCCGATCACCTCCGCACGGGAGGCAAGCATTGCCCGGACGGGTTCGACCTTGAGGGAGGTGAGATCGCAGAAGACCTGGTCTTCCGAGAGCAGCGGCGCGATCTCGCGTATAACTTCCGCGGTGGCGCGGATCGGCACCGAGACCAGCACAAGGTCGGCCATCTCCGCAACATCCCGGTTCGTGAGCTCGGTCCTCCTCCCGGAGACGACCGTCTCCCAGCCCGCCGTCTGGAAGACACCGGCAAAGAACCGTCCCATCTGACCCGTGCCACCGATGATACCTGCAATCATACCGTTACTTCTCCAGGATCATCTCTCTGACAGCAATCCCGAAGTGTCGACCGCCCTCCGCCAGACTGCCGAGAACCCGGTCGCCCACCGCCAGGGCGGCGACCGATACAGCCGCACCACCCTCCCCAACAAGCCTGATCGTCTCGGCGTTCTGGAGCACCAGACTCACCTTCGCCTCCCCTGACCTCGCCTCCACCAGGAGGAGAGGGCGGCGTTCGATCTTCAGCCTGCCGACGACCGCTTCGTGGGTCTCGCCCGAGTGCTCCACGATCAGCACCCGGTCACCCACCGAGAGGTCTGAGAGGTATGCGGTCTTCCCGTCAGGGAGGAGGGTGTAGGCGTGCACCGCTCCGGCGTTCACCCGGAACGGGCGGGGCGCCACATATGGGTTTTCCAGTGTCTCGGGGTGCACCAGGAGGAATGCCGACGAGGTGTTGCCGACGAGCATCCCCTCCCCATTTGCAAGGATTGAACATGTATCCACACAGACCCGGTCGCCCATCCCGACAGGGGTGATCCGGGTCACCTCGAACGGAACGAGAGGGACGGGCACTGTTGTACCGGCGATCACCTCCGCCACCCGACGGATCTCCGCCGGATCATCGGTTGAAAGCATGATCCCCGCCGCACCACGCTCGAGAACGGTCAGAGCGACCTTCGCCTCCTCGGCGTTCGAGACTGCAGCGATGATCCTCTCTGACTGCGCTACCAGGTTCTCGAGGGGGATCACCGTCCAGTCCTGTGTCCTGACGATCACCTGGCCCTGCCGGGAAAGCCGGAGCGCCTCCTCTTCGGACTCTTTATCAACGATCTCAACCTCGAAGAGATCTTTCCCCGGAACCAGGTCACCGTCTGGTGCGATCGTCGTCACCCGCCCGAGTTCCCGAACACGTTCTGCGTCATCGACAAGCAGGGCGTCGGCCCCGCTCTCGATCGCAGTGGTCGCGAGGTTCTTCCTCCACGGCCGGACATCAACCCAGAACAATTTCATTGCGTCGTCTCCAGGGCCTCGGTGGGGCTTACACCCTCATGCACCACCCGGCAGACCGCGGCCACGAACCGGGCGGGATCGTCGCGCTGGAAGGCGTTCCTTCCCATGCAGACACCCGCAGCGCCCGCATCAACAGCATCACGGATGGTCATAAGCGTCTCCATATCGCCACCCTTCTCGCCTCCGGCGATCAGGACGGGCACCGAACAGGCGGCGGTGATCTGACGGAACGAGTCCGGATCCCCGGTGTAGTTAGTCTTGATCAGATCGGCGCCAAGTTCCTCGGCAACCCGGACGCAGTGCCCGACCGTCTGTGGTGATACAGGATCGATCCCCTTGCCACGGGGGTAGATCATGATCAGGAGCGGCATACCCCAGCGGTTGCAGTCCCGCACAACCTCGCCGGCCGACTCGATCATCCGCGATTCGTTCGGCGCGCCAAGGTTGACGTGGATCGATATACCGTCGGCGCCGAGGGCAACCGCTTCCTCAACGCTGCAGACAAGGACCTTGTCGTTTGGGTCCGGGTTCAGCGAGGTGCTCGCGGAGAGGTGGACGATGAGCCCGATATCCTTTCCGCTCTTTCGGTGCCCTCCCTTCACCATGCCTTTGTGGAGGACAATGGCGTTTGCACCCCCTTCGCTTACCGCGTTGACGGTCTCTGGCATGTTGCGGAGCCCCTCGATCTGCCCCATCGTGAACCCGTGATCCATGGGGATGATCACGGATCGCCCCGTGTTCCGGTTCATAATTCGCTCAAGACGGATCTCTTTTCCAATCATTGTTATCACATCCTTAGAATCTCTATTGCTTCCTCTGCAGACCGCCCTTCATGGACGATCAGCGCGGCGGCGCGGATGAGACGGTCAGGCGTCGGGTGCTGGAAGGCGTTTCGTCCGATCGATATCCCGGCAGCTCCTCCTTCCATCGCGCCTTCCACCAGATCGAGGATCGCACGATCGTCGGTCTTTGAACCCCCTGCTACCACGACAGGCACCGGGCACCCCCGGGTCACCTCCCTGAACGAGTCCGGATCCCCGGTGTAGACGGTCTTTACTATATCAGCACCCAGTTCCGCCGCCACGCGGGCTGCGAGTTTGACGCTCTCGAGGTCGTGCTCATCCGCGATCTTCCTGCCCCTCGGGTACATCATCGCAAGGAGCGGCATACCCCACTCTATACATTCAACCGCGATCCTGCCCAGATCCTGGAGCATCCGCGCTTCTGAGTCTGCACCGACGTTTATGTGCACCGAGACGCCGTCAGCACCCATCCTCAGGGCGTTTGTGACGGTGTTGACGAGAACTTTATCGTTCGGGTCCGGGCCTATGCTGGTGCTCGCGGATAGATGCATGATCAGACCGACATCACGGCCGTGCCGCCGGTGACCATGCAGAGCAAGCCCCAGGTGTCCGATCACAGCGTTTGCTCCACCATCGGCAACCAGATCGATGGTCTTCTCAACATCGATCAGCCCGGGGATGGGGCCGAGCGTCACACCGTGGTCGAGCGGCACGATGATGGTCCTGCCGGTGTTTCGATCCATAATACGTTCCAGACGAATCTCTTTACCTCTCATAACCATTCTCCTCCCGGAATTTGATGATACGGTCTTTTCCGGGAAAGATCAAAACTGGCTAAACCAGTTAAAATAGCGATAGAACGCTGCCGCTCTGCAGTTGCGGATATCAGCGGTCAAAATCTGGCAAATAACTCCTGCGTGCGTGATGGCTACTCCGTTAACCGGGGTAAAAACGATCACCGGCGAAAAAACATTCACCACGCATTGAGTGTAGCATTATCTGTTTGTGAATAAAAACATGCCGGTATCCACTCCGGCGAGAGTTTGGAGCACCCTCCCACGCTAAAAATGCGGGAATGACTTATTTTCGGCTCCTCTTGAAGGCTATAACATCTCCGACGGTCGTTGTCACCCGGTCAGGCCCCCCTATGGATATGGAATCTTCAGCCGAGTCTATCAACCTGATATTGAGCGCCTTCTCAAGTTTTTGCCGGACATCATCCTCGGGGATGAGGTCACCTTTCTCGATCTTCTTGATCAGGATCTCGCGTTCCTTGATCGCCTGCGCAAGGTCACGCGTTGACCAGCCTCTCTCTTCACGGGCTGCGCGGATCCGGTTTGGGTAATCCTCGACCAGTTCGCCTTCCATCAGGTCAAAGACATCTCTGGGCTTCCTTCGGGGGGTCTGTGTAGCAACCATTCCAGGCTTCTTCTGCGAACCACCACTCTGGCGTGGCTGCTGGACTTCTGTACCGTATTTTGCACATCTGGCGCAGACGCGGAGTTCTGCTCCTTCGATCTGGATTATTTTCGACTGGCCCTGTATAGGGGCGCCGCATAGTTCACACTGCATAACTCTCGCAAACAACTTTATATTTATTTTAACCTATATAAGTAATCGAGGGGACGCATGGGAGATTTTGCCCGGCAGGCACCAGACAAGGAAACCGGTGAAGACATCTACCAGTACCTCCTGGAGCGGATCAACAGCCTCGAAAACCGGAACCTGGAACTGCGCGAGCAGTTCCGCCAGATGGAGTCGGAGAAGCGCTACATCGAGACTCAGAAGATCCGTTATGAGCGTGAGCTGCGCAAATTGAAGAGCGAGATCGAGCAGCTCAGAAGCCCCCCTCTTGTTATAGGTACAGTTACTGACGTTATCGACAATAACCGCGTGATTGTGCGCAGCAGTGCAGGGCCGCGCTTTCTGGTCCGCACCTCCCAGCTCATAGACCCCGAACTCCTCAAGCCCGGGGTGCGGTGCACACTCAACCAGCAGTCCCTTGCGATCGTCGACGTGCTCCCCACGAGTTATGACGCACAGGTCTATGGTATGGAACTTGTCGAGTGCCCGGACGAGACCTACGAGCACATCGGAGGTCTTGAACCGCAGATCGAAGAACTCCGGGAAGCCGTAGAACTCCCTCTCACAAAACCCCACCTATTTGAGAGGGTCGGGATCTCCCCGCCAAAAGGTGTGCTCCTCTACGGTCCGCCCGGGACGGGAAAAACCCTCCTCGCACGCGCGGTGGCCCATCACACAAACGCGCACTTTCTCCGGGTTGTCGGCTCAGAACTGGTTCAGAAATACATCGGTGAGGGCGCCCGCCTGGTCAGGGAACTCTTCGACCTTGCAAAACAGAAAGCGCCCTCAATCATCTTTATCGACGAGATCGATGCGATCGGCGCGCACCGGAGCGACTCGACCACCTCCGGCGATCGAGAAGTGCAGCGGACGCTGATGCAGCTCCTGGCCGAGATGGATGGCTTCGATAACCGGGGTGACGTCAAGATCATCGCGGCAACCAACCGGATCGATATCCTTGACCGCGCCCTTCTACGACCGGGGCGGTTCGACCGGATGATTGAGATCCCGCTCCCTGACCACCAGGGGAGGCTTGCCATCCTGAAGATTCATACGAAGCACATGAACCTCGGCGAAGACGTCGACCTAACCGAGGTTGCCAGGCTAACAGAGGGCAAGAACGGTGCCGATCTAAGGGCGATATGCATGGAAGCAGGCATGTTTGCTATCAGGATGGAGCGCGACATCGTCACCAGGGAGGATTTCATGAAAGCGATCGAGAAACTCTCGATGGACTTTGACCGCCACCACATACACACAACCTTCGGCGAGATGTTCGCCTGATAAAAACTTTTTATACGTGTTCACCATCATTGAAATCAACTTCATGCCGGAAAGGTCTGCAAAAAACAGGGACGGATTCCATTCGAGGGGCGTCCATAGAGGTCTATCCAGGGGGATGAAGCGCAGAGCGCCTGGTGGTTGCATTTCTACAAAATTCACCCACATGATATGGGCTGTCACAAATCGGGCTGGTGCTTTATGGCCGGCCGTGAACATCCAGATCATGGAGCAACGATATGGAACCCGATGGGGGGGCAGGGGTTCCACCGCTCAAACGGCATCTCCCGCCTCTCTCCTGCAGCAGGGTCAACCTTTTTTGGAGACGCAGACTAAACTAACATGAGAAGGAGAGAGGCCATGTGTATTGCAATACCCGCTGAGGTAATCGAGATAAAAGAGGGCAACATCGGCGTCGTCGACTTCGGCGACCTGAAACAGGAAGTCCGGCTTGACCTTGTCGACGTCAGGGTCGGTGAGTTTGTGCTCGTCCATGTTGGGTTTGCCATCCAACGCCTCAGCAGAGAGGAGGGGCTTGAGACCCGTGAGGTCTTCAAGCAGGTCTACGCTGCGATGGAGGACTGATGCACGAGTACAGCATCGCCTATGACATCTACACAACCGCCCGCCGGGCTGCGATGGAGAACGACGCAAAAGAGGTGAAGCGCATCACACTGAACGTCGGCAGGATGGCAATGGTGAATCCAGAACAGGTTGAGTTTCTCTTCAACGTCATCGTCGAGGACGACCCCCTCTTCCCGGAGACCGAACTCTCCTGCCAGGACGTCGAGGTGCGCACCCGCTGCTCCTGCGGCTACGAGGGAGACGAACGGTTTGTCTGCCCCCGCTGCGGCAAGCTCCCTGAGGTCGTTGCAGGAATGGAGATTGTGGTCACCAGGATCGAGATAGAAGTGGACGGAGAATGAAAGTCAATCTCATGCACGGTGCCGGCGGCGAGGTGATGGGAGAACTCCTGCGCGTCATCACCAATCTGGAGCACAACAACGCCGGCGGGATAGGGCTTGAATCGCTGGATGATGGCGCGGTCATCCCGCTAAACGGCCAGAACATAGTTTTTACGACCGACAGCCACGTTGTCTCGCCGATCTTCTTCCCGGGCGGGGACATCGGTCGCATCGCCATCTGCGGAACAGTAAATGACCTTGCCATGATGGGGGGGCGGCCGATCGCACTCTCGTGCGGTATGGTCATCCCCGAAGGTTTCGAGGTTGCAGACCTCGAACGGATCGTCGCCTCCATGGACGCCGCACTTGGGGAATGCGGGGCGAACCTTGTCACCGGAGACACCAAGGTGGTGGAGCGGAGCGCGCTTGATACCATAATCATAAACACCGCCGGCATCGGCATAGCCGGGCGGGTGGTGCGGGACTGCGGGCTTTCGATCGGGGATCTGATCATCGTCAGCGGCACCCTCGGCGACCATGGTATCGCCATCATGGCCCATCGAGAAGGGTTCGATTTCGGCGGCCAGATCCAGTCCGACGTATCCCCCCTATGGCCGCTTGTCGAGCGGGCGCTTGCTGCCGGCGAAATTCACGCCATGAAAGACCCGACCAGAGGGGGGTTTGCCAACGCAATCAACGAGATGGCAAGGAAGAGCGGTGTCGGGGTCATAATAGATGAGGTGAACCTCCCCATCCGGGCGAGCGTCCGGAGCGCTGCGGGTATGCTCGGTATCGATCCGCTCGAGGTGGCGAACGAGGGAAAGGTCGTCATGGGAGTCGCGCCCGATGATGCGGAGACGGTTCTCGAGGCGCTACGCTCGCACCCCTATGGGCGTGAGGCGGCGATCATCGGCAGGGTCGTTGAGGGGTCGCATGTTGTCATGCGAACCACCGTAGGGGGGGAGCGGTTCATCGAACCGCCGATCGGTGACCCGGTACCACGGGTCTGTTAGAGGGGCGGCCACACCTTCTTTTATATTTCAATGCATCTCCAGACAGGCTCTGATGAAGAGAGACCATGACGGATGAAGGGAAGTTCGAGGTGCGTCTGGTGGACGCCTGGGACCTGGATGCGATCGCAGACCTCTACCGGGCTGGCGGCTGGTGGAAAGAAGAATGGAACCCGGCAGGTCTGCCCTCACTCATCAGAGGAAGTTTCGCCTTTGCCGTCGCAGTTGAGTCCTCGACCGGCAGAACGGTAGGCATGGGAAGGGTGATCTCGGATGGGGTATCGGACGGCTACGTCCAGGATCTGGTCGTCCACCCAAACTACCGGGATCGGGATATCGGAACGATGATCTTATCTGCGCTGCTCAAAGAGTGTACGTCTGCAGGTGTCACCTGGATCGCCCTTATAGCCGAGCCCGAAACAGAGGCATTCTATGCCAGGTCCGGCTTTCAGAGAATGGAAGGGCACACACCCATGCGATGGTACCCAGAAAAGAGATGAGACATGTTAAGATTTGCCGATTTCAAGCCCGTAAGCCTGGAAGATCGCGAGGTGTTCCAGGAGCACTACCAGCATTACCCCCAGATGCACAGCGACAACACGTTCGCAAACATGGTCTGCTGGAACCACTATGCGGATTACCGTTTTTGCAAGGCCGGCGGTTCGATCATCCTCTCAAGCACCATCGACGGTGTAACCGCCTTCCGCTGCCCGATCGGCCCGGAAGATCCCGACCTTCTCGATGACGTCATCGACCTTTCACTCCGGGAGGGCGGGGAGACGCCTCTGCAGGTTCTGGATCCGGCGGGCGAGGCATTCATCCGGAAATGTTACCCCAACCTCCCGCTGCACCCGGACAGGAACTTCTTTGACTACGTCTACCGGACGGACAGCCTTGCCGATCTCCCGGGGAAGGGTTACGCCACCATACGGCACCAGGTGAACCGGTTTGCGCGGGACTACAACTATACCATCGAGGAGATCACCAGGGATAACCTGGACGACGTCTGGGAGTTCCTGATAATCTGGTGCGAGTGGCGAGATTGTGACTCCATGCCCATCCTTGCTTACGAGAGAGAGGCCATCCTGTTTGCCGTGAACAACTTCTTCGAGATCGGGCTTGAGGGCTGGGCTATAAGGATTGGGGATGCCCTCGGGGCGATATCAATCGTGGGGCCAGTAAACAGGAATATGGCCGTCGTCCACTTTGAAAAAGCTCTTCCAGAGACATATCGCGACATCTACAAGGTCATCATGAGCGAGACGGCGAGAGAGCTTCGTGACCGCTACCGCTACATCAACCGGGAGTGCGACATGGGTGCGCCAGGGCTTCGCGAGTCAAAGACCCGCTACCACCCCGCCTGCATGGTTGAAGTCCACTATACGACCCGGGACGACCTGGAGGCATGCTGCCGGTGACCGCCGACCTGCTGCTCCGGAACGTTGCACTACCTACAGGAAGGCGCGCCGATATCGCCGTCACTGGCGGTGTTGTCCGCCACGTCGGCGCAGCGGTTCGTGCCGATGAGACGATAGACTGCAGCAGGTTCACCTGCCTTCCCGGCGCGGTCGATATGCATGTCCACATGCGGGGCGGGGTGCAGGCAGATAAGGAAGACTGGCGTTCGGGCACGGTAAGCGCGGTCGCCGGCGGGGTAACGCTCGTCGTCGACCAGCCAAACACAGTCCCCCCGATCACCACACCCGACCGCCTCCGGGCGCGCATCCGCGAGGCAGGGGAACAGGCCGTATGCGGGTTTGCCATTAACGCTGGTGTCCTCCCGGACGCGGACCTGACAGGGATGTGGAAGGCAGGCGCGATGGCGTTCGGGGAGACTTTCGCAGCACCGTCGAGTTATGGGGAGGGGCTTGACCTGGAGAGCCTGAGGTCTCTCTTCGCCCGTATCCACACCCTCGGAGGGCTTGCAACCGTCCATGCCGAGGAGGTCTGCGGGACGGCGCCGGAAACCCTCGCCGAGCACGACCGTGCGCGGCCGGGTGAGGGCGAGGCACGCGCTGCAGGGAGGGTTGGCGAACTCGCACCTGTGGGGATGCAGCTTCATTTCTGCCACCTGAGCACCGCTGCCTCGGTCAGGGCTGCCCGCGGCAGCGTAGAGGTGACACCGCACCACCTCTTTCTCTCGTACGAAGACTTCGATCCGGACAACACCCTGGCCAGGGTGAACCCGCCGCTAAGGGACGAAGCGACACGGCGTGCTCTATGGTCATGCTGGGATGCGATCGACGTCATTGCCTCCGACCACGCCCCGCACACTCTTGCCGAGAAGAGAGTGCCGTTCGGATCAGCCCCTTCAGGCATCCCCGGTCTCGAGACGATGGTCCCCCTCCTGATGGCGGCGGTGTACCGGGGGCGGATCAGCCTCCTGTCAGTGATCGAGAAGACCTCGTGGAGACCCTCGGAGATCCTTGGCATCCCTCGCGCAGGGTTTGAACCGGGCGACAGGGCGGACTATGCCCTCTACCCTGACGAACTCACCCGGATCGATGCCTCCCGCCTCCACACGAAGTGCGGCTGGTCGCCGTTTGAAGGGTGTGAAGCGGTCTTTCCGGAAGAGGTGATCGTGGGAGGAGTGCGGGTCTACGCCCACGGCGACCTCCTGGAGGCACGCCCCCGATTCTGCCCCGGCAAAGGATATTTATTGCAGTGAGATAAATAATAGAGTGCCGATAAAGCGCACCTTATAGGTCCCCGGGTGATCACAGGCAGGACGCCAGGATATGAACCACGGGACAACCCGGGTGCGCGACAGGCACGCCCGGCATATGGGTTCGATCGGGTGAGGGACGGCACAAGGCCACCAGTGATCCTGGATCGTTAGTGCCGGGCGACACTCGTTCAAGGGGCTTTTCTGATGGATACATATGCCAATGCTGTCTCTGAGACACCGGATGGGGTGACCATTGCTCTCGACGTTACAGCAGGTGCAAAACGGTCTCTGTTCCCCGCGGGTTACAACGAGTGGCGTCGGAGTATCCGATGTCAGGTGGCAGCCCCCGCAGTCGGCGGGAGAGCAAACCGTGCCGTCATAGACCTCCTGGCAAAGACGTTTGAGGTGTCCCGCGGCAACGTGACGATCGTTGCCGGGCATGCATCTTCATCAAAGGTTGTGGCGGTCTCCGGTTTATCACGTTCCCGTGCTCTCGAATGCCTGAACCGCTCCGACGCATGAATGGTCTGTCAGAAACATAACCTGCAATTTTACGGCAATTCTCATTACGAAAGCCAGAAGACAGCAAAAAGGAGAGGGATATATAAGTAAAATATGTGATGAAGCCTTTTCCAGGTTCAGATTATGTCCTTAAAAAGGTTGCTGTGAGACTTCCATCTGATTTAAGTAATCATAGCTTAAATATATATTTATCTGTATGTCCGCGCATTCAAAAACCCGTGGAGAATACAGAAATATGGATTACATTTACAGAGGAGGCAGGACTCCATGTATTCACCTGATACAACAAAATACCTCATCCACCTTACGCTGCAGATCGAGGGGGTGGTCGATAAACCCGATGTAGTGGGCGCCATCTTCGGCCAGACCGAGGGTTTGCTCGGCGAAGACCTTGACCTGCGCGATTTGCAGAGAACCGGCCGTGTCGGCAGGATAGACGTGCAGATAACCACAAAACGCGGTGAGACCAAGGGTGAGATTCTCATCTCGTCATCTCTTGACAGGGCAGAGACCGCGCTCCTGGCCTCGTCGCTTGAGACGATCGACCGGGTTGGGCCGTGCACGGCCCACGTGATGGTTGACCGCATCGAGGATATCCGGGTGACCAAACGACGCCGGATCGTCGAGCGCGCAAAAGAGATCCTACTTGAAAATTTCGATGAGGGGTCCATAAACAGCGATGAACTGCTCGACGAGGTCAGGGAAGCCATCCGAATCGAGAAACTTGAGTACCTTGGGGAAGAGAGAGTCCATGCCGGCCCTCATGTCATGGTCTCTGATGCCATAATCATTGTCGAGGGGCGTGCCGATGTCATCAACCTCCTGCGTCACGGGATCAAGAACGCCGTAGCAGTCGAGGGTACAAACATCCCTCAGATTATAATCGATCTCTGCACACAGAAGACTGCGACCACGCTGCTCGACGGCGACCGGGGCGGCGACCTGATCCTTCGCGAA
>Ga0208462_1002082_pt1 | contig 11688 bp, 11 predicted proteins | sample AD_SCU001_MetaG_FD_184452 | JGI IMG/M metagenome (GOLD analysis project Ga0208462, IMG submission 184452) | Active sludge microbial communities of municipal wastewater-treating anaerobic digesters from China - AD_SCU001_MetaG (SPAdes) (version 2) | ecosystem: Engineered > Bioreactor > Anaerobic...
TGACACCGTCCGGTAGTTCACCCGGGCTCCAGATCTGCACCCTGCTATCGAAGATCCTGATCTGGACATTACCTGATGTGGTGTAGTCACGATGGCAGACAGCATTGATCACCGCTTCCCGCAGGGCATCGGGCGGATATTCCCAGTGTTCCTCCCGCTGCATCTTTCCCGGAGTAACCCATGCGGCTTTCTGGACAGTTTCTTCGATGAACCGGCCGGCATCCTCGATGACCTGATCTATCCTGCCACGCAAGACGCTCATGTTAAGGTAGGTGCTTGATATCTCTTCACCTTTGAACCTGGCGCAACGGACTTCCGACTGGATGAAAAACCGTTGCGGGTCTTTCCCGAAGAACAGCATAGCTGCATTGGTCGGCACCCCTCCGCTGAGCACGCCAAGTTTATCCAGCGCCTTCCCGACAGGTATGGTTGGATCGCCATCAAATCTCCGCGCCCACTGCGCCCGCTCAAGGAACGCCCTGACCGAAGCGGCATCGATATCATCGAGTTCTCCGCCCCTGCAAGGCTGATCATCCCAGGGGACAGCATAATCATTGAGGATCATCCGTTTCAGTTCGTCCGGAGGCATGACACGGTTCTCGGTCCCAACCCGTATGTACGCGATGCCATCAAGGAAGTACGGCTTGTTCGTCCCCTCCGGGACCGCGATGACGATCAGGGACTTCCCCAGTTCTTCCAGAACACGGATATCCGGCGAGGTTTCCGGCTTTATCCGGGAGGTGATCTGCTGTGAGAGTTTGCGGAGCGAATGGTCAGTGGGATCAACACCTACAACGGCTCCGGAATTCATCCTGCCAAACGAAATGATGCCCCCATGGTGGTTGAGAAACCCGCAGATCGACTTGAGCGCCGGTTCGATGAGGGAGAGGGATTTTTTGAACTCTACCGTGTCGGATTCATGGATGACCATGCGATCGCCGCCCCACTATAATCATTCTTTTCAGTAACGTCAACGACCCCGCCATTTCGGACGGAAACTTCCCGGGCATCATCCCCCTCCTCAGCGGGAGCGAGTCCGGAGGTTCGAGCGGCGCGTTGTGCGCCTGCAGTTGCGAACTGTTTGATATTGATCGCGATGTTGATGTCCCGGTCGTGGACGGTGCCACGGTCCGGGCAGGTTCGCTCTCCAGGGAGACAAACCGGGAGTGCCCGATCAGTTTGGCGATCAAAATTTTCTGATCTCCAGTCGGGTGCAGTATCCCGCAGCATACGATAGAGTCATGTGAGACCCCCTCTGATATGAAGGTAGGCCGTGCGGGGTTAACATGAACCCGAAGAGGAGGCGCTGCTCTCATCCCCCGGCGTGCGCCGGGGGTCTTCCCGCTCGATGCCCGTCCGTGAGCCCGCGGAGAAAAAAACTGTCAATTCTAACTCTAACAGGTAGCCCGGAGAGGTAGACCAGGGGATCCGTTCATCAGGTACTCGAATGCTCATCCTCCGGGCCTGTACCAGAACCCAGGCGGACCGGAATCCCGGTTCGATTCAGAAAGCGCTAAACCAGTCCCCGCCATAGATTCTTCATGCGCTACATCGTCACCGGCGGGGCCGGCTTCATCGGCTCGAACCTTGCCGACACCCTGGCACAGCACCACGACGTCGTTATCATCGACAACCTCGCCACCGGGCGGCGGGTGAACATCGAGCACCTCCGGGACCACCCCCGGGTGACATTCATCGAGGGGAGCATCACTGACCTCGACCTCCTGATGGAGACCTTCCCCGGCGCGGACGGCATCTTCCACCAGGCGGCCATCCCCTCCGTGCCCCGATCGGTGAAGGACCCGCTCGCCTCGAACGAGGCGAACGTGACCGGCACCGTGAGCGTGCTCGTGGCGGCGAAGGACTGCGGGGTGCCTGCCGTGGTTGCCACCAAGATTGTGTCTATTCTTCCGACAATCCTCTCAGCGCACTGGGTATCCGGAATACGCCCCGCCCTCCCCTCACTGCGCACACCCGGCAAGGGTAACCATCACCTCGTTGTGGGGCCATCCCAGGAACCCTTCTAAACCGGCCCGTTTACTCTTGATGCTGTATCAAACATTACAGTTACTTGCATGAAGAATCACAGCTTTGAAATGCATAACAGGAGAATATTCTACATAGCCGAAACTCTTGGAAGATGGCCATAAATAATTAGTTGGGGATAATAATGGGTAGTAAAATTACACGGATGAAAGAACTGTATATGGAGGGCACTTTATTGGAGAAAATTTATTCTATCATTGTCGGCCCATTTCAATCTACTCCCAAACAAGAAACTGATAACTATTCATTAAGTCACATTAATAAGAGCCAAGATTATGAGTCTATTTTTATCGATAATCCAGGTACCAAAATGATTTGGGATCTAGAACAACTTGCTCTTAAAAACATATTTAGCCAACGTTCTTTTAACCGGCATTTAGATTTTGCTGGAGGTACTGGTAGAATAGCTGCATTCATTGAAGGTCAATGCGACGAGCAATACATTCTGGATATAAGTGAGCAAATGCTCTCAGTAGCTCGCAAAAAACTACCAAATTGTAATATAATATGCAAAAATTTTAATGACGGTATCTCAGAATTGAATAGGGTTAAATTTGATCTAATCACAGCATTTCGATTTTTTCCGAATGCGGAGAGAGACTTAAGGTTTCAGGCAATGCAATTCATTTCAAGTAAACTGGACAAAGGTGGATTCCTCGTATGCAATAATCATCGGAATTTTTGGTCACCTTCATACATTATTTTACGTTTAACCCTGCTGGGAGGTAGAACTGGCATGACTCACGGGCAAATGTTAGATTTAACAAGTAGATTGGGGCTTGAATTAGTTGAAACACATTCAATGGGAGTTATTCCCCAAACAGAGAAAAGAACAATATTTTTATCCTGGAAGATCACAAAAATCATTGAAACTTTAATTTATAAGATATCGGGAAAGAAACACGTATTTGGATATAATATTATTTATGTGTTCAGGAAAATATCTTGAGTCTCAATTGGACACGGTTCATAGGGATAACATATGCGGCGGGTAGAATTTCTTGGAGTGGAAGGAATTGGAAAAACGACCCTATATAATGAGCTAATTAGAAAAAGGGGGAAAAAAGATAATTGGATAACACTAGATGAAGCAAGTGACAAAATCGCGTGTAAATATTCTAAAGAACGTAGTAGAACATCATTTATTCATTTGATTGCATCAATACTACTTAGATTCCCTTTCCAGAAACATATAAAGTCAAGTCTTTGTGATCTAATTTTACAGATGCCTCAAGAAGAAGCAGTTCGGCAAAATGGATCGTATCACTTATTCTTCCAATCGATTATGGATTTCTGCAATGTTAACCAATATAGTCAACAATTAAGACTATATAGAATAACTGAATTATATAAATTTGCTTGTAGAATAATATATTTAGAAAGTAATGATAATTCAGATCTAGTTGTTGTTGAGGGAGGGGCTATTTTAGCGTACGGATTATTAATGTCGCATTGGCTAGAAGACTGTGAGGATATGGTAAGGAACTTCTTTTTAAATACTCCTCCACCCACGGGTATAATATACTGCAAGTTAAACTCTGAAGAAACAATCAATAGGATACAAAGACGCAAGGAGAGTGGAATTATTACGCTTGCTCATCGCGACTCGAAAAATCACAAATCCTTAGTTGAAAATAATCAACTTCAGAATATAATAAAAAATCAGAGTGATATGGCAGCAATCGGGGTGAAAGCTTTAAAAAACAAGGGAGTCTTGATATTAGAAATAGATATGGGGGATACACAAGAAAAAAATATACTAAAAATACGAAGATTCCTATCTGAGTTAAATGTAAAATATTAAATTGAAAACTTTAATATTACATAGAATTATTTATGCGTGGACCTTAAATCCGATATAATAACCCTCATTTGAGGCTCCATTCGAAAAACATACAAATAATAGACTAAGCCAAATACTATTGTGATAATCACGAGAAATAGCGCTTCAATATTGGCAAATTTTAATCCGATAAGGGCCGCTCCAAACGGAGTAAATAATTTGAAACTTGTAAGAACGTGTCTTTTTACCTGAATCAACGGTACACTAGAAAAAAGTACCATTTTCATGCTGAGATAACCATAAACAAAAAAACCTGATATGGCAAATAGCAAAAGGGCAATAACAGGACTACCTACCGACGCACCAAGTATCAGAGATATAAGGCGTGTCACAAAATTCAACACCGTAAATTGTAGTCCAAATTCTTGCTTTTCCAACACCGCCCATAATAAACTAAGAGGTGAGGCAATAAACCATACAAACGCCCATAAACCCAATATTTGGGCATATAACCCTGCTTCAGCCCAAACTTCTCCAAAAACAACCGAAAAGATTTCCGGCCCAAGAAGTGTCACAGTAAGAATAGGAAACATCCCAATGATTGCCAAAACGCGAAACACATTTTCAACAAGAATGGGAAGCGTACCATTGAAACGTGCAACCGATGCCCGTTGTAAAAACACCCTACCAATGGATGTACCTATGAGATTCATGGGCATTTGAAAAACCATGAAGCCCAACACATAAAATCCCGCAACCTCAGGAGAGAAAAACGCAGCAAGTAAAAACACTGGAAGTTGCCACGAAATCGCATTTAAGAGGCGCGAACCACTGTCGACAAGAGGGAACTTTATGTAACGTTTCAGTCCATCCCACATACCATTCCAGGAGACACTCCTGCGCAACAACACATGGTCATCCCACCAGATCTGGCCACCGAGAATTCCAGTAGAAACCAGAGAACCCACCACCTGAGCACCTATTAGACCCCCCCCAGTTGCATACCCGGCGAACCCTGACCCAAGTCGAATGCCAGTTGATGCAAACGACTGAGTTACCTGAGCGACTGCGAGTCGCCCGAAGTGTTTGGTGCGAGAGTTCCAGGAGTTCAACGCGAGGAAAATCCCGCTGACAAAGACAGACGGCGGAACCAGTATGAGGTAAGGTCTAAGTTCTGGTGCCCCAAGTAGCCCCACAATAAACTCTTCTCCAAAGTATACCAGAGGTAACGTAAGTGAGGTGATGATCATCACCATAATGAGGCTCAACCCCAGGAGATTTACTGCTTTATCATCCTCTTTTGGAAGTAAGATTGCATAATCTAAAGACATGCAGGCGATCGTTCCAATAATTGTTATGATCGAAGAAAAGATACCAAGAATCCCGAAAGCTTCTGGACCATAAAGACGAGTGAGGATGGGTGAAGAGAGCAGCACAATAATTTGCGCAAGTGTAGTACCTGTAACGATTTTCAGGGTATCCAAAGCAAAGGCTGTTGACAGGGAATGAGACATGAATCATTTATGTTAGCTACCGGCAGATAATTATGTATTGATTTGCTTCGAAAGGAAGGACTAGACACTGACTTTAAAGTATTTAAACTCACCATTAGAGTAGAGGAATTGGAGACCGGGATCGATCATCAGTCGGCTAAAATCTCGTTGTGTATATCGGAACATTTCTATTTCAGGTAAAGTATCTATATACATTCTTTCATCTTCTTTTGTTATAATTATATCAGTTTCATGTGTATAAACAGATAGCATTGAGAAGTTAATATCATAACCAAAGTGATATGGGACGTGTTGGTTTCCAAGATATAAAGGCAACTTCTGAATAATCTGCTCATCCTTAGTAAGAAATGCATGAGAGAAGCGTCCGGGAGTAACCGAAATCCCTGTTAAGGGAACGGTAACGTCGCGATGACCGTAAACAAAAAGCATGCCTTCGGCCTCTGATTGGGTGTTTTGCCAACTTGAGGACAAAATATATGGTGATGGATAAAGAGCGAGCAATCCTCCTATAAATAGGCCGAAAATAACAACTATGACAAAAGCGGATCTCACGTGTACATTTAACAACATAGGATACCTTTTTGGAATGTTGGTTAAAAAAAATGAGAAGACATAGGCTGTAAACAATGTTCCAAACATCGATATTGCATATAGCAATCTCTGCGGGGTAAAAGCAAGATGGAATAAGTAAAAGCCAATTGAAAGGGGAATAACCGCAGCAAAGGCTAAGAGTAAAGAGAACGCATAAATATTCCTTCTTGCGTTAAAAAACTCTTTAATCATCAACGGCAATGATAGTGCCGAAATAGCGCAAAGTATGATCTGACTCCATAGATTCTTCATAATTTGTTCAATAACATTATATCCATATGCAGCAGTAGTTGAAGTTGTATCCATTAAATCATTTAGCCACGAATCGCCCCCCTCTAAGACGATTGCTTCGTAAACCGAGAGTAATTGATGATTAAATACGGAAAATAATGAGAGCCAAAAAATCCACCATATGACCATAATGAAAAATGGGATCAGTACTCTATAGTTAGAGTTTTTGAAGTGTTTAAGACATTTTGTCTTTGAGTATTTATTAATATAGGAGAAAAATGCAAGGGCACAAATGGATATGAACACTATGGCAAGGATCATTGTCGGTACTGTGTGGAATACCGGCATTACTACAAGAGCAATTATTAAGGCTATTGCCCACGTCCAGGTCTTTTTGTAAATGTTTTTATATACTAAAAATAAAATGAAGGGTAGAAAAAAGTTAGCTAAAATATTAGGTGTCAGTCTAAGATACCAACTATACACAAGACAGCAACTTATAAGAGCTACTAGTAGACTAATTGATTTATTTATAAAAATAGTCTTTGCCAGCACATACATAAACAAAATACAGAGCAATCCAAATATGAGCGGTACGATCTTATGCCAAAAAATCAGATCAAGATCCGTAAAAAATACGATCTCGGACAAGTAAATCTGAGTTAAAGGATAAATTACTGAGGTTGACACATGGCCAGTGTTGAGGGTCTCTTTAATCAGTCCAATATGAGTGGCTGGATCTCCCTCCATGCACCACATGTAGTAACCGCGAATGATAAAGAGAGCCAGACAAACAGTGTAACCTAAGAATACAAGTAAAAACCCAATCTTCCAAAGACAACTCAGATTTAATTTATCTTTTGCTATCGATACAATAACAGACGTAACCCCAACAATCACCGAAAAGATCAAGCTCACCCAAAGTATCAACGGTGTCGACTGATAGATCGAAGCCTCATAACCTCTGGCTGGTGTACTCCATGTGATAAAAAGCGCTACACTCAGGAGGATAAATGAAGAAATTAGAGCGACTTTTTGAGAACGCTGCCTGTGAATTACACTGGGACTAAACATGATCGTTCAATGCTCTGAAGAATGCCCTTCCAGCTCTCCACTGTTTTTTCAAACGAGAAATCCTCCTCCACAAACCGCCTCCCCTCCTCCGCGATCCACTCCAGGTCCGGAAAACTCAGCACACAGATCACGTTCTTCACGATGCACTCGGGAGGAGTTGTTCTCCATAATAGATCCAGTCTTTCCTCTATTATGGTATCCGGTATCGCCCCGAGGGTCCCACAGGCCATGGCCTCAAGCATGATGTTCGGGAGCCCTTCTGTGTGGGAGGGGGGACGAGAAGAAAGAGTTAGTTTAACTGCAGGCGACAGTGTAAAATACCGATATACATTGTCAGCGTAAATCCTTATCTGAATAAGTACAGGAAGACAGTATTTCAGTTTGAGAGATATGCATATCTTCACTCGCAGATCACCGATTAAGTAAGTCTATATATTCCTTAATGTTTACATGGATATCATGTTCTGCTTCGGCATAATTTCGGCCATTTTGACCCATTTTTTCCCTAAGGATGGGGTCCTCAAGGAGCCTACCCAGATCAGAGATCATTCTATTATAATCCCCTGAAACGATACCTACATTGTATCTTGTTAAAATGTTATCAGGATTCGCATTTAAACTTAAAACCGGAACATAGTACATCCAGGCCTGGACAAATGAATTTGGAAAACCTTCGTACATGGAGGTATTAATCAATAGGGATGCATTTCTATAATAGAATCCTATCTCGCTAAAAGGTACAGCACCTAGAAGTTTAAGATTTGGTACACGCTTTGCATGCTGCTTAACAGACTCATTTAGTACAATATCTGCTGAATCCCCTCCTATCATAAAAAATTGTATCTCGGGAAAGCATTGAGCTAATTGAACAAAAAGTAATGGTTGCTTTACAGGAGCGAATGCTCCAACCCAAATTATAATTGGAGGATGTGGTTTAACAGGAGTTGCATCAGCGGGCAAAGGAAATGACATTTTTATGAGTGTCGAATGTCTTTTATAGTTTTCCGTTAACTGGTGTTTTTGGGAAAGACTCTGTACGATAATTGAGTTAGCTAAATGGATATCTAAATAATTACCCAGTAACGAAAAGAATGGTACTGTGTTACGATATTTTCTATCAAGTATAACGTTTTCTTTAGTACTAAATACTTGCCAGTCAGAAGCGATTGAATAAATAAACTTCTTCCCAAAGATTTTGCAAGCTAATGAAACAATAGCGGGGATACCACCCGCTTGATAATAGATATCGGCATTAATGCGGCGCATTTCCCGTATTAATTGTACAGATTTGAATACTTTATTTAAAGCAACATTTTTACAAATGTCCGCTATTTTGTGTATATTTATACCTTCCTTGATTACTTTTCTCGGGAAACTATCATCACAAACAATAAAAGAAACATCAACACCTGAATGACACATTTCTTTAGCCAGAAGGTAACTATGTACATCAGGACCGATAATTCTTTCATTGACGCTATTCAAAAAAAGCGGATACGCCCCCAGCGCTATGAAACATATTTTATTATTATTCAAATAACTACCCTCTAATCCCATCAAACCAACTCATTGCTCTGTACTAATGGACCGGGAGCGCTAGGCGCCAATACATATCCAGTAGTCTTTTTTCCATAATATCCCAACTATATCGCTCTTCATAGGCTCCCCTACCATTTTGCCCCAGATGTCTACACAGATCAGGGTTATCCCTCATCAAAATTATTTTCTCCTTCAGTTCAGATAAATCATGAGCATCCACTACCAAACCGCAATCCTCTTTAAGCACCTTATTTGCGGTAGATGTTCCTCTATTCACTAAAATAGGTCTACCGCACATCATCGATTCCCAGAGTTTGGATCCACAGATGTACTTGTTAGTGTTCAGATTAGAGCTCCTCAGAACAACTAAGCAATCAGCGTCCAGACTCAATTTTAATGCTTCAGAATAATCTATTCGTCCAATGTACTCGATTTTACCATCGGACGTTTCTTCCCATTGTTTGATATCATCAACAAGATCTCCATATCCGGCGATTATAAGTTTAACACCATCAATATCTTTTATAACACTGTATAATTTGTCAAGATTCAGCTGTCTTATTTTGTACAAGACTCCAACATAGAGCATTACGAAAGTGGCTTCCGTTTTAGCATTGGTGGTCTTTGATCCCCTAAAATCATGAGCAGAATCATAAATTACATTCACATCATCATTCGGAATTCCTCTAAATTGTTTGATTTGGCACTCGTCGACGAGAATTATCGCATCCGAATATTTCATGAACATCTTATCAAAAAATATAATAGCATTCCGGAATGCCCCTGGCAATTTTAGTTCATCATAAGTTGTATCCATTATTTCATAAATTACGGGAATTTTCCTCATTTTCCCAACAATTATTGCAGGTAAAATTGAGTTATAATTTAAGACATGGAAAATATCTGTCTGTACACGTAAGAGCGAGTGAAATTCATAGACCCACCAAATTGGCCAATAGAATAATGAAGCGAAGTTTTGTCGGCCTTTTAATTTCAAATTGTGAATATTCACCCTATTGGATGTTTCAGGCTCATGCTTTTCACACATGCAGATTACGTTAGCACTATGTCCTCCTTTTATTATGGAACCCAACTCCTTAATCAGACGAGGATCGGTTCTGGGGTCACTGGGTTTGATAAGAGAGATGTTAAGTTCTTTCATGTTGTAGCCTCACCGTTGTTTGGTAGATTCTCGAATGTTTCTCTCACACGCAGTAAATGCCCAACATTAACTGTCCTACCATAGGCGAATACGAGATGGAGAGCAGAATTTAACTGTAAAACGTTCACTGCTCGCTCCCTCGTCGCTTCGCTGCTCTCTGATTTCATTTAAATCCACAACTCTGACACAACGGAAGCAGCTCACCTTGTGATCGTGTCCCCGCCGTAGTTACAGCCCATGCTGCCCAACCCCCGGCGCATCCTCGCTCCTCGAAGAAACCGGCCTCCTCATCGGGATACCATCCCCGGCAAGGGCACAAAAGATCTCTTCGTACAGGATGACATTCCTTTCTAGGCTCATGTTCCTCTCCTGGTAGGCCCTGCCGTTTCTCCCCATCGCCTCACGGGCGGGGGCATTCTCCTTGAGGTGGAGGATCGCAGACCGTATGCTCTCAACATCTCCGGGTTTGACAACAACCCCACACTGTGCCCTCCGTACCACGTCGGCGGTCTCGCTCTCCTCCGCGACCATGGCGATGATCGGCTGGCTGCAGGCCATGAGGTTGATCGTCTTACCAGGCAGGCAGGGAGCCTTCATCCTCTCGTCGAGCGAGATGAATGAGATATCTGAAGAGTTTACCAGGTTGAAGTACTCCAGGCGGGGTACAAGAGGCAACAACCTGACGTTGTTGATCTCCTCCAGATGTACTCTTGCTTCGAGGTGCCGCTTCTCCGCACCATCGCCAGCGATGCAGAAGATGATATCTTCATGGTCTTGCAAAGCCTTTGCAGTGTCCAGGATGTTGTCGATACCCTGATAAGGAGAGAGGATTCCCGCATATGATATCAGGAATTTCCCCTCGATATCTTCCTTCTCTTTAAAGTCCTTCCTCTGAACGAGGTCATCGAACTCGGAGAGGGACACTGAGTTGAACACGTGAGTGACCTCCCCAGGACTGGCACCCCGCTGCTGCACATACTCAATACCGCCATGCGAGAGGACGGTGATGTGGTCGGCGTGCCTGTAAGCCTCACCCTCAATGTGCTCCATTATCTTGATCATGACAGGGTTTTTCAATACCCCGACATCGGTAAGTTCCTGGGGATGGAAATCCTGGAAGTTAAGGACAGAGGGAGTTCCGTCATACCGCTTGATCTTCTTCGCAAGGTAGTACAGAGGAAGTGGCGGTATGTACAGCAGGCAAACGTCGTACTTCTTACCGATTTCACGGTACTTCTTGAAGTAATAGTAAGGCAGGTAAAAGTGTTCAAGCCCCCTGACAAAGATGTTATCACGGTTTGCTGGGTGCTTACACCGGTAGATCGTGACGCCCTCTACCTCCTCCTCAAGAGGGAATTTTCTCCCCTGATCCTCCTTGTTCAGATTGAACTCTCGCGGGTACGAGGTTATGACGTCAACGTCATGGCCCTGCTTCGCAAAAGCTTTGGCGAGATCGAAATAGATGTGGGCAGCGCTTCCGATCTCCGGTATGAAGTAAGCAACGACCAGCAGTATTCTCATAGGTGCACCTAAATAAGGAAAAGCAGGTTAGAACTCCGCACTCTTCTCGATATTCTCCCAGTTCTCTACAAACCACTGGTACGTATTCTCAAGCCCCTTCCTGAACTCGGTCTGGGGAGTGTATCCAAGGATACTGCTCGCCTTGTCGATGCAGGAGAGCAGCCGGTTCTTCTTGTCCCAGTCCCGCCGCTCCTTGAAGGCGATGCCCGCCTTGTTTCCCGTTAACT
>Ga0208462_1002084_pt1 | contig 11678 bp, 1 predicted proteins | sample AD_SCU001_MetaG_FD_184452 | JGI IMG/M metagenome (GOLD analysis project Ga0208462, IMG submission 184452) | Active sludge microbial communities of municipal wastewater-treating anaerobic digesters from China - AD_SCU001_MetaG (SPAdes) (version 2) | ecosystem: Engineered > Bioreactor > Anaerobic >...
CAGGCGGTTGCCGGTGGCGGAGCCATAGAGTGTGGTGTCGTTTCCGGCCGAGAGGCTGAGGTCGGGGCCGGCATTCGCGACAGGGGCATGGTGTACGATGGTGGACATCATCGTATCATCCTGGCAGCCATGCAAAGTGGAAACGCTGTAGGTGATGCTGATACCAGCCCCGAAGCCGGCGGTGGCAGGATTGAAGAGGGCCAGACCAGGTCCAAGATTTGTAATCCCCGGCCCGCTGAAGGTTCCGGTGGGTGGACTTCCGAAGAGCGTGTCAATAGGACTGTTTTCACAATATGCCTGCTCCAGACCCAGGATACGTGCCGTGTCGACGGGATAAACCGTAAGCTTGACCAGGGTGTCACTGTAACAGCCAAAAGGTCCGAATGCGCCATAGGTGATGAAGTGGGTGCCGGGTCCCGCAACTGCGGGATTAAAATAGCCTGTGCCATTTCCAAGGTCTGTCATCCCCGCTCCTGTGTACCACCCGGTTTGTATCGAGAAGCCCTGAACCGTATCCACAGGATCATTCAGGCAATAATCCGCCTGAAAGCCACTGACCCCCACCACGGGGGCAGGATAAATGGTTACCTGGCTGGTTTGCTGATAGGTACATCCTAAGCCGTCGATGAAGGTAAAAGCATAATTGCCGGCCTGGGCCGTGGAATTGGCCTGGACCATCACATCATACAGATTGACCTGAAAACCCTGAGGCCCGGACCAGAAATAGGTATGTGGCAGTGGAGGCTGGGGAAAGGCCAGGTTAAGGTCGGCAAGCAGGAAGAAGGTATCACCCTGACAGACAGGTGATGTGTTGAAAATGAGGAGCTGGGGCAGGGGAAGGGCATCGATATAGACCGAGTCGGTATCGCTGCATCCATGGATGTCATAAACCGTAACAGTTATAAACCCGCTGCCCTGTACCGTCCATTGGACGCTGCCGGAGCTCTGTGGCGGAAGGGTATCCCATTGATACATCACACCTCCACTGGCGTCAAGGGGGATTTCCTCTCCGTCACATACGGTAGCGCCCCCCGAAGCCTGGGCAAGGGGTGGCGTCCAGACCTGGATGGGAACCAAAGCTGTATCGCTGTTAAAGCTATCATAAACAATCAATTGCATGGTAAATGAGGACCATGGCGTGAGGTAGGGGCTGGGCAGGGTGGAATGGGTACCCCCCCCCAGGGTATCCCAGCGGTATTGCACATTACCCGCACCGCCGTTGATGGTCGCAAGAAGCTGCATACTATCACCGGGGCATACCGCCGGCGGGTCGGTCCATACCATCATGATTTCCAGTGGTCCACCGCTCACCCAGACGGTCATGCTGTCCCTGCCGCTGCAACCCGTCACCAGGTCGCTCACCTCCAGGTTGAAAACCGTTGTGGCAGTAAGGGCCTGTGTCTGAGGCTGTGGCACAGCTGGATTGATAAGCAGGCCGGCCGGTTCCCAGAGATAGGAAAAGGGCCCAATGCTTCCACCGGCCCCGCCATACAGCAGGGTATCACCGCCGAAAGGGATGAGCAGATCGGGGCCTGCCAGGGCCTGGACAGCCGGGTGCAGGCTGATGTGCACCATTTCTTCCGCTGTACAGCCATGCACCGAACTGACTGTGACCGTATAGGAAGTGGCCAATGGCGGGGCTACCCAGATGGAAGTGCCGGTGGCACCGGTACTCCATGTATAGGATGCACCGCCACCCGCCTGCAGCTGCACGCTGTCGCCCGGACAGATGGTCGTATCCGGTCCGACAACGGGTATGGGCAGGGGATAATGCAGGATATGCAGGACAGTATCCCATACGATGTCACACCCGCTCAGGGTATCCGCCGCCAGAAAGCGGTAATGGCCACTGTGCCCGGCAGGAGGAACACCGAAAAATAAGGTATCGCCATTGCCGGTCAATGGCTGGCCCTGAGGCAGACCGTTCAGGGTATCAAATAATTGATAAGAAATTCCTGACTGACTGTTAATCAATAATATATAAGCTGTATCATGCTCGCAGGCAGGGGTGTGTAAGGGCTCCGGATGACCAGGAGGTCCGGGCGTCAGGGGAAGCGGGTGTACCAGCAAATGAAGTCGGTTGATGCTGTCGCATCCATAGGCTCCGCTGAGTGAATCATCATAAATACCACTGTTATACAGGTAATTACCCGCAAAGAAAATGCTATCTCCCTGACACAGGGTATCATAGTGATCCACCACCAGGGGTGGGATGACAGTAATGAGGAGATCCAGGGTGTCAAAACAATTGTTTCCCCGCGCAATAAATTGATAGCTTGTGTTTTGGTTTGGTGTCAACGTGACTTGTGGCGGACTGAGGGGGTTCCCGTTGACCCACCAGGTATTGGCAAACTGGGTAGGTGCCAGGTTGATCAGGGTGCTTTCGCCCTGGCAGATCAGGGTATCGCCTGTAAAATCAATAATGGGTTTCCGCCTGACGATAACGTTACTTGTTGCAGTATTGCGGCAGCCCCGGCCATCCGTCACGGTGACATGATATTGGCCTGCGTGGCTTAAGGCAGCCGGATGGCGATGCGCCGGATTCCCGGTTCCGGTATAGCCGGCCGGTCCACTCCAGGCATACAGGTAAGGACCCACAGTTGGGACTGTCAGTGTGGCTTGCAGGTGTATACTGTCCTGCTCGCAAACACTCGCATTTTGGGCTGTAACCTCCGGACTTGGATAAGTCGGAGCGTAAAAGTAGCTGGTATCAGCCAGTCCTGTGATGGTATCCGTCACCGTAATGCTGATATAGGTGAGGGAGGCAATGGGGATGATGGCGCCGGTATGGCTGGCGTCAGGATGGGTGAAGATGGGCTGCAGGGCGTTGCTCCACCAATTGTACACAAACTGTCCCGATCCCCCGCTTACCAACACTTCCAGCCACATGGTATCGCCGGGGCATACGGTATCCGGGTTTCTGAGGATTTCCAGAATGGCCAGCGGCCCACCTGTGACATGCACCACCATGCTGTCGGCCGCACTGCAGCCACTAAAAGGATCTGTTGCGGTGATCTGGAACTGGGTGGTTTGCTGCAGGGGCGTTGTTGTACTGGAAAGTTGGGTGGGATTCAGTACGAGGGCAGTTGGTGTCCACTGATAATCAAAGATATCCCAGGGGTTGACGAACCCGTAAACCTGGGCGGTGGTGTTGAACAGCACGGTGGTATCCGGTCCTGCCTGGATCTGCGGCAGGCTGAAAACCTCTATCCAGGCTTCTTCATCGGTCATGCACCCCAGGCTGTCGGTGACCTCCAGGTTCAGGTAATAGAAACCACCACCGGCTGAGAACCAAGGATCTGCCACAGCAGGAGAAGACAAGGTATAGGTGCCGGGGCCGCTCCAGGCATACTGCAGCGGAGCAATCCCCCCGCTGATCTGCGGCAACAATTGGATGCTATCCCCTTCACACAGTGCAAAAGCCGGTGGAAAAGTGATGGTTGGCAGGGGATTGAGGTTGATAACCAGGGGGCTGGAGGTGTCCCGGCAACCATCCATCGTGCTGGCAACCACGGAATAAGCACCGGGTGCAACGGCATACAGGACGGGGCCTACGACATTCAGGGAGGTACTGTCAAGGAACCACTCGTGAAGGTAGCCCGGCATATGATGGGCCTGGATCAGGATACTGTCTCCCGCGCAGATGAGGGTGTCGCCACCACTGATAATGAGGGAATTAGCCGCAGGTAAGAGGCTGATGGTCATGGTGTCGACCGTCAGTGAAAAGCAGTAATGTGTGGTATCAAAGGCTTCGACCCAATACTGTCCCGGCAGGCTCTGGGGGCCAAACGACAGCGGTGATCCGTTGCCAAATAGGCTGGGCGGGATGGGTACACCATTGTGGAAGAGGGTATATTGCACCCCTACTTCCGAACCACTTAAAACCATGGGGGTTGTGAGACCCGGACAAAGGGCCGTATCAGGCGGCAGGCTGAAGGCCTGAGGGGCCGGTGTGACATTCAGCAGGCGAAAACCCATCACACTGTCGCCGGTCACGATGTCCGTGACGGTCAGACCGATTAGGCCGGTGGAAACCGGTCCTGCCATGGGCTGTGACGCAAAGGGATTATTGAAAAGCGCGGCAGGCGACCAGGTATAGGCATACTGCCCGGTGCCGCCCGCCATGAAAGCCGTCAACAGGCAACTGTCCCCCTCGCAGAGCAGACTCTGGCTGGCTCCGATAGAGTCCAGGCTCAGGGGTCCGCCGGTAACCGTAAATACAACGTCATCGGTATCCGTGCAGGCGTTGGCATCCGTCACTTCCAGGCTGAAGGTCTGGGTGGCTGTCAGGGGTAAGGTGCTTGTGGCCGCCTGGGATGGGCTGGACACCAGTCCCGGTGGTGACCACTGGAATTGATATGGGGGAAGTCCTGCTGTCCCCTGCCCATTCAGCACAGCGGTATCCCCATAGTTGAGGGTGCTGTCGTTGCCGGCATAGGCCAGGGGCAGCGGATGAACCAACAAAGAGACCGGACTGCGTGGGCTCAGGCAGTTGTTGCTGTCGAGCGTGGCGGCGTAATAGGTGTAGGTGCCGGACACATTGCTGCCCGGGTCGTAGATCGGCCCGTTGAATAAAGGCGTTCCTCCGCTCGACTGGCCATACCAGTTGGCCTGTCCGTTGCCCGTGGCGGTGAGCTGGACAGCCGATCCCGCACATACCGTATCGCCCATTACCACCGGAGCCGCCGGCTTCGGATGAACCGTGACGGTACCGTTGATGAACTCAAGGGGATAAGCCACCAAAGTGTCAAAATTGACGAAGGTAAATGCTGTGTTCCACGTAAATTGAAAGCTACCTCCCTGCGATATTAGCCTGATCTTGAAGAGTGTATCACTACCGGTAAAGGGCAGTGGTACTGAAAGGCTGGTCCATTGAATATTGAGACTGCCGTTGTTATTGGTATGAAAGACAAGAGATGGTGAGGGAAATCCGGGATGGAATTGTGTTAAAAAAGAGAAGCTAGCAATGCCGGCATTCGCAGGAAGGACATTCAGGTAGAATCCCAAGGCAGCAACACTGTCAAAACCCAGGGCAATGACGGGAACCAGGACCGTGTCTCCGCAAACGCTGAACGACCCGATCTGTAGTGTGATCGTATCTTTTGTATTAACAGTAATCACCACGCTATCCACTCCCTGGCATTGTCCATTGTCCACCGTCAGGTAATAGGTGGTGGTTATCAGGGGATTGACTGTGGTATTGGCGGTGGAGGCGCCGGTGCTCCACTGATAAGGAGGGCCGCCGCTGCCGTAGAGCGTGGCGCTTTGTCCTTTGAGGATGGTCTGATCCGGACCTGCATTGGCATTGGGAAGGGGAAGGACCTGCACCATCACGGGCGTGGTGGTGTCGGCGCAATAATGGGATACAATGCAGCGGTATTGCCGCGGCTGGGCGGGGTTCTGGGCCGTAAAGCTGAGCAATGGTCCCAATCCTCCGTTATAACCCCCTCCGGTGGCATCCTGCCAGATGCTGCCTGTGGCGGTATCAGCATATTGCCATCGAAACGCCGTCGCCGTAGGTGCATCCACGAGGAGTTCAACAGGGTCCTGCAGGCAAAAGCTCAGGACGGGAGGCGGTTGCGACAGGATGGGAGGCGGTGATACCAGATTTGCCAGGCCATCCAGCCAGGATACACCCGGGATCAGCAAGGCGGAAGCATCAAAGAGCTCACTGCCAGGCGCGAAAGCCAGGGCTGTGGTTCCACCATTAAGGTTGTAGCGTATGGTAAACAGGGTGTCGTTGCCCAGGTTAAGCGGCAGAAGATCCAAATACGTGACCCTGAGGGTGTCCTGGGAATAGTTGTAGGTGAACATCGCAAAGGCCGATCCCGATTGCAGCGACGGGTGGATCTGCACGAGGGTATCATAGTTAACCACGGCAGGATCTGCTGTGATCAGCAGGGTAAATGCGGCAATGCCATTGAAGTTCTGCGCCAGGACCGGAATATCAACCGTTCCGGGCTGGCAGAGGCTGTCGGAACCCAATTGCAGCACAGGCTGGGATGACACGCTGATGCTGATCAACCCCATCCACCACACTGCCCAAGCTGTCATCCATCTCCTCATGCCCGTCATATTAGGGTATGCGTATTATCGTTGTGGTGGCCCGTTCCATGCCGGACGGGGAGCCTTGCGTGACCATCAGTTGATAGGCTCCGGGTGCCATCGCCTGCATATTAATTTCAAGGACAAAGGTACCCGCTTTTTCCGTGTAGGCTTCTCCGCTTTGCAGCACTTTACCTGTCATGTCGAGCAGACTGTGCTGCAGCTTGCCGGCTTGTGCATGAAGCACACTGACTTTCACCTGCTCCCTGCCCGGATTGGGTACTGCCTGAAGGTGCAGCTTATTGGACGCCACCGGCGTTGAGACACGCGGAATGCCCAGTCTGGCGCCTGTCAGGATACGGGCGGAAGCATCGCCCGCCATGGATCCCGGCATCAGGCTGGGTTGGACTGGCGTCGCCGTTTCTTCCAGCACCAGGGTTGCAAAAGCTTGTCTGTCAAAGTGTTTTCCCTGAAGGTCGAACCAACCCAGGCGGAGGATGTCCCCTTCCTGTTTCCATATAGTCCCCGGCGGGGCCTTTTCGACATCCCTGACCTGCTGTCCCGGCCCAAGCCTGAGGATCAGTGAGACAGAAGCACAGATGGCCGCATCCGTCTCCAGGTGAAGCGGCAGGCGGATCATGCCGTCTGACGGACTGACCAGGGCGGGGTGGGTAAACATCTCCATCATGGCCTGTGCTTTGGTGAAGGGCTGGTAAGAGCCATCCACGTCCCCGAAGCAGAGGATGGGCACACCAAGTCCCTGGATCCCGCCGGTCTGGAGGTTAACAGGGACCGAAGGCAGCAGCCAGTCGCCGGAAGGGAAGGTATCGACCAGGTTCACGAAGCGCCGCAGTATCATCAGGGCATCCCCGGCATTAACGCTGCCGCTGGCGTTGACATCCGCAGCCAGGGCCCGCAGGGGACTCAGACTGATCTGGGAGACGCTGTACAGGGCGGCCTGGAGGGCGTCATTGGCGTTGACCCCGCCCCAGCTTGCCTGTGTAAAAGGCATGAGGCTGTATGCGCCGGTGGGTTTACAGCCAAAGCGGAACAGCCCCGACTGCGTGGCCTGGCTGTCGCTCACCGCCGCAGGCAAGGATTGCAGCAGGATGCCGGTACTGTCCATCAGGGTTTGTATGCTATTGTCATAATAGACATGACCCGAAAGGCTGTAAAGGTTGTCCACGATAAGCGGGAAGGTCGTATCCACCATACAGTTAGCCGTGGCATAGGTATAGGTGATGAGGTGTGTCCCCGGGCCCGCAGCAGCCGGGTCAAAAAATGTGCCGGTGATTCCATTGCCGCTGTATTGCCCTCCTGCCGGAAGCACCATGTCCGGGATCCAGGGGGGATCGTCGGCACAAAGCTGGGGTTGTGGCTGGAGGCCTAGCACAGGCACTGCATACACCCCGATCTGGGTTTGTTTAGTTGTTTGACAACCGTTGGTGTCGGTGACCGTGACAGAGAATTGGGTGGAGGTCTGGGCGTAAAAGAGGAACTGCTGGGAAGTTATTTGATTGCTCCATAAGTAGTTAACTCCTCCGGTGGCGACCAGGGTGAGCCAGGTGTCCGGGCAAAGTGTCGTATCAGGTGTGATGGTGGCAACAGGCAGGGGCAGAATCGTAACAGGCAGGCTTGCTGTATTAGCGCATCCCTGCATGTCGGTCCCGGTAACAGTGTAGATGGTGGTCGTCGCAGGCACCACCACTATCCCTGACCCTATCCCTGTCCCTGTCCCATAACTCCAATGGTAGGTATATGCCCCTGTTGCTGACAGGAATGCGGTATCCCCGGCGCACAGGGTATCCTTGCTGGCAGAGGCGGTCACTACCGGCAGCGGGCTTACCGTAATGGTGATACTGGCCGCATTGCTGCATCCATTGGGGTCGGTTCCGGTAACAGAATAGGTCGTATTAGTCGTGGGTGCCACCATCATCGCTGCTCCTGATCCCAGTCCATGGCTCCAGGTGTACTGCACGGCGCCTACGGCGTTGAGGGTGATACTGTCGCCCATGCAAATGGCGGTGTCTGATGCTGTAATGCTGACCTGGATGAGGCTGTCAACAAATACCGTGATGCTGCCGGTTTGTATGCAGCCATAGACGCTGGTCCCCGTAACCGTATAGGTTGTCGTTGCAGCAGGCGTAACGGTGATCCCTGATCCTGTTCCCAATCCTGCATTCCAAACATAGGTATCAGCGCCCGTAACAGACAAAACACTGCTGCTACCCGGGCAGAGGGTGGGTGGTGTTGCTGTCACCACCAGGCTGGGCAGGGGGTGGACGGTGATGGTGATGCTGGCGGAATTGGTGCAGCCATTCGCGGCTGTGCCTGTTACAGTGTATGTTGTTGTAGCGGTTGGAGTTACTGTTTTGCTGGACCCTGTCCCCAATCCATGGCTCCATTCATGCGTACTTGCGCCAGAGGCCGTCAATACGCTGGATTCACCCGCACAAATCGTGTCGGGCAAAGAAATGGTCGTCACCGTGGGTAGGGCATTCACGGTCACCGTGACTGTCGCGGTATTGGTGCAGCCGTTGGTGGCGGTGCCTGTCACAGTGTAGGTTGTTGTGCCAGTTGGAGTAACTGTCTTGCTGGAACCTGTCCCCAATCCATGGCTCCAGGCATAGGTACTGGCGCCCGAGGCTGTCAATGCGCTGGAATCACCCTCACAAATCGTGGATGGTGCCGCGGATGCGCTGACCGTGGGCAGGGCATTCACCGTCACCGTGACTGTCGCGGTATTCGTACAGCCATTGGCGGCGGTGCCGGTTACGGTGTAGGTCGTTGAAGTGGCAGGTGTGACAGTTTTGCTCGAACCTATTCCCAATCCATGGCTCCAGGCATAGGTACTTGCGCCAGAGGCCGTCAATTCGCTGGATTCACCCGCACAGATCGTGGGGGGTGCCGCAGATGCGCTGACCATGGGCAGGGCATTCACTGTCACCGTGACTGTTGCGGTATTGGTGCAGCCATTGGCGGCCGTACCTGTGACTGTGTAAGTTGTTGTAGCTGTTGGCGTCACTGTTATACTGGACCCTCCCCCCAACCCCTGGCTCCATACATACCCCAACGCCCCGCTGGCAGTTAGCGTTGTGGTATCTCCGGCGCAAAGGGTATCGTTGCTGGCGGTGAGGGTGAGGGTGGGGCCGGGGTTTACGACCAGGCGGGCGGCCTGGGAGCGCAGGGTACAACCTACCGAATCATCCCGTATCACCGCATAAAACTGCCAGTTTGCCCAGTTGGCCAGGTTGCCGTTGATCTGCAGCTGGGTGGACTGGGCGCCGCTGATGCCACCCCCGTTCTGAATGGTGTCCCAGTTAGACTGCCCTGGCCCGTTGCCCAGCCAGCGGTACGCCGTCTGCCCCGAAGCCCCGCCCAAACTCACCGTGAACCGGACCGTGTCCTGCGCACATAAAGTGTCCGAAACAGGCTGGGACTGGATTATTGGGGCGTAATCATGACATGTTGAGTTGTAAGATCCAAGTCCTCCATAATAATTGGATGCGTATTGAATCCACTCTTGATCCAGAGTTGGGAAGGGACAGGCTGAATTTGATGGATCTGACGATACACCGGAGCATATATCAGGTTTACGCGCTAGACAGCTCAGTTTTGTGCGGAAGGTGTTTGAAATCCACTGACTACCAGGGTCGCAACCTATGTTGCCGAAAATATCTAGTGTGTCAATGCCTCTTAGGAGCGCAAGTGCATCATTTCCGCTAAATAGTCCGGCATATGAAGTGTCATTTGCAATGTGTTTTAAGAGGGAATCCGCATTTTTGTCGACGATCACATATGCATTTTTAGCCTTAATGCTATCGCCACTGGCAAATTCCCAAGTTCTGCTGGCAGTATCAGATCCATTGGAGAAAACTGATAATCTATATCCTGAAAGTTGAATAGTATTAGGGGTACCATTAAATATCTCAATAGCTTTGTTATTGGAGGAGTCTTCAATAACTTCTGTGATAATCAAGTCTGATAATATGAAGGGGGTATGAGATTCTTTTACGATTTGGAACGAATTGATCTCTGTCCAACAGGACGAATGTATCCGTATCTTGCCAGTGCTTGCGTTTTGTGGTATCATCAATCGCATCAGGCTGTCTGACAATATCTCGAATTGAGTTGTTATTTGATCAACCATTACCGTGCTAACACCTGTAAATGAGGCTCCACTTACATTCAACCAGCTCCCCAATGGGCCTGATTTTGGGAAGAAATCAATTACATTCGGAATATTGCATACGCCTTCTACCATTATGTCATCAAGCTCTAACCCACCAGTGCTGGGTCTTTGTGCTTCGAATCTAATAAATAGTGTATCAGTTGCTAGTGAAAATGAACTGTCAATTTGATAAGAGAAATTGGAATTACTCCATAATGAAGGCAAGGTTCCGCTGAATATTAATTGATATCCCTGACCTTTATCAATGGAAATTAGCCATTTATTACTATTGCTTGTATAAAAACGCGCTTTCCAGGATATTATCAGATCCCTGTATGCATAAACTGGGATTCTTGCAATCAATACGGTGCCATTATTCGTCACTCGGAAATCGTAATCCTTGTCTGCTATATTCCAATTATAAGTATATGGTCCATTTACTGTTGCAACTCCGTTCCCCATCGCATCGCTCAGGTTTTGTTCAAACTTAAACCACGCCAAGGTATCCTGGGCCCGGAGGGGGGTCAGGAGGAAGAGGGAATACAAGAGCAGGAGGAGTACCTCCCGGTATGGGCGATGGAAGCCCCAGCGCTTCCGGTGTTTAAGCATAACCTCAGGTCTTATGGTTCCGCACCATAATATATACAAAATTACGCATAAAACCGGAAAGGGAAGACAGGAATTTTATCGCGACTTATGGGTCATGATGGTGTAAAAGGGGGAAAGGGGAATGCATGCAGGATGCTTCCAGGGTAAAATATGGGATGCATCACCTCTGTGCAACTCCCTTTTTTAACTCCCTTTTACTCTGTGGTTAAAAAACCCAACGCTTGCTATATGGTGCGAGGCCGGCAACCTGGGATGGCGTTTGTGAAGTCTTTTATAGTATAATATTGCCATAAAATTATCAGAAATGATAAAAAAGTAGCTATAAATTTAGCATTATGGGCAATTTTTTATAATTTTGCAGAAAATGCCAGACATGATCAGGCGAGATATTTACCTTTCGAAAATAAAGGATGGCCATGAGGTTGTACCCATCGTCCTCTTGATTGGAGCCAGGCAGGTTGGTAAAACCAGCCTGATGGAGATGTATGATTTTGATGGAAGCAAACTTCTACTAAACGGACAGGACCCTGAAATAGCAGCCCTTTTTCAGCAGTTTTCTCAATTGGAGAGCTATCTCAGGATATACCTGGATGGAGACCTCAACGGCTTGTTGATGATCGACGAGTTCCAGTATATCCCTGGCGTTTCAACCATGCTCAAATTACTTACGGACAAGCATAAGCATATAAAAGTGCTATGTTCGGGCAGTTCAAGCCTCGATATTCTTCAAAAGGTTGAAGAATCCCTGGCCGGAAGGCTTCGGATGGTGGAGGTGTTTTCACTTTCATTTGCTGAGTTTCTGCTATTTAATGATGCCTCCCTGTACCGGCTTTTTATGTCGTTCAGCCTTGAT
>Ga0208462_1002094_pt1 | contig 11631 bp, 12 predicted proteins | sample AD_SCU001_MetaG_FD_184452 | JGI IMG/M metagenome (GOLD analysis project Ga0208462, IMG submission 184452) | Active sludge microbial communities of municipal wastewater-treating anaerobic digesters from China - AD_SCU001_MetaG (SPAdes) (version 2) | ecosystem: Engineered > Bioreactor > Anaerobic...
GTTCACGAGCGAGATCCTTGAACATAAAATAATCCTCCTCGTCTACCATTCGCCTTCAACCAGGTACTATATGGTACCGGACTGGGGAATGGTATTCCGACATAACTGGGGAATCTTATTCCGACGCAAGTGGGGATTCTTACACCGACAGAAGTGGGGATTTTTATACCGACGTTGACACAAGTTAGCGCGAAAGGTGGGGGAATGCGTCAGTTCCTCCAGGTAGCCAATCTCTTCATCAGTGAAGAGCAGGGGTTCGCGAGCAGACACAAATGGCATAAGTCAGTATCAGCGCCATGCTATTTGTTGTCTTGTTTATTGAGAATCGATGCACTAGTGGATGCTTTACATACCCCTATAGGGAGTTCCATATCAGACCGATGAACACCCAAGTTAGAGCCACATTTGATGTCAGGAGCATTTTTTTTGAAATACCATAAGTCTCATCGAACCGAATATGGAGATCTGGGGAGTATAGAGACAGAGGTGATCTACTGGGCGAGCTATCCACAACATAATCCTTTCAAATAAGGATATTAAACTATGGCCTCCTACTCCAGTAGGACCCCCAAAGTGACCTCCTGTTCGGGAGGTCCTCTTCACACAAGGTTTTAGGGTCCTATAGAGTCTTTTTATATACCTATTCCTTAATAAGAATATCCCAAAACTCGGATACATCATATCATAAATAAATGTAGCGCCACTTTCCCTGAAAAGGTTAATCCAGCAAGCCCGATTACGGATATGAACGTAATCAATCTCCCTCCCATCACATAAAGACAGAGGCGCAGCTTCCAAGATGTATACGTATCCTCCTGGTTTCAATAAAGATATTATCTTATTTGCGGCTGCCAGTATATCTTCATCGGAGATGTGTTGTAATACAGTAATACTAATGGCTACGTCAAATGTATCGTTTAAAGTATCGACATCCGTGACAGATAAGGTGTAAAAATTACAGGGGATTTTTCTTTCAAAACACCGTTTTGAAGCAATATTTACAGCATTTTCGCAGATATCAATACCTGTAACCTTTGCACCAAGTTCTGCAAGCATCATACTAAAATCTCCAACACCACAACCTATGTCCAAGGCATTTTTGCCTTGAAGTGAACCTTGACGCTGCAAAACGACTCTCCTTAACGCAGACAGCCTTAGAGCCTGATCATACTCATATAGTACATCATCACACCAGCCAGTGTGGCCACACTCTAAAAATCTTTTATTCCAAAAGGCCTTTTCATCCATATCCTTTCCCCAGATGATAATAGTATCAACAGCCACTAATTAATTTAATCATCAACTAGCCATAGTATCTTATAAGTTAAAAATAATTTGATATCAGTTCCAAAGATCACTTAAACATCTTATAAGATATCTAACCTCTTCTACCCGCATCTTTGGGTAGAGGGGGAGGGAAACCTCTCTCTCGTAGACCCACTCCGCATTCGGAAAATCACCGGTCTCGAATCCAAAGGTCTCTCGATAGAAGGGATGTAAATGGAGAGGAATAAAGTGAACACTACAACCGACACCCATCTCTGCCATCTGTTTAATGAAAGCATCCCTATCGACCCCGTTGATGAGGATGGGATAAAGATGATAAACATGGTGCCGATCTTTCTTTTCAACTGGCGTTACCACACTATCGAGATCCCGAAGGGCAGCTGAGTAGATCTCTGCATATTCTCGCCGCGTTGCGACGAAACGGTCTAGTTTCTTCAACTGGTGAATTCCGAGCGCCGCTAAGACATCATTCAGATTATATTTCCAGCCGCAATCCTCAATCTCGTAGTACCATGAACCCTGCGCTGAGTACCGCTTCCAAGCGTCCTTGCTGATGCCATGCAGCCTAAGGACACGCATTTTGTCGGCAATTTCAGGATCGTTGGTAGTGATCGCACCCCCATCCCCCGTGGTCATGTTCTTCGTTGCATAAAAACTGAAACAGGTGGTATCGCTTAGAGTGCCTATCTTCTTCCCACAATATTCTGCACCTATCGCATGGGCCGCATCCTCAATAATAACAAGGTCGTGATCTTCGGCAATCTCATGGATCTCCTTCATGTCACAAGGCTGACCGGCAAAATGTACTGGGATGATCGCCTTCGTTTTTGCCGTAATTGCTTCATTAATCATCGCAGGATCTATGTTAAAGGTATCCCGTTGGATATCGGCAAAGACGGGCCTAGCACCAGAGTGCACGATCACATTGCCCGTCGAAGCGAAGGTGTACGGGGAGGTGATCACCTCGTCTCCAGATCCAATGCCATAGGCAAGAAGAGAGAGATGAAGAGCTGCTGTACAAGAATTTACCGCAACGGCGTATCTCGCACCTGTATATTCCGCGATCTGTTTCTCGAAGGCAATCGTCTTTGGCCCCATAGTGAGCCATCCCGACCGCAAGGTGTCGACAACCTCTGCAATCTCCTCCTCGCCGACATCGGGAAGGCAGTATGGTATCTTTAACTCGTCCATATCTTCACCTCGGTTTGGCCCATTCTTCGACCTTGTAATTCCTATGCCACTCGATGAATTTTTTCAAACCTTCGTCGATAGAATACTTTGGCTCCCAGCCGAGTTTTCTCGCCTTTGAGATATCAGCAACAAGGCGCTGGACCTCGCCAGGTCTTTCCTCGACATGGACTGGAGTCAGATCCTTCCCACAGAGGTCGATAATCTTTTTGGCAAGATCAATGATCGTGACATCAACGCCTGTCCCAAAATTAAGCGGCTCCCTGAGAGGATTCGGATAATTCAGAATGAGATCGTATGCCTCCACAATGTCGTCAACATAGGTGTAATCACGCGTCTGCAGGCCACTCCCGTAAATCACCGGTGGGAGGCCATTCATCACCCTCTTGGTGAAGATAGACAGGGCACCGCCGTACCCAGAATCCCTCTGCCGTGGCCCATAAAGGTTAAAGGGTCGCATGACACAGATATTCATCCCGTATGTCTCAATATAGGCATAGCACATCCTGTCAGCCGCAACCTTGCTTGCCCCATATGGATGAGGGGCATTTAGTGGGTGTTCTTCATTCATCGGGGCATATTGTGCCGAGCCGTACACCTCACTTGTAGAGGCATGAATAACCTTATCCACGTCATAAATCCGAGCGATCTCAAGGATATTTTGGGTGCCGAGGACGTTCACTTCATAGGTCAGTCTCGGCTCGATAATAGAGCGATCCACGTGGATCTGGGCAGCAAGGTGAACAACTGCGTCGACATCACGCATGATCTTTTCAAGGAGATCATAGTTCCTGATGTCCCCGGTGATCAGCTTGAAGTTGCGGTATCCTAAAAGATGCCTGACATTCGTTAGGCTGCCGTTTAGGAAATTATCAAGACAGATAACCGTGTCATCATTCTTCACATATCGATCGCATAGATAAGAACCTACAAACCCAGCACCACCGGTTATGAGAATCTTCATACTTTGTACCTCGCTACCAATTCGCTGTAGATTTTCTCCACTTTGGCCATCTCCTGATAGTAATCACTTCTCTCCTCAATAGTGGTTCTGCTACGTGTTCCAAATAATTTCCTCATCTCTTTCTCCCTCAAGAGTAGAATAATCTTTTCCGCAAGGGCCTCCGGATCCTTAATAGGAATAAGAAATCCATTTTGTCCATCACTGATCCATTCTCTATTATCGCCAATATCTGTAACGATAGGGGCCAAACCACAAGCCATTGCTTCTAAATTACTAACTGCGGTACTATCTGAGAGCGATGTTGAAACGTAAATATCAGATATGGATAGATATTTTGCGAGATCTTGGTGAGGGACACTACCTCTAAATATAACCTTATTATCTATATCCAAAGATCTAGCTAGATCTTCCAAGTATTTTCTATTTTCACCATCGCCCAGAATAACAAATATTACAGATTGAATCTCTTTTAGGACTAAAGGAATCGCTTTAATCAACGTTTCAACACAATATAACTGCTTAAGTTGTCTAGTACTAATTACTATAGGTAAGTTAGGAATTGATAGTTCCTGTAACAGATAACTGTTCTTACATTCTGGTTTAAATTTTCGTGTGTCTACTCCGTGAGTAACTACTTGGATCTTTTGAGGAACAGCTCCTAACTTAACCATGGCCTCTTTCAAACTTTCACCATCACAAGTTATCAGATCAGCGTTCTGTAAGGCATGCGTAACCAGCAATTTCCTTGGTCCTCTTGCGTCGATGAAAATATCCGATCCCCAAGCGGTAAGAACCATTGGCGAAAAGCCTGAAATTTTCTTATACATTATTGCAAGAAGCCCGAAGTGTGAGACGTAGTGTGCATGAATAATATCTGGTTGAATTTCCCGAATAATTCGAATAATTTCAAGAAGAGCTCCATACCTTGCAATTGAGTGTGGAGGAAACCAAATTCTTCTAATATGTACCCTTCTATCAATACGCGAATTCTCTCGCAGAGGATGACTCGTGATTAGCGTTACCTCGTGACCATGTTCTGCGAAATAATTAATCCAACGTTCCGTGTGGATAGCTTTTGTCTTTGCTAAGAAACAAATCCTCATATTCACTCCCTAATCAATATGGTCCTTACCGTTCCTCAGAACTTCGAAACGTTTTTACATCTTGATCCCGATATTTGTGAGTTCTTCGACGATCTTAATGGCGGGGGAACTAAGGGGTAGTTAAGACTCTTCTTGTTGGCGAGGTCTATGGCGATGAATTTTGGGCCGTAGAAGCGCTTGCCAATATGCCTGAAGATTTGACCAACGTACGAGACATATCGAAACATATTACGGCCCCAATGTTGATCTTATGTGCCCAGCTGCCAGATCACGTGTTTGAGAAAAACTCCGGTTCACTGTATGTTGAAGATACTCCATTACTTGGTCTCCGATCTCTTCATGATTCAGGGCGAAATCGATGATCGCCTGGACATACCCCAGACGGTCGCCAGTATCGTAGCGTTTCCCGCTGAAGAACGAAGCATATACCGGCCGACGGCCGGAAAGGTGCTTGATTGCATCGGTAAGCTGGATCTCCCCCCCAAAGCCCGGCTGGACCTCCTTGAGGCATTGAAAGATATCGGGGGTGAATATGTACCGCCCCATTACACCAATCCGTGAGGGTGCGTCTTCAAGCCTCGGCTTCTCGACGATATCTTCCACGAAATATAAGGAGGGATCAAGAGGCCGCCCTTGAATAATACCATAACTGCCAACCTTTTCAGGGGGGATCTCATTCACCGCGATGACCGGACCCTGGGTGCGACCAAAGACCTCGATCAGTTGCCGTGTGCAGGGTATGGTGTCGACAATGATATCATCACCGAGGAGAACGGCAAACGGCTCATCGCCGATGTGCTTTTCCGCTCTTAAGATGGCATCACCTAGCCCCCGGGGCTCTTTCTGCCTGATATAGTGAATATCTACGAGAGATGAGATCTCCTGGACCATTTTAAGCGTCTCGCTCTTATGATGCTCCCGGAGGTGCATCTCCAGTTCTGGAGAATCATCGAAATAATCCTCTATGGCTCGCTTACCCCGGCCGGTGATAATGATCAGGTCGTCGATCCCGGAAGCAACCGCTTCCTCGACAACGTACTGGATGACCGGCCGATCGATCAGGGGGAGCATCTCTTTCGGCATCGCCTTGGTAGCAGGAAGAAAACGGGTTCCAAGACCTGCAGCGGGGATGACGGCCTTGTGTACCTCCGTCACCAGCATACCCCCTCGTAGATCGCAGCCTGCCGGCGGGGAGCCTCCAGGCGGCGTCCGTCAATGACGATTCTGCCATGGTAGTCCAGATCCTCAAACTCCTTCCATTCTGTGAGGATGAGGACAGCATCGGCCTCAAGGACCGCACCGGCAGAGGAGGCATAAGTTATCTGCGGGAAGACCCGCCTGAAGTTGTCCATCGCCGCAGGGTCATAAGCGATAACCCCGGCACCGGAGGAGAGAAGCCCGGTGATGACCGGCAAAGCCCGGCTCTCCCGAATATCGTCGGTATCCGGTTTGAATGCGAGACCGAGAACCCCTATGGTCTTCCCATCAAGATCAGGGATATGCTTCTTCAGGAGCGCAAGAAGACGCAATGGTTGACTCTCATTGGTCTTGAGCACCGCATCGAGGATGCTCATGTCTTCGCCGTGGGCTCGTGCACCTGCAACCAGGGCCCGGACGTCCTTGGGGAAGCACGACCCCCCGAAGCCGATCCCGGTCCTGAAAAATGCCGGGCTTACCCGGCTGTCCATACCTACGCCCAGGAACACATCGCCTGAGTCAATCCCTATCGTCTTGCAGAGGTTTCCGATCTCGTTCGCAAAACTGATCTTTGTGGCGAGGATCGCATTACTGGTGTACTTGATCATCTCAGCCGTCCTGCTCGAAGTCGCAAGCACCCTGGAATCGATAGAGGCATAGAGGGCCTTGAGGGCTTCAGCAGTCCGGGGGTCATCCGCCCCGATAACAATCCGATCCGGAGAGAGGAAATCATGCACTGCATTCCCTTCCCGAAGGAATTCCGGATTTGAGCCGAGCCCGAAGTCAATTCCTGCTTTCTTGCCGGAAGTATATTCCAGTATATGGTGGACACGATCATCTGTCGTCCCCGGAAAGACAGTACTCTTTATGATAACAATATGGAAGCCCTCTTTTTCCCTGAGTACGTCACCGATCTCTTCGCATACGCGGAAGACGTACGTCAGGTCGATAGAACCATCGGCGTTTGAAGGGGTGCCCACGGCGACGAAGGTGATATCCGTATCATATATTGCGGCCCGAAGATTCGTTGTCGCACGGACACGTTCCCGATTTTTCTGCATGAGGGCTTCAAGCCCGGGTTCATAAATGGGAGACCGACCCTCGTTGATAGAGTCGACTTTATCGGAGTCGACATCAACGAGGGTGACCTCGTTACCCATGTCAGCAAAACAGACACCGGTTACGCATCCGACATAGCCACAACCGACAATAGAGATTTTCATTTCGGCTTACCTCTTTTTACACACAAAGAGAACTTCATTCTTATCGAGACCGTACTTTGCAACTTCGTGTTCTGAAAATGAGTTCACATAAGTATCCATCTGAACTTCAAAGCCCGAAGATTTCAACTTTGCTAAATAATCGATTTTGCCATAGCGACGCACGTGAGTAGGATGGCCATATAACTCCAGATTCATCGCTCTATCAGTATAGTCGTATTTGTCAGACTCAAACGTACGATCATTTGTACCACTAAATGGTACTTGAAGTATCGCAGTACTTTCTGGTTTCAAAACCCGGTATAACTCTTGCATACTTTTTGTATCGTCTTTTATGTGCTCAAGAACGTGATAACAGACGATAAATTCAATAACGTTATCTTTAATACTTAGATTTGTTAAATCTCCATGAATATCTGCAACTGGAGAATCCAAGTCCAAAGATGTATAATCACGATAAACTCGGTTGTCAAATATGTAACTTGTTGAAATATTGGGTGCAATATCTAATACCCGACAATCTGGAGACAGTTTTTGAATATGTTTAATGTACAATGCCAGTAACCGATGTCGGGCACTACTCCAGCATTGTGGACATGTCCTACCTTTCACAAACTTCCTTCCAGTGTAACCACAAGCCGGACAAACGACATTGTTTCGCCCGAATGAATAATATTGAGTTAGAATCGCGTAATACTTTCTATACACAGAATAAAATATCTGGTAAATACCATATTTCGATAGCGTCTCCCTATTCAGAATGAAATAATATTTTATTTTGTTGATACTGTTCTGAACAAAGGTCATTTAAATTGCTCCTGTAGATATGGATTTCTTTTGATTATTGCAACGCTTTCCGGATAATTTTCAATGAACCAGACCATGAATGCAGTAACATCTATTTTGTCGTTCAATAAGCGCTTCTGTTTCGCTCGTCCTTTCGTCTTGAGGTCTGGATCCTGGAGCAACTCAACTGCCTTCTCAATCGACTTCTCCTGGCTTGATTCATCCAGCTTGAAATTATAGACGAGATTATAGTCCCTCTCTTCTTCATCGGTATACCCGCGACCGGCGAAGTCACAGAATATCGCATGTGTTCCTAAAACAGCGCATTCGGAGGCCATGGTTGAACTTTCTCCATAGAGGAGGGTTGCGTAGTAGAGTAGATCATGCATCTTCTCCGGAGAAACGCAGATCCGATATTTCTCAAATTCCTCCGGCAAAGGCTTCTCTGATGTAATGAGCACACGCCCATATCTTTCAAATTCATGGACTGCCTTTCGTTTTGTATCCAGCGTAAGGCCGTTACATCCGACGTCGTGGCTCGCCCCCCAGGAAACGAAACGGACGATGATGAAGGGGTCGCCCTCGGTGAGACCGAGTTCGGTGAGGACAGCGGAGTCAGGAGTGAAACGGTTCGGGTGGAGGTAGGCGAGCTCGTGGTAGCCGTTGTAGCGTATTTGTTTAGGGCCCATTTCTTTGCTAAAACAAGATGGTGTCAATACTGCCTTAGTGAAGGGTAATGCACCGTTTATTGAAGCGCTTGCATGTTCCGTATCAGCTAAACAGACATATGGAACACCCATCAATCGAGACACAAACGCAAGGGAAGGATCCATTGTAGATATAGATAAATCTGGTTTAAATTCACTTACAATGCATCTAAACCTCATTATCCTCTGCATTTGCTCCGCCAAAAGGTGTACTCGAGATGGTTTTGTTTCACTGATAACTGTATAAGTAAAACCATATTTTTTTAATAAGTCGATAGTGACCTCTTTTTTCCTTGCGCAAATGAGGATATCATGATTGAGAGCCTGTAGTTTCCAGATCGTGTTTTTAAATAAGTGCGCGTGGGCAGGATGACTGACGCTAAAGAGAATTCTCATTCGGTTTTCGCCTCCCCAGGCTGAAGGTTTTTGATGACTTTTGCAGGAACCCCTGCAACCACAGTGTATGGAGGAATGTCGTTCGTAACGACTGCTCCAGCCCCGACCACAGAACTCTCTCCGATAGTTATGTTTGGCAAAATGATCGCTCCCGCGCCAATCCATGTATCATGACGTATGTGTGTAGTTCCGAAGACTTCCATAAATGGGTACACATCCTTATGAACTCGTAATCGTGAATTATTTGGATGAGACGTTACGACAATCGTTACATTCGGGCCAAATGCAGCCCTATCTTCGATAGTTAAATTAGACTCATAGCCGATGTCGCACGCTAAGGTGAATCCTTCGTTTATGATGACCTTCTCACCGATATTTACCCCGGCTTTCCGCAGGAAATAAATCCTTCCAGAGTTTGGAATAAAAGACGATTTACTAATGGAGCGACAGATCTTTTTTAGGATTTTTTTTGTGGTGTTGTCATTCCCGCTCAAATCGTGTCCTCCATAACTACTTTAGAGAAATAACTTCCGATATACTTGGAATCCGATTTCTGCGATCTTAGTTTTTCCCTTGGAATATGTGCAAATATTCCTACCATAATTGACCCGTTCGCCACCAAAACTTTGCTTAAATTCGCGTGGACCATAGGGTTTGTTTGGTTCTCCTGCTCCACCGAAATCAAAAATCAAATAATTGTTCTCTCTCCCCCACTTCAAAATATGCCATACCAGAGCTGCATTTGCGTTATATGGCAAGAAATTGACCGCTGCTCCTGCATACCAGTCATATATTCTGTCCTTATACAGAAGAACAGCTCTTGCTCCAATGTAATTGTCCTCAAGTCGCGCCAAGAAAAATTTTGCCAGCCCTTCTGGGACAAGGTTTTGATAAGCAGATCTGAATAACGAGATATCTGCAAGGGGAATTTTCACGTTATCATAGGTCTCGCTGAGCAAATCGTAGAATATCGGGATTTTGTCAGGATCTACTATCTCCTCAACAACGACGCCGGCCTTTTCTGCTTGTTTAATTCTTCTTCGTCTAGAATTATGGATTTGACCCCAGATCTCATCCTGAGATCGGTTGAGAGTAATAATGAAATCCAGATGATCAACATAAATATAATTGTCAATGTGGTTCAACATACTTCGCGTATCATACATATTCCTGATTTCAGTATAGAGACATGAATCGTTTACAAGAGAATCATATTTATGCAAAAGCTCTAAACAGACCGAATTAGAAGGAGAAGCGATAAGGGGACCACCCTGAACAACAGAATGTGTAGAAAATCTTCCCAAAAGACCATCTATCTCACGGACAACAACACCTGCCATGATACCCTGAATTTCATGAAATTTCGGATGGACTACAGCAACTATTAAAGGAGAGTAGTTTTTTGTTTCAGCATACACCGTATATAATTCTCGGGTTTGAAATATATTCCCCATAGGATGAGAAAGGACAAAATTATCCCATTCAGCCTCAGTAATATCGCAGGTGAGGTTTTCATCAATCATTATAGCACCATCATCAGAACTTTCTTCCCAAAGTTAGACACAACATCCTGGGAATAACTTACAGCCCACTCTCCCTCACTCATCGCCCACCGCTCCGGGTGCACCGTCAGGTACAGCCCCTCTTCCCCGGCAGATCCGACCCAGCGGGCAAGGTCATCCGTGGTCGCAACCGAAGGCGGGATCCCGCCGGCACCCGGCATTGCGTCCCGCACCGAATGCTTCCCGCCCCAGTTCCGGCCGGTGTCGGTGAGGTACCGGAGACCCTTCCCCGCCATCGAGAGGTAGGCCTCCCCCACGAGCCCGAATTCCCCAAAATCATACCTTTTCCAGAGGTCGCGGTTGTCGTAGCGGGAGAGGGGACTCCCGTGCATGCAGATCGTCCGGACGTCGCAGAGAGTCCTGAACTCCTCGAGTTCCCGGGCGAAGAGGGTGATCGCCTTCTCGTAGTCGCCCTTCGCCTTCGCCAGCACCTCGTAGTGGTAGCCGACCTCGTGGCCGAGGGAGAGGACCTGCTCGATGATCTCAGGGATGAACGTGTGCGGGTGCCGGAAGTAGTAGGTCGAGGTGACCCCGAGGGCGTGCTCGAGTTCGGCCATCTTCAGGGCGTTCTCCGGCTTTCGGTCGACATCGTGGCGGAGGATGACCGTTCTCCCACCGGAGCCGCCGGCAAGGTACCGGTCGACCGTGACCGGCGTATACCCGGCGCCGAGGAGCACACGGCAGAGCTCTCCGTACTTTGCCATCGTAAAGTCCCGCACCATCAGTTGCTCACCGCAGCGTTCGCCTGCATATCAAACAGCATCGCAAAGAACAGGAACTGCATCCCCATCATGAAGACCAGAAGCGACAGTACCCCGTGCACGAAGAGCACCGGATACCCCATCACGAACTTCTCCCAGAGCGCGATCAGCCCCCCGATCATCCCGATCGGCGTGAGCACCGCCCCGGCGGCGTAGAAGAACGCGAGGGGGTGAAAACCCATCTGGATGTACTTCGTCTTCAAGCGGAAGAGGAAGTTCCCGAGGAGGAGCTTTGAGACCCGGGGGATGTAGGTCGAGTAGCGGATCTTCGACTTCTCCCGGCCGTAGCGGGCCGGGATCGCGACGTCCGAAACCCTGCACCCGCAGATGTTCAACCAGATCAGGAGGTGGTTGCAGTAGCCGTAGCCCTGGTAGACCTCGGTGAGCGGGAGGGTCTTGAGGGTCTTTATCGAGACCGCCGTGTAGCCGTTCTGGGGGTCCATCATCTGCCAGTAGCCCG
>Ga0208462_1002097_pt1 | contig 11598 bp, 9 predicted proteins | sample AD_SCU001_MetaG_FD_184452 | JGI IMG/M metagenome (GOLD analysis project Ga0208462, IMG submission 184452) | Active sludge microbial communities of municipal wastewater-treating anaerobic digesters from China - AD_SCU001_MetaG (SPAdes) (version 2) | ecosystem: Engineered > Bioreactor > Anaerobic >...
GCGGGAACCACCCAAGGATTCATCCGTGAGGAGATGAAAGTGATAGTAAGGTGGATCAGTTTTAGATGAGCCAAGTGGATCAAAACTAAGTGGGCGAAAACATCTCCCAACCATACTCTCCCGATCTCAATCCCAACGAATAGATCTGGCGGGCGATCAAGCGAGAGATCGCAGCGATGGTCATCATAGGCTATGAGCAAAATCACAGGCGGTTTTAAGAAACTGGCGGCAAAGAGAAGTTACTGGGAGAAATGGGTGGCAGATTCCTGAGTCCAAAGTATACTTCAAAGCAGTTACGGGAGTAATTATAAACTGGGGAACAACTCAAAACATCATAATGACTTTGAAGAAATCAAACTCTCCGTTCGAATAAATGGAGTCAATTCCTGGATCAACCTTTAACCGCTCAAAATCTTGGTTAGTAAACCGATATTGTGCCATATCCGGGAAAAGATCAGTATAGAATACCTTGTCCCTTGATGTTATAACTAAGTCTGCTTCTTTGCCATAGACCGAAGATAGCGATGAATGAGTATCATACCCAAAGTGCCATGGGACGCTATCCCCGCCTTTGAGATACATGGGAAGGCGCTGAACGGTTTTTTCTTCAGGAGTAAGGAGCGCATCAGCAAACCTTCCCGGAGCGATGGAAAATCCAGTTAACGGCGTAGTTACGTCACGGTAATCGAAGACGTGCTCCATACCTACAACCTCCGCGTGTGTGGTGTGGTAACTCATGCCCAGATTATAGGGGGAAGGATAAAGGCTGAGTGAACCACCCAATAAAAGACCTGATATTACCACTATTACAAGGACCGCTACAACAGTCGTTCCTCGCAGTAAGAAAGTTTCCCCTTTATAAGTAAGAATTGTATAGAGAGCATAGGCAGAAAAAATTGACATCAGGAGCATAAAAGGATGGAGAAACCTAAATGCATTAAAGGGGAGATCAAATAGAAGAAGTACGGGTAAAACAATCGATAGGACTCCAAACGGTCCAAGTAATGAAAGAAGAGGTTTATCGTATCGATCATAGTGGAGATTCCTCAGGAGTAAGAGAACAGCCAGAACAGATAGAGCAAATAAAAGCATTACTACCCCATATGTCTTGATACCGATCTCAATAATGTTATACCCATATCCCTGTGCATGAGAGATCGTACCCAGTAAACCCATAGCTTCCGATCGAGTGCCTTCTGAGAAGATGGTCTGGAATACTCTCCTTAATGTTTCATCCCATACCCTGAACGAGGCGATCCAGAAGATGGACCATATGAACATGGCTAAAAGTGGCAATATGAGTTCAAATTTATAACATTTAAGATCAGGTAAGGGTATTTTCCTTTCGCGGATATATCGTATTATTTCCAGCACGGCATGGGGTATCCAGAGCGTGAGGAAGACCAATCCGATGAACATTGTTGGAACTGGGTGAAAAATAGGATAAAGGATTACTAGTATGGAAAGTAGCACTGCCCAAGCCAAACGTCTCTGATACAGATATTTTAAAATGACAAATAAAACCAATGGTAAGAGAAGACTTGACAAACCATTAGGTATCAAATTCAAGTAGAAGTCAGTCCGGAAAATACTACAACTAACAATTCCGACAAGTAGTGCTGTAGCAGTATTGGAAAAGATTGCTTTAGCAAAGACATACATATAGAGGATAAATAGAACCGAAAATATGATCGGTACAATTTTATGTAAGACAACCAGTTCAAGACCCGTTAAAAAAATGATCTCAGAGAGATAAATATGAATAACGGGATAGATATCCCCTGCTGGTGTGTGGCCCATGTTGAACGTTTCTTTAATCCATCCAATATGGCTGGCTGGATCTCCACGTATTTCCCACATATAATAGCCGCGGATAATAAAGAGGGCTACGCAAATAGTATAACACAGGAGTACTAGCAAGAGCCCGATCTTCCAAAGGAAATTCTGATCTAATTCCTTCTTCGCTATCGATATAACGACGAGTACAATCCCAACAATCACTGAAGCGATCAAGCTCACCCAGAGTATCAGCGGCGTCGACCGATAGATCGAGGATTCATAGCCCGTGGCGGGTGTATTCCAAGTGATAATAAGCGCTACGCTCAGGAAGAGAAATAGAAATATCAGAATGGCCTTCTGGAAGCGCTGCCTGTGGGTTGCACTGGGACTGAACATAACTAATCAATGCTCTGAAGAATCTTCTTCCAGTTTTCTACGGTTTCCTCAAACGAAAAGTTTTCCTCCACAAACCGGCTCCCAGCTTTCGTAATCTCCTCCCAGTCCAGGGAGTTCAGCGCCCGGATCACAATCCTCCATGATGCACGCCGGGGAATTATTTTCCATAGTATATCCGGCCTTCCTGTCTATTATAACATCCGGTATCGCCCCGACCGACGTCACGAGCACTAGGGGTCCACAGGCCATGGTCTTGAGCATGATGTTCGGGAGCCTTTCGGTGGTAAAAGGAGAGGACGGGGAGGCGAAGCGGGTTGAGGTAGCCCGTGAAGGCGACACGGGCGATGACTCTCTTTTCCTGCAAGGAGGCCTCTATCGGCTCCCTCAATTGCCCGTCCGCGCCAACGAGCGCGCGAAGACCCTGCCGATCATTGAGAGTAGCGGGAAGGACCAGAGCGAAGTTCTGGAAGTCCTTCTCCCCGCTCAGTGGGCTGAGGTAGCCGATGAGGGGGGGCGGGATGATAGAGGTGATGACAGGGGGTCTCGAAATCGAGGAAGTGACGGTGGGCACTGAGAATTTTGTGGCGGTAGGGTTCGAAGTTCCATTCGAAGATGTGACTGGTGCAATTTGTCATGTATTATAATAATATTCATATTATTCTTAGCTGAGTATAATTGTCATTTAGTTGAATATAATTGTCATAGGGAAGAGCAAGTACACTGTTATCCCTACTGAGGACCAGTGTTCGTTCCTCGAAGCCCCTGTCCACCGCGGCAATTCGTCCGCCTCCACGATCTGCATGTCTACATTCTACGCCATGCCGACAAAACCAACATTGAGGTTGCCGAGATTGTCCGGTGTCACCCTCGGTTCGTGTTTAACGTCCACAAAGCGTTTGTCACGCAGGGGCTTGGTGCGGCGCTGCACAGGGAAGCTCTGCGACGAACCGCCAACCCCCCGGAAACAGGATGGTGCTGGAGAAGCCCGGCTCATCCAGCCTGCAGCAAACCGCCGAAAGGTCGATCCCGCTGGACACTGCAATTACTCGCCGATCGTCTCGTGGAACTGCAGATATTCGATAGCATCTCGATCAAAACCGTCGAGTGGACGGCTAAAAAACGCGCTCCAGCCACATACAAAAAGCGATGGGTCATTCCCCCCACCGAAAACGGGAACTTTGTCGCCGCGATGAAAGATATGCTGGAGGTCTACCAGCGACCGCATGATCCGGCACACCCCATGATTTGCATGGACGAACAGCCGATCCAACTGCATACTGAGGTGCGGGAAACGATCTCCGTACAGCCCAGCCGTCCGGAACGGCACGACTATGAGTATCGGAGAAGTGGGGTTGCCTGCGGGTTCATGTTCACCGAGCCGTCGGGAAAGTGGCGCCGGATAACAATCTCAGAAACACGAACGAAGAATGATTGGGCTCTCCAGGTAAAGCATCTCCTCGAAGTGGACTATCTTGATGCAGAGAAAGTGATCCTGGTCTGTGATAGCCTCAATACCCATACCCCGGCAGCATTCTACGATATCTCCCCTCACGAAACTGCAAAAAACCTGATGAGCCGGCTGGAAATCTATCACACTCCAAAGCATGGGAACTGGCTCAACACTGCCGAGACTGAACTCAGTGTCCTGACACGTCAATGCTTGGAGAGACGGATCCCAATGCTCAAAGCACTCCGGGCAGAAACTGATTTCTGGAGCCAGAACCGGAATCAAGCCCAGAAAGGCGCGAAGTGGCAATTTACCACAAGCGATACGAGGAGGAAACTCAAGCGACTCTATCTGATAATCTTAGAGTATTAGGAGACAAAGAGTACTCGAAGCGGTCAGAAGAAATACAATCGGGCAAGAGATAAAAAGAAAAAGGAATATATTTATGCGTCGTTAAATGATATCTGTGACCTATCAAACAGATAACCCAAGAGTAGCAGTAATTATGCTTAATTGGAATAGCAGTGAAGAAACGATTGAGTGCTTAGAATCATTATACCATATAGATTATCCAAATTACGAGATTTTAGTCATCGATAACAAGTCCATAGACAACTCTCTCCAAAACATTATGGACTACTGTCGTGACGTAAAACCAGTTCACTCTCCGTATATCAAAGGTAGACTAAATAATAAGCCTATTACCTACATTCGATACACAAAGACAGAGGCTGAACAAGGGGGTATTGCTGAAAGCGAAAACGAAATTAAAAACATTCCATCGGATAAAAAACTAATCATAATAGAAAATGATAAAAACTATGGCTTTCCCGAAGGCAACAATATAGGGATTAGATATGCCTTAAAAAAAGAGTATCCTTATATTCTACTATTAAATAATGATGTTGTTGTCCATGAAAACTTTCTTTCAGAACTAGTATCAGCGATGGAAAAAGATCAAGAGATCGCAATGGCTGGATCAAAAATCTGTGATTATTACCACCCTCAACAGATCCAATGTGCAGGTGGAATAATAAATCTGCCAAGAGGTATTATTAGAGATATAGTAAATGTTAAAGATAGCAAAAGATATGATAGTGTTATTGAAAGAGATTGTGTCTGGGCAACCTCTGCACTGTTTCGAAGAGAGATATTTCAACAGATAGGAGATTTAGATCAATTCTTCTTTTTTGGTATCGAAGAATATGACTATTGCGTTCGAATTAAGAAAATCGGTAAAAAGGTGATGTACATTGGTACATCAAAAATTTGGCATAAGAAAGGAGCAAGTGCTAAAAAGTTAGATATAGACAAATCGATGAAGGATCGGGTCCTAAATCAAAGAGGAATTTTGCAGCGTAAGCACTTTTATAGACTGTTCCAAAAACACATTCACACCCCAATGTTTATATTCCCTTATACGTTGTACATGTTAAAAAAAATATGTTATTACCCCATTCATTGGAGAGTATATAGACTGATAATGTAACAGATCCTTTTTTTGTAAGTTAGCCATGATTGGCCCTGAATCTCACCACCTAGATTTGGCAAAAGGAGATACAAGGCCATGGGTTTCATAGCGTTTATCGCTGATTAGTGTGACAAGAAGCTGTATCGAGGATTGCGGGTTGATCCGCTCCATCCACCAGGTAAAAGACGCCAGAGAAGAAGCAACGCTGAATCACTGAGAGGATCGTAAGATAAAACAAGTGAAACCAGAGTGGCATTACACTTGCGCCAAAATAGGTAATGGAATCCAGCTACTACTGGTTAATCTGCAGGATGGCAAACGGACGCAGAGATTCCCAGCCTTAAGGTGGCTCCTACAGCGTCAATCCGTATCCCCGATACGGAACTTGGAAACCCGCATGCACCCTCAAACAAGGTATGAGGGTCGCGAGACCAACAAATGATGCAGGCGGAAGGAGGTCCCAAAAATCGAATGACTGCCTGTAATGGGCAGGATAGAGACCGTTGCCTCGACCTGAAAGGATGCTGAAGTGGGAGGTATCCCAAAGCAATGAAAAGGTGGTAACCTCGTGAAAGTATATCGTTCAACGACACCGAATGGCGAGAAGCATACTGAGAGATCTTGCCCGCCAATAGAACTCCATTAACTAGAACAAAGTGAGGTCTGACGTCAACAGGCTACAGACCCGGATTGTAAAGGCAAAGCAGAAGGAAAATCGAATCTGGTCAAACACATCCACTTCAGGGTCGGGTTCTGGGTCTGCTACTTCGTCTGGCCGGTCACCGTTTCTCCGGGTTCCTGCAGGTTCCGGCGGAGCCGGAACTCTATCATCGCATACACGAACAGACAGAGAACCATGTTCGTCGCCAGCGCCTGGGTCCGCGACGGTTTCTTCATGAAGATCCCCGCCACCTGGAATGAGGGGTCCTTGTGGAGCTGCAACCCCCGTTCCACTGCGCCCTGCTCTTTGCAGTTCGCCAGGAACCCATCTGGTGAGAGTTCCTGGTCGTTCGTCGCCAGGACGAATCTCCCAAGTTTCTGCCGGTTTTCAGCAACAACCCCGGGGTTGTACTCAATCTCTGCGGAGACCGTATAGACCGTATAGACCGTATAGACCGTATAGACCGTATAGACCGTATAGACCGTATAGACCGTCTCCACCGGCTCGTCCGCCTTCAGTCTGCCGCGTTTCTTTGTCTTCTTCTCGAGCAGTTGTTCGGATGCCAAGAGAACTGAAACGGAACTGGGAGTGCTCCTGCTGCTGTTTCTGGAACTGTATCACAGGAGTGAATGCAAAAAACATTTCATCAACTCCGTGAGAAATAATCTCCGAATTGATGGAACGCTTTTCTAAAAGACTTTGACCAAACTTTGAAACAGAAACAACCTGATCTGCCAAATACATCTCGGATCAAATCCTCATCACATTTACTGTGTCAGTTTATGAAATGTATCTAAATACATTTCAGCTTTATCGGGCCACGAAAATTTACTTTTTGAAACCATTTCTGCATTTTTAGACATTTCTTTTCGAATTTCCTCATTCTTTAAAAGATATGATATTCTTTCTGCCATTTCTCGACAGTTATCTTGCTGAACTAAAAACCCAGTATAATTGTCGATTACAATTTCAGAAAACGGTCCAAGGTTGAAGGCGATGACTGGACATCCCGCAGATTGAGCCTCCACCAATGTTAGACCAAACACCTCCATGTCAGAGGTTGATACGTATATATCCGCAGATTCATAATAACCGTAAGCGCTTTCCACATACCCCAACACAGTAACATTTTTGAAGGCTTTCAGTTTTTGGTATATCGATTTATCCAGGATAGTTCCACAAATATATACATATATCTCTTCAGGGAGATATTCTAGAACCGTAATAAGTTTACTATACTTTCTCTTATCTATTGCCCCAACTAAAAGAATACAAGGATGCTTTAAACAAACGGCTTCTAATGAGGTGGTGTTAAATGTGCTTATCCCATTATAGATTACTTGAGATTTAACCCCTCTTCCAGCTAATTTTGCTTGTTGGAACTCAGACACACATACTACCTCATTAGAGAGGTGCAACTTAATTTCGTTGGGAATTTCTTGAAAAATCCCCGCAAAAAATGATTTATAGTTATAAAACCAATTCATAGGCCAATTGCTATGCACTGTCGAAATCAATGGCACATGTGAAGGCAGTGTTAGGATGCCTAACCAATCGTGTGAATGGATGATATCTGGTTGAAACTCCTTTATGATGTCGTTAATTTCTCCTGTTGCAAACAATCCTTTACTATGAATTTTATACACGAAAAGGTCCTTTTCCCAATCAGAGTCTACGAAATCCTTGTATATTACTAATCTGACCTCATGATTCTTTTGGAAATACTTTGAAAGTTCATAAACTACTCTTGATGTACCGTTCCATTTGACTAACCATTTTGCAATGACCAATATTTTCACTTCTTTCCCCCGACAATTTCTTCATATATATCCTCGTATTCTCTAGCCGCCCTTTCCCATGTAAACTCTTTAACTCTTGCCAATCCCTTTTCAATAAACATCATTCTTTCCGCGTTATTATCTGCGATTTGGCAGATTTTGTGGGCTAAGTCAGTCTTACTATATGGGTTGAATAGTAATCCTGCATCCCCTAAAACCTCCGGACATGCTCCACCTTGCGATGAAATCACGGGTAGACCATGGCTCATGGCCTCAAGTAGAACTATGCCAAACATTTCATTGACGGATGGGAGAATGAACAAGTCCGCAGAAAGATAATATGGTGTAAGATCTTCGGCATAAGGCATGAAAATTACCTTATCAGATATATTTAAGTTCATTATTTTCTGTTCAGCATCCCCCTGCAATTCACCTTTACCGATCAGAATAAAAATCAGATCTTTTTTTATGGATAATGCAACTGGAATTGCATCAACCAGTGTCATAATGTTCTTATAGCGGTTCATGTTTCCAACATAAAGCACTATAAATTGGTTTAAGGGTATGTTTGACTCTTTTCGGATTTTTTGTTTTTGAGCATTTGTAATTTGCAACTGTGACGGGGCCTGGATTCCATGGTATATTACAGATGATTCAATTCCATACTCGAACTGAAGATGTCTCCGAACATAGTTTGATATCGCAACGTGCTGATTAGAGCAATGTGACGCCACTTTTAGCATGTATTTTTCGATGAGATAGTAAATTTTCTTTAAATCCTTCTCTAAATCAGGTTGGGGTATACCGTGCGATGTAAGAATACAGGGAGTACCCCAGATTTTTTTGCTTATATAGATAGGGACAAAGAATGCTGCATAATTTAAGTGAATTAAATCATTACAGTTTAGTTTTTTAAGATGTTTAAAGAGCAGTATCAGTAATTTTAAAGGAGAGTTTGTATATACAATGATGTTAACATTCTTTGGGAAGTCTAAACGTTTTGATACCGGATCTGAAGCAAATAAGTACAGATCTATTTCATCTATACTCTTAGATAAGGCTTGAATTAACTCAATAGTATACGTTCCCACGCCGCCATTTAACGAACTAATAAATGCAACCCTCATATTTCGGTTCTCCAATGGTAGCAATTACACAGCAAATTGTTACACATAGTTTATTTCTTAAGGTTTCCTTGCTTTTATCGATATAAAGTGTGCATGGCGTGGATCAAGCTTTCCAAAATATGGAGGTAAAGGATAATAACCCGCCCCTAAGACAATATAATCAACAAATCCATGACATTCTAAAAACTCCTTAAGTCCTAAATAATTAAATATAGTTTTGTGAGTCCAAGTGGAGATTACCTTCGTTTCATTGCGACAGGGAGCAAGTGGATTCCCAATGCCCAATTTCTTTGAACTCATGTTTGTTAATGAAAATATTTGCCACCCCATTATACTGGCAAAAATGTTATGCCAACTACTTGCATTTTCCGTACTAATAATAACATATCCCCCTGGCTTCAATATCCTAAAAATTTCAGAAACAAAAAGATCCAGATTTGAGATATGTTCAATGACTTGATTGGCGTGAACTACATCAAAACTTGAACCCTGAAAGGGCAAAGGCCAATTAAGATCTGATTCTATAACGTTTATTCCTCGATTGCGAGCTTCCTCAGCTTTGCTCTTAACAATCTCAACGCCATATAGACTCTCTGTTCCTATTCTATTTGCTAACTCCGATGTCCAATGACCATCATCACAACCTAGATCTAATAACAGTGATGATGAATCTCGCTCAATAAGCTCAATTATATTTTCCTTATTTTGTTCCATTGCATGTTCAAACATCAACTTGAATTGTTCCCGCATGGCTCACCTCCTGCATTCTTAAACTCGTACAAAGCGTATTTTCATCGTATTGCTCCTACCACCGTGTAGTTTCCCTAAAACAGGAATGACGTGCGGAAGAAAATAGATCTTCATCACATAATCCTCCTTGAGACAGCTTCGATCGTGCCTTTCCAGAACCCGAACGTATAGGACGCATGCTCAAGGACGAAGACAATGGGTATTGAGACGAGATACTCGGGCCTTCGCGCCTTGGCGAGTAGGACCAGAGTGTAGCCGCCAATAATCGCAACGTAGATACCAAGCAGGGCAAAGAACACCAGGGGCGAGATGAACGCCGTCAGAAGGATAACGATGGCCGCGATCGGCGGGACCACCTGGAGGTCCCAGAGCCGGTTGACACCTCGGCCGTAGCCGAAGAAGTGCATCCTTCTCACGAACTCCTCAATCCCGCGCTCCTGGTGGTGGTGGACGATGGCGTCCGGTGTGTAAATGATCGTACCGAGCTGCTGGAGCCGTGAGTTCAGCTCGGTGTCTTCGTTGATGGAGAGACAGACATCAAACCCTCCAACCGCTACAATATCCTTCTTCCGGTAGATGCTGTTGCAACCGCTGATGCTCTTGACAACCCTCTTCCCCTCGAGCACCCGGTCCTGTACCGAGTTGGCACTCCCAAGGAAGGTGTCGAGGGCGAGGGCAATGGACTCCTCCCAGAGCCCTGTGCCGACGTTCTTGATCCCCCCTCCCACGCCCACGATGCCATCGTCAAACTCGCAGACCAGGTTTTCGAGCCAGTCTTTCCGGGGGATGCAATCTGCATCGGTGAAGGCGACGTAGTCTCCCCGGGCATGCTCGACACCAACCTGGCGGGCACCGCCGACGGTCCTGTGATCCTCGTACACCACGGTCACAGGGTACTTTCCGGCAACCTCCACGGTGGCATCGGTGGAGTGCCCGTCTACGACAATGACCTCATAGGGCTGCAGGGTTTGCTCGAAGAGGGCCTGAAGGCATCGCGCGATCTTGGGTACCCCGTTGCGAACAGGAACCACCACAGATACTTTTGGGATTGAACGTTTGGCCATTGTTATTGTACTCCTGCAGGAAATCTGAAGCCCAGGAAACACTCCGCTCGGGTTTCAGGCACAATTGCAATCATTCGTAGGTCCTCTCGGATCAATGGGAACTCCCCTGCTCAGCCTTCCCTGCTACCTTTCCAGCCACCGGGCTCCCCTGCATCAACTGCACGAGCGAGTACAGAATGACCCCCACCGTCGCGAGCAGCAGACCGAGGATCAACATCGAAAACCCCCCCGTGAAGATGATGTAGTGGAACTGCCCGCTCCGGAAGTACTCCGAGAACGTGTAGATCTCCGCACCGATCCCGGCAAGTGTAAAGACCGCCCCCGGGATCCCGAAGAAGGTGAGGGGCCGGCGGAAGCTGATCAACTTGACGATGTTCATCAGCACCCCGACGCCGTGGGAGACCGGGTTCTCGCTCGATGTCCCTTTGATGTCGTAGCGGACCTTGATCGGCACCTCGGCGACCTGCAGGTGGTGGTCGCTGATCTGGATCAGGATCTCCGAGCCCGCGCTCATCCCCTCGCCGCTGATGTGGATGGCCTCGATCGCCTTCCTCCCGTAGGCCCGGAAGCCGCTCTGGGAGTCGGTGATCGCGAGGTTGTTCCCCGCCATCGTCGTCGCGGTGTCGAGGACCTTCATCCCGACCTTCCGGTAGGCGGGGATCTCGCCGGCCGAGCCCTCGATGAACCGGGAGCCGATCACGACGTCGTTCCCCGCCCGGAGCTCCGCAAGCAGCCGGGGGATATCCCCCGGGTCGTGCTGACCGTCAGAATCAATAATAACGAGCTCCTCCGCACCGAGGTCGCGGGCGGTCGCAAAGATCGTCTGGAGCGCCCCGCCGTAGCCCTTGTTGGTCTTATGCCGGACGGCGATCGCGCCGAGCGCCTCGGCGATCGGGACGGTGTCGTCCGTCGAGCCGTCGTCGACGACGAGCACCCCATCCGCGTGCCGCTGCGCACCGACGACGGTCTTTGCGATGTAAGCCTCCTCGTTGTAGGCCGGCATGGCGACGAGGGTCCGGACGGCCCGCTGCGGCCTCGTCCGGCCCGCGAGATCATCGACGAGGAGGATCGTCCCTTCCCCGTCGTCCTCGATGGTCATCTCGGCCGTGCCGGAGGGAGTGGTAG
>Ga0208462_1002101_pt1 | contig 11566 bp, 8 predicted proteins | sample AD_SCU001_MetaG_FD_184452 | JGI IMG/M metagenome (GOLD analysis project Ga0208462, IMG submission 184452) | Active sludge microbial communities of municipal wastewater-treating anaerobic digesters from China - AD_SCU001_MetaG (SPAdes) (version 2) | ecosystem: Engineered > Bioreactor > Anaerobic >...
TGACAGCTGATAAGCTCCGTTGGGACGGCCGGCCTTATTCAGAGGCTTCACGTCTTGCAAACTATTATCAAGGCTCTGCTATGTCACCAGGCGTGGCTAAGGAAATGCGTGTTTATGATTTAGCTAAAGAAACAATAGAAAATTGGGATAAAGCATACGATAAGGAAGCCTTAACTTCTACGGCAAACAATATGACAATAAGACCCGCGGTGCAGTTATACAAAGGGTTGGCATGTTCTTTCAAGATTTTCACATATTTCATGCTACACTCAGAGAAAATGTCGGATTTGGTGATTTGAAAAATATTGGAAACATCGACCGTATTCAGATCGCCATGCAAAAAGGAGGAGCCGATAAGCTGCCGGAACGCTTTCCTAAAGGCCTTGAACAATGGCTGCTGCGTAATGTTATCAAGGACGGAGCCATGTTATCCGGTGGAGAAAAACAACGGGTAGCAGTTTCCCGGGCACATATGAGCGATAAGGAGATTTTAATATTTGACGAACCTGCCGCTGCGCTTGATCCAATAGCTGAGATGAAACAATTCCATACCATTCGCGAAAAAATTGAAGGCCGCACGGCAATTCTCATCAGTCATCGTGTGGGTTTTGCGCGGCTTGCTGACAGAATTATCGTATTGGATGGCGGAAGGCTTGTGGAAAACGGCACGCATGATGAATTAATGGCGTTGAACGGAATATATGCCAGCTTTTTTAAAGAACAGGCGCAATGGTATACAACGGAAGAAGGTGAAGCTGTATGAGCAAATTACGAACACTGTTAAAAGCACTTATAGTAAGTGTTAAGATTAAAGGTGCTTTTTCTATGGTCATTAGCCTGCTTGGTTTTGCTGTGGCGTTTTTTCCGGTAATCATAGCTCAACAACTTAGAGCATTGACAGATTCACTTCAATCATTGGTTGGAACCGGGGGAAGCGCAGGTCCTTCGCTTGTTATTTTTACAGGTGTTGTTGGACTTTATATGGTCCAGGTAATCATTACGAATATTCAGCAGTATACAAATGGACTTGATGAGGTGAAAATCCAGAGATACATCAAACGCACAATTATGCGCCACAAATGCGAAGTCCGTTATAAGTACATTGAAAACTATGATGATTTTCAAAAGCGTCTTACTTTTATCGAAGAATATGCAGGTTATCATATGGCCAAGTGCATCGGTAATATGATAACAATTCTACAGCTCATAATTGCATTTATTGTTGCGTCACTTGCGCTGTGGAAGATAAATCCCTATATCGTACTGATTCTCTTTGTCACAAGTATACCTGCCGCTTTATTATCATATTTTCAGCAAGACGAAACTTTTCGGTATAGGGCAAAGTGGACGGAAGAAGGGGCTCTTGCCATACATTATTTCGCAACAATAGGTGGAGCTGGATATTCATATGCTGGCCTGCAAGAAATCCGTCATTTTGGATTGTTTGATTATTTGAAAGCACGTTGGCGGTCTATTGCGGATGAGTATATCAGCAAGAAAAACAAAATAATGTATAAGCATGTTAAGTTCAACACCGCTGCCGATTTTCTGAGAAGTGTTGTGTATTTGGGTATTCTCCTAATTGCAGCTTGGTCTATATACGATAACCCGGCTATCGGCCTTGGAGCTTTCACGCTTGTATTTGCTCTTTCAGGACAATTACAGACCTCAACAGGAGATTGTCTTGTCAGCATTATGGTCTTGGCACAAAACATTCCATATATGAAGGAATTCTTTTATTTAGACGACATCGAACGTGAACCGCAAGTCGGCAAAACAACTTGTGCTGCGGATGGAAACATTGAATTTAATGATGTGTCTTTTGCTTATCCCAATACTGATGTCGATGTAATAAAGAACATTACAGTTCAAATTAAGGAAGGTGAGAAAGTTGCCATTGTGGGCGAGAACGGCAGCGGAAAGTCAACCTTTATTAGTCTTTTATGCGGTATGTTTGATTCTAAATCAGGACGGATTAGTGTAGGCGGAATTGATATAAAGTCTAACCCTGTGGCGGCTCGAAACACTGTGTCAGTGGTATTCCAAGACTTTGCCCGTTATGAGTCCAGCATCCGGGAAAATATCACCGTATCAGATAAGAATAGGATGGCTACGGATGAAGAAATTATGGAACTGCTACGCAAAATAAATGTTGATGATGTTGTAAAGGAACAAAAGAATGGGTTGCATGAACTTGTTGGCTCTTTTTCAGAAAAAGCTAACAACCTTTCAGGCGGTCAATGGCAGAAAATCTCTATAGCCCGTGCGGCATACAGAAACAAGGCGAAAGTGATGATACTTGATGAGCCTACATCAGCTCTTGACCCGCTGGCAGAGGCTCAACTATATCGCAACTTCGCGTCGTTGACAGAAGATAAGACAACTATTCTTATTTCACATCGCCTTGGTATCACAGCTATTGTTGACCGTATTCTTGTGTTCAAGGACGGCAGAATTGTTGAAGACGGCTCCCACAAGCAGCTCATGGCAATGAATGGGCATTACGCGGAAATGTATCGAGCTCAGGCTCAGTGGTATGCATGAGAATAAAACACCTCTACTATGGGAGAGGGATAGATTACCTTTTAATGATTCAATTACTGGAAAATGATGAAGAGAAGTTGATTGAAACTGCTTCTAAATATAATAATGAAGCTTACTATGCGGAATACGAAAAAGTATTGAAAACGTATTTAAATATTAATAGAGATGAATATAAGGAATTTTTAAGACTATAAGACAAGAAGATATTAAAGAAGCAGAAGTATTTTTAGAAAACAAGGAAGATGATTTGGCATTACTCTACAAGGGTGTAATGCTCCTTATGCAAAAATCAGGACTCTATCTCACAGTCTCAATAGCCTGTACATTTATATTTTATGTGACCAGCTTAATTAGGTGTTTTCAAAAAATTCATTATTCAAAATTTCTGGCTATTAAGTGCTCTTAAAATAGTAACATACGATTTTTCTTGACAAAATATTAGTGATAAACTCCAAATATTTATATTGGCTCTTATTAACTTTAGTTTTCGTGTCAATAGCAGTCGTAGTTTAATATTTTAATAACTCTAAGGTATTAAATCAACTTTTTTGAAAAACCAATTGACCAGTTTATTTTTTGATTATGTCTTAAGCAAAAACCTGGTCAACATTAATCTCAAGTCCGTTGAAAATAACTGATTCAACTTTATCTCCACTTTTAAAGGTAATCATTTTTTCAATATTCAAATCTTTAAAGGCATAAATGTACACTTCTTTAGAAAATGTATTTACAACCCAATACTCTTTTACACCGCTTGATGAGTATAGGTCAAGTTTTTTTGCTAAATCTTTCTTTTTAGTAGATTGGGAAAGAACTTCAACAACAAGCGAAGGTGTACCGTGATATCTTCCCTTTTCATCTATATTTTCTTTATCGCAAATTACTAAAATATCAGGTTGGACGATATTAATATTCTTTTTATACTCTTCAGTATCTGCTTCGTCTTCATTATTGGCATCTTGTATGTTTGTATTAATATCTTCATTGCTATTTTTTTTAAATAATGTAACATCAAAAGGTGAGGTAAGAGGCTCACAGTTTTTATCTTTGAACCAAAAGACAAATTCGCCGAAAATTTGTCCTATAGCTTTTTGATGTTCATAAAAAGGTGATGCCAGCAAGAATATTTCACCATCAATATATTCATATCTTAACTCGCTGTTTTGCGATATTTCCAGAAATTCTTCATATGAAATTTTTTTGCCTGAATAAGCAAACTTTTCAGCAGCCTCTCTAATAAAGTAATTGTCTATGTTGTCATTATAAGTAGTAAGCCTTGCAATTTTCTTTCCATTTCTGGTTACTATAATATCTTCGTATTTACATAACTTAAGGTACTTGCCGAAATTATTCTGCACTTCTGTTGTTGTAACTTGCATAAAAGCACCTCCATATCAGCTAATATAAATATATTTTACCTAATATATTGGATTTGGTCAAGAATTTATCTAAATATTTTAACTAAATAATATTAACAATTAGCTAGACTAATAATCTTAGAAAGTGCATAGCAATAACCAAGTTGGTATGAAGATACCGGTGCAGGTGAAAAAAATTGTACGTGCGGCTAAAATGAATTTAAGCCCATAAAAACTTTTTCATAAAAAAGTTTTGTTTCTGCAAGGGCGGATTCATTTCGCACAATGCAGGAATGGAGCTTAAAATGATATTATCAGGACTTGAAATTAAGAACAAACTTGGAAAAGATATAATAATTGAACCATTTGATGAAAAACTTTTGAATCCCAATAGTTATAATCTGAGACTACACAATGAGCTTCTTGTATATGAAGAAGATGTCCTCGATATGAAGAAGCTAAATAAAACAAGGAATATAATAATTCCTGAAGAAGGATATATACTTAATCCTGGAAAGCTTTACCTGGGAAGGACTTTTGAATATACAAAGACAGTTTATAAAATAAATTTTTAATTTTTATTGACTTAAAGCATATAATATTATAAAATCAATAGCAATAAAAAAAAGGCAATGATTGGGAATAGTAAAAGGTGTCAGAAGCTTTCAGAGAGCCGAGGTTGGTGTGATTCGGCAGTTTCATTCCTTTGAACTCACCTATGAGCTGCAGCCCGATAATGTAGGGTGTGCCGGAAATCCTCCGTTAAAAGGATAGATGGTGATGGCCATCGAATGAGTGGATTCTTTACATTAAGAATCAATTAGAGTGGTACCGCGAACCAGCCTCGTCTCTATACGTACAGAGATGAGGCTTTTTTATTTTAGACAAAAAAAGAGCGAGGTGTTAAGTATGAGTTTTAAGACTTACGATCCGCAAATTATCGAAAGTAAATGGCGTAAAAGGTGGGAAGAAAACCATGCCCACGAAACAGGAGATGCCCTGGTAAAACCGAAATTCTACTGCCTTGACATGTTCCCGTACCCGTCCGGAGATGGGCTTCATGTGGGTCATTGGCGCGGGTATGTACTGAGTGATGTCTGGAGTAGATATAAAAAGCTTCAGGGCTTTAATGTACTTCATCCAATGGGATGGGATGCTTTTGGGTTGCCTGCTGAAAATGATGCAATTAAGAAAGGCATTCATCCACAAGTATCTACACAAAGGAATATCGGCAACTTTAAGCGGCAGCTTACAGAAATGGGTGCAATGTATGATTGGGATAGAGAAGTTAATACAAGTGATCAGGAATTCTATAAATTTACACAGTGGATCTTTTTGCAAATGTATAAAAACGGGTTGGCGTATAGAAAGGAAATGCCAATTAACTGGTGTCCAAGCTGCAAAACAGGTCTAGCTAATGAAGAAGTTATTAATGGCCGTTGTGAACGCTGTGAAACCGAAATAACGAGGAAACCGCTGGTACAGTGGATGCTTAGAATCACCCAATATGCAGATCGTTTGCTTGCAGACCTTGATAAGCTGGATTGGCCGGAAAAAGTCAAAAAAATGCAATCGAATTGGATCGGCAGGAGTGAGGGAGCAGAGATAATATTCCCGTTAGTTGGTATAGAAAATAGTATAAAAGTATTTACAACAAGAGCAGATACGCTTTTTGGGGTAACATATATTGTTCTTGCGCCTGAACATCCCTTAGTTGACACATTAATCAAACCTGAGTATAAAAAAGAAGCTGATGGGTATGTTGCAGAAAGCATGCGTAAGTCAAATATTGAAAGAATGACTCAAGTTACGGGTAAAACAGGAGTTTTTACAGGAAGCTATGCCAAAAATCCAATAAACGATGATGTTATACCTATCTGGATATCAGACTATGTTCTGATGGATTACGGTACTGGTGCAATCATGGCAGTTCCGGCACATGACAGTAGAGATTATGAATTCGCTTCAGTATTTAATATACCAGTGAGACAGGTTATTGCAGCTAATTCGCAAGATACTAGCGAATCAACTGAAGAATTATATACAGATAAAGGTACACTGATTAACTCTGGGCCATACTCAGGAATGAACTCCGAACAAGGGAAAGAGGCCATTATAAATAAACTGCGGAAATCAGGCTATGCAGAGCCTAAGATTAACTATAAACTCAGGGACTGGGTTTTTTCAAGACAGCGCTATTGGGGAGAACCTATACCCATAATACATTGTAAGAATTGTGGTGAAGTACCTGTCCCTGAGGAAGATTTACCTGTCAGACTTCCGTATGTTGAAAGGTATGAACCTAGTGGAACAGGGGAATCTCCTTTAGCTTTAATTGAAGATTGGATCAATACACCATGCCCAAGATGCGGTAACCCGGCAAAAAGGGAAACAAACACGATGCCGCAATGGGCAGGTTCATCCTGGTATTTTTTAAGATATTGTGACCCCTGTAACTCACAAGAGCCATGTGACAAACAAAAAGCCGATTATTGGTTACCGGTTGATTTCTATATCGGTGGCAATGAGCATGCTATACTTCATTTGCTGTATGCGAGGTTTTATACAAAGTTCTTATATGATATTGGAGCTATTAATTTTGATGAACCTTTTACACGCTTGTTCAATATTGGAATGATAAATAAAGATGGCTATAAAATGAGTAAGTCAAAACCTAATTGTGTAAGCTCGGATGAGATTGTTAACAAATATGGTGCAGACACATTACGATTATATAAAATGTACATGGGTCCTCCGGAACAGGATTCCGACTGGAATGACACTGGCATTGAAGGAGTTTACCGATTTCTGACTAAAGTATGGACCATATCAATGAAGAGCCTTGAATATAACCCGGTATCTAGACCTGACGTCGTGAAAGAAACGCATAAATTAATTAAAGGAGTTGTAGAACGGCTTGAGAATCAAAAAGTGAATACAGCAATCAGTTTGTTTATGAGTTATATTAATTATCTTGCTAAAGAACATCCTGAAGGTTTGGATAAAGATAACTTAGGCAAGTTTATTACGCTGCTGGCACCTTTTGTCCCTCACTTTGCAGAAGAAATATGGGAAGCAATGGGTAATTCTCAAAGTATATTTAAAATAGGCCGATGGCCGATGTATGACACGAATATAATTGAGGAATCGACCATTGAAATACCAGTTCAAATTAATGGCAAGGTCAGGGATACAATGATTATTGAGAGAAATGCTTCTAAAGATGAAGCAATTAAAAAAGCTAAATCATCTGAAGTTATAAAAAGTTATATAAAAGGCAATAGTATTTGTAAAGAAATTTATATACCTCAAAAGGTAATTAACTTTGTAGTGAAGCAGAAATAGTAGCCCCCAGATTAATTAACATTACACAGGGACTTTGGGTAGAAGTAGAGGTTGAAAAAGAGCTTGGTTTTGCATACAAGAAAGATATTGAAGACTATGGCACAGATAATTTTACTAAAAAGTGTGTTGAGAGAATAAAGAAATTCTCGGGAATAATAACAGAGCAATCTAAACGCCTTGGGCAGTGGATGGATTGGGACAACTCCTATTATACCCATACTGATGAAAATATCAGCGGTATATGGAACTTTCTTAAAAAGTGTCATACCAATGATTGAACTGAATATTGGAATTGCTTTATTGTTTTTAATTTCAGGATTTTTAGGAAAACTTATGATAGAACGAAGAAGGTAGTATTATATAAAGATTGCTAATGCTTACATGGATACACCCCGCCCGTATTATATTGCAATTTATATATTGCAATAAAAATTCTAAAAACTCTTGACAAGAATCGATTACAAATGTAATATTTTATTAAAAGATTACGTTTGTAATTTATTAACCAATTTACTAAACCAAGGAGCGGCATTTATGGATAAATCTAAGTCTTCAAGGATATCTGACGCTGAGTGGCAGGTTATGAATGTGATTTGGGACACAGATAGAACAACCTCCCAGGCCATTGTCAAGCAGCTTAAGGCAAAAACAAATTGGAGTGAAATGACTATTAAGACACTTATAGGCAGATTGGTAAAAAAGAAGGTTGCAGGATATGAAGTAGATAAGAATGATAAAAGAATCTATTATTATTATCCGATTATTAAACGCGACCAGTGTATCAGAGATGAAACAAACATTTTTCTAAAAAAATTTTATAATGGTGCATTGAGTTCCATGTTATCAAGCTTTGTGAAAAAAAATGAGCTTACCCGGGAAGAAATGGATGAGCTTATAAAAATTCTGGAATCCGGTAAAAAAAAGGAGGAATAGCCGCCATGTATAGTGAGTTTTTTAATTGGTTAATACAATCATCTTTGAAGGCATCCTTGATTATTCTGATTGTATTATTCTTAAGGAAATTTTTTGAAGATAAAATTAATGCAAGATGGTATATGATACTCTGGACGATTGTAACTATCAGGCTTATTTTGCCCTGGGCGCCTCAAACTAATACCAGCATGTTTAATGTTCTGGATCTTTCAGTAAATGTAATACAAAGCGCAATTATTACCGGTGAAAATATAGAAAATGAAATTGAAAAGTCAAAAGCTTCCATCAACAAGTCAGAACACAATAAATCAGAATATTTTGAGAATCACAGCGAGCAAGATGTGGATACATATTACTTTGATATATCTCCTGATATAAACTCTGATACGCAGCCTTATGAAGCATCAGCTATAAACAAAACATTCGATTCCCGATTGAATGTTTTGGGACATGATATAAGCCATAATCCACAAACACCTCCATTACTATATTTGATTTTAATATTTTGGATTGTAGGATTACTAGCCTTCTATTCATATATAGTTTTGATAAATATTAAGTTCTACAGGAAAATCAAAGATAAAAAGCCCATTACTGACGAAAGAATCTATTATATAACCGAACAATGCAGAAAGCAGCTTTGCATTAAAATCCCGATTACATTATTTGAAACCGGTGCAGTTGAAGGACCGTCCATATATGGAATATTTAATCCCATAATATTAATTCCCAAAAACATGTTAAGCATCCTTTCGGATTCAGAAATCAGATGCATACTAATTCATGAATTTATGCATTATAGGAGAAAGGATAATATCTTCAATTTATTTACCATGGTAATAAGCGGATTACATTGGTTTAATCCGTTAGTGCATATTGCTTTTGCCATGATGAGGCATGATAGTGAGCTTTTATGCGATTCCCGGGTATTAAAACATATATCAGGCGAAGAATATATCTATGGAAAGACATTAATAAAGCTGGCTTGCAATTTCGCAGGCAATAGCTTGATTATATCAGAAGGTATGGGCGGTAATGGTAAAGGATTAAAAGAAAGAATCAAAAGAATAGCTGGAACTGCCCGTTATAAGGCCGGCTGGAGTATAATTGCTATTTTGATGGTAATTATAGTAGGCTGTACAGGCCTTAGTAATGAAAAGGCCCCTTATGAACCCGATATATTCTATAATTTAGAACCCGTTAATCTCAATTTTTACACGCAGGGTTATAACGGCAGTACCGCTGAAATAGGCGATATGCTTAAGGAAATTGAACAAAAGCTTACCGGCTCCCTGAGAATAACACCTGTTTTTCATTGGATACCTTATGAAGAATATGACGATAAGCTTAAAACACTAATAACCTCAGGTGAAGCCGTAGATGCCTTTACAAGCTATACGCCGCGGACATATGTACAAGAAGATGTTGCCCTGGATATATCAGCCCTGTTTCCACAATATGCACCGGAGTATTATGAGCAGCTTAAATCCAATGAGGCCGGTGAAATGCTTCTCGAATCAGTAACCGTTGATGACAAGCAATATATGATACCACGGAATTATTTTGATTGTCCGAGATTTAGCATAGCGGCAAGAAAGGATCTAGTTTCAAAATATTCGGATGGCGGCTTTGAAACACTGGAGGAATATGGTGACTTTTTAAAAGCGGTAAAAGAAAATGAAAACAGAATCTTACCTGGTTTTATATATTCCAGACAGTTTTTTGACGCATATATTAAGGGGAATGGTTATTATATGAATAACGCCTCCTGGTTCTATTCAAAGTTTGACAGCAAGCAGCCCGCACTTTATCCTATAACTGATTTAAATGAGTTTATTGATGCATATAACCTTCTCAAAAACTGGAAAGACAATGGATATGTTATCGCAAACAATTCTATTTATAATTATACTGATTATTTGCCTTCCGGAGGACTAGCATCCTTTATGCTGAGCGGAAGAAGCCTTGAAGATAATATAAAGCTTGCAGTCCCTGGGAAATTTGAATACGGTATTTATCCGCTTTATATGAACTCAATCCATGAACTTCCGGTATCGTCACGGGGGCTGGTTGTCAGCAAACACAGCAAAAATCCTCAAAGAGTGTTGATGTTTATAGAATGGCTGCACAGCTCACAGGAAAACTATGATCTGTTTATATATGGAATTCAGGATAAGAATTATGAGCTGAAAGGCGATAATATTTATATTCCCGCAGATATGAAATTGTTGTATTGGGACATAATGGGATCCGATTTTTTTAAAGATTATAGATTTGCAAGGAGCTCACTTATAGGAACAAATGAATCTCGTAAAATACTGCTTGATGCAAGCTTAAAGAATGTAATTACATCGGACGAATTGACGGAGGAAATTTTTGGCAAAGATCATAATGAGCTTTTTGATGATCTTTTAAAAGACAAAGAATGGCAGGAAGAGATTAATAATATGTATAAAAATTTGAATGGCATATTTGATAAATATTTTGATAATATGAAAACCTTTTGCAAATATATAGATTCGGGCCTCTTTATTATGACTCCCCAGAAACTTCAGGAAAACCAGAAAGAAGCAGGTGTAGATAAAATTATTGAATACTATGAAAAAGTATTTGAAAGATATAGGAGATGAGTTTCTTTTAGCATCTGATATTTGCAAATATAATATGATTTTAATCTAAAGGCTCATTCAATGCCAGCATGTTGAAATAGGTAGTAAACAATAATATTAAGTACCGAAAGAAGATATAAAATATGATATACTTTATAAGTACCAATTTGTATTTGTGGTAAATTTTGAGGCTTACAGGCTGCTCATATAGTATTAATTTAATAGTATTTTACCTCAATTTAAATTGTTTGCTTATATTTTACCAACTAAGGAAATAGGATATAATTTTTTATATGAAAGATTTTATAAATCGAAGTTCAAACATAGATAATTTATAAACTTATTTAAAATCGGTGTTGCCTTAAGGTGTATAAAGTATGAAAGTTTATTTAAAGTTTAGTGGATAAATGAAAATATTAAAGATATTACGCTGATGCTTCTAATAATTAAAACATACAGATAAGAGAATATTGTCGAATGGTGGAGAGTGATTTATAAAGGGATTTAAGACTTAATGTAGAATAATATATATATAGGTTAATCTTGTAAGCTATTCCAATCAAGATTAATTAGTAAAGTTTAAGGAGAAAGCAAATGAGTACTAAAACACTAAACACACTGGAACAATTGATTGAAAATTATAATATACAAGGAACATTAACAGAATAAAGAAGATAAAAATTACACCTATTGTAATGGTGGGTATTGGCGCATATGTCGTTATGTAGACAACTCAGTTACATACGAAACAGCGGAAGATGCCAGGGTTCTGTGTAG
>Ga0208462_1002105_pt1 | contig 11545 bp, 16 predicted proteins | sample AD_SCU001_MetaG_FD_184452 | JGI IMG/M metagenome (GOLD analysis project Ga0208462, IMG submission 184452) | Active sludge microbial communities of municipal wastewater-treating anaerobic digesters from China - AD_SCU001_MetaG (SPAdes) (version 2) | ecosystem: Engineered > Bioreactor > Anaerobic...
TCGTCCCCGCCAAAAGAGGGGGGCCCAAAAAACCGCCATGCATCGCTTTCGTTGGAACGTCTTTTTTTGCGGCGGAACGTTCCACTCCACCATAGTTATGTGACTATCCCAGACCCTTTGGGGGGAGACAGTCACATAACCACCGAGGGGGGGAGGGGGCGAGGGGGAAAGAAGACCGCCCCACCCTCCGGATCCTTCCGCCAGCGCCCCGCCTGGCGAGGATCGACGGCCCGGAGATAGTCCACAGGACCTCCGGGGGGAGATGCCCCAGGATCGCAGGAGAGAATTGAATAACAAGGTCGAATAAAATAAACGAGAGGCGTCTATCCTCTCAAGGCCGGGTGGACGAAGTAGGAGTCGGCGATCCGATCCAAGTTCTCGGACAGAATCGCGTCCCAGTTCACCTTGTCGGCGGTCGCTCGGGAGATGCGGTACCAGCATCCCGCTTCGGTGCTCGACTGCCCGTATGCGTCCGTGAACTCGGTATTCGAGATCACCGTCACCTGTTCGATCCGAGGATCTTTGAACAGTGCCTCGAAGATCGAGATCGAATCGTACCGGCCGCCGGTGAGCATCATGGCCGGGGTCAGGTTCGGCTTCATGGTCCGGGTGACCGTCACCACTCCACCGTCTGCGACCGAGACCTGAGCATCCGTCTCGGTCGATGGTAGCTCGTTCTTTACCGCGCCCTCCGTGAGGGCCCCGCTGTAGTCCGGTACATGTTCCGGCTCGGGAAGCATAAGTATGACCACGAACAGGATCACACATATCCCGAACAGAACTCCTGCTATTTTCCTCATCTTACTATCGTCCATTTTAACGTCCTCCCATCTGAGATTTCATATCTCTTTTCGCTCGTTTCAGTCGCGTCATTCTTCATCGGTGGATAACGATTCTTTTAATTGCTCACATTCTATGAAAAATGTTTCGGTTTTGGCTATACGACTCGCCCGATTATTGATGGTAATTTGAGGCACGGGGCCTGTAATGCGTCAGTTTTCAGATACCAACGTACCAAAAACGTTATAAATTTATAAGTCAACAACAATAGCATGGCTGTGAAAACCACGGTAACGATGACTGATAAAACCGCCGCTGCTTTGCGATTTTATATAGGCAAAGAGGGGCTCGGTATGCGCGCACAAAGCCAGGTCATCGAGACCGCAATAAATGCCTTCCTTCGTGATAGAGGGATCGACGTTGAAAAATATGGTGATTGAAGGGGTCTCGCCTGCTAGAACGAGACCGCCCCGAGACGACCACCCTGAGGCGACCACCCCCGACCAAAGGAGCAATCGCAGGAGCAATCGCTATGGACAAAGTAGACTTAGAAGGATATCAGTTTTTCGCATCGCCCTCTGACCGCGCCCTTATGTCCGAGATCCTCGCCCGCCTCGCCGCGGTGGAGGAGGAGAACCGCCAGATCAAGACCGCTCTCTCCGAGAAGGACGACGAGATCGCCGCCTTGAGAGAGGAGATCGCCCTAGAACGTGCCTATGACCGCCGGAGGATCGCAAGGCTCGAAGAACCGGCCCCGGCCCTCAGCCAGAAGGCCGCCAGGGACCACCTGGACCGCCTCTTCTCGGAGATGCGCCGCCTTTCCATCCGCCAGACCTCCACGAAAGACGCCGCTCGAAGAAGAATTTTTGGCAATCGGATATGCTTCTCAATCCCACCCCTCCGGCGGAAGGTTGAACCCCGCGCCCCGGATGTCGTCCTCGCGGTCGACCCGGCGAGCCCTCCTCTCGGCCCATTCGCGATTTCTCAGGCTGATCCTCTCGGCCCGCTCCTCAAGCTCTCGGTCCGAGAGCCCTTCGACCCCCGGCGGAAGCCGGCGGCCGTCATTTGGTGCTGTGGTCCGCATTTGAGTTCACCAAGCACATAAAGGTATATAAAGGAATATAAAGTTTTTGGTGAGTAATCCTTAAATATAAAGCTGCCCGAAATAGGGCATTATGCCCGAAAAAAAAGTAGTAGCTACCATAACCATAGATCCAGATATAGCCGCATGGATCGATAAGGGAATCGAGAAGAAGAGGTTTGCAAACCGGACCCATGCAATAGAGTACTGCCTATTCCATGTAAAGACCGAAGAAGAAGCCAAGATAAGAGGAGAACAGGGAAATCATGAAGCCCCTGCCTCCGCTTAACGACATTTCAGTTTGGTGAACCCAAATGTCACCTGATTCTATCCCATCAGTCGAAGATATACCTTTCGACGTCTCGCCCGCCCTCCGATCCCTCCTCTCCGAGGTCCTCGGCCGCCTCGCCGCTGTCGAGGAGGAGGTATCGGCCCTCCGAGAAGATAACGCCCGGAAGGATGAGAGAATAGCCGAACTGGAGAGAGAGCTATTCAACCACAGCCTACACGGCCACCCCGACATGCGCCTCGATATCGACGCCCTCCAGGGAAGCCCCGCCCCCGGGCCGTCGTCCTATCCGACCCCCTCCGGCCGCAAAACCGCCGCCAGGATCGAAGATCTGAAATCGCGCTTAAAGAGGAGGAGAGGTCGGGCCACCTTCACCGAGATCAGGGAGGAGATGGGCCTATCAAAATCTCAGTTCTCGAAGCTCGCCGGCCGGCTCGATAAACGAATTTTCGATATCCAACGCCATCCCACCAAAGCAAGAGAGAAGCTCTTGATCTTGCGTCAGCAGATCGGCTCATAGTTGCCGGAAACTGGAAACTATCGCGCGAGAATCAATCCCCCGGATGGCGATTTCTTCAGAAATTGCCGATTTAGCACCTCGTTAAATGTCGGGGTGTTTGTCTTGTCTAGTCGATGCTGTTTTTGTCTCTGCTTAATATAAGGTCTGCTAATATGGCGACTTCAGCTTATCTTGTTGTAGTCTCGCCGGATAATTGACAGTTTCCGCCAGATGGAAACTGGGAAACCGGCCCGGAGGGGTGGGGACTATCCCACCCCCCCTCGTCTGCCTCGCCAATCTCGCCCCCTCCCTTAGGACGAACTCAGGGCCAATCCCCGCCCTCCTCCTCCTCCGCCGACTCCGAAAGCTCCCCGGCCGCCAGCATCCGGTTAACATTTTCGGCAACGGTCATCTAAAGATTCCATGATCGAGCTTCAAGCGATTGAGAAGATAGGAGGGGACGCCGGGGCGGATCATTCCCGGTGCCCCCTCGCGGCCTATGCGGAGTCTCTGGACATGTCTGACGGAAGGCACGACCCCAGAGGAGGTGAGAAGAGGTCACGCCTGTCGATGTCACCAACTGGGAAGCGGTTGATCTTCTCCCCTGAGTATCGTGTGCGATCACGATATGTAGCAACGCATAATAAGTTTTTGGTCGTTCGTACGTGTCGTGGTGCCCATCATAGCTTCTTGCCATATGCATAATCGTGGTGCTTAACACTTAAAAATCGTACAACTTTGTCTTTATCTCTTATTTCGTACAGTATAACATAATGATTGGCAACGTGGATACTCCATTTGCCAGCCAAATTCCCCGATAGTGGCTCGCCGCGTTCGGGATACTCGCATATATCCTGGATTTTTTTGACGATCCTTTCAGCCAGGACCTTATTCTTTTTCGTAAGACGTTTAAAATTAGTTTTGAATTCCTGATCGGTTTCGTATGTGTACGCCATAAAATCGTGTAGAATGTCTCAGTCGCTAAGCAAATCCGCGATCAGGTCGTCTATGTTATCAAATCGCTTGCATCGCCCCATCTCACACTCCCGCTCGGCCTTTAGCACCTCCGCTATGAACTCCTCGCTGAACTCCCCATAGGAGTCGGAGGCATGCAACCGCCCGCGCTCGTTGTGGATTTCTATAAGAGGCATCGGCTTCACCCATTTCTAATACATACTAATGCATACTAGTACTTTACTATTATAGAGGCGGGGTACGATTCATCCCCGGCCTAAAGACCGGGGTTTTCTCTACCCCTGCACCCCGCCTCTATAACTATCCCCGAAGACCAAGATCCCGCGCCTTCAGGGCCCGCGCCTTCGCTGTCGCCTCCTCCAGGGTCATCTTCCGGGGGGAGCCGATGTAGACGTTTTTCACCTTTCCCCCCACCTTCCAGGCCGCAAAATAGTATCGATAGGTCTTCGTCCCCTTCGCCGTGGTCTTCTCCACAGGGCCGAGGTAGACGGTCACCGCCTCCAGCCTCGCCCGCTCCAGGGCCTCCAGGGCCTCGCCCTCCAGCCTTCGGGCCTCCTCCTCGCGCAGCCTCGCCGCCGGCTCCAGCTCGGGGGCCGACGCCCGAATCTTTCGGGCTTCGTCCTTCCAGGTCCTCGCCTCCTCTCTCAGCTCCTTTGCTTTCCGACCGCTGGCGGTTCGGTGAATGCTCTTCATGGTATGTAGTTATGTGACCATCTCATATATATCTTGCGGAGATGGTCACATAACTAATGGGGAGAGGGGTGGATCATAAGGCCGCCGGCCGCTCGATGCTCTCCTTCATATCTAGTGTGTATCGCCGTGCTTTTTTCCCGCCCCTGTGGACGCTCCGGGCCTTGATCCCAGCCCGCCCCAAAAGAGTCCCCAGCCGCTTTGGGTCCATCTCCACCGCCTCGGCCACGGAGGCGGCCGTCGGCTCCATCCCCGCCTCCAGCTCGGCGAGGATGAACCTCTTCGCGAGGGTTACAGGGTCCTCTGGCGGAGCTGGTTTAACGTCTAGTTTAACCTCTGGTTTAACCGTTAAATCTTTTTGTTTAACTTCTGGTTTAACCCCTAATCTGCTGTCAATCAGCTGTATAAGCTCATTTTTATCTAATACGATTAGGCCCGTACCTTCAGGGATGGCGACGTTAAAATATTGGTTTAACGCATCCCTTACGATATCGCTTTTGGACTTATCGGAGCGTTTAACCTCCTCATCGATTAGGGTCTCCAGCTCCTTTGAGATCTTGACCCCCAGGAATGGCATGTTTAACCTATTGTTAAACGATTGGTTAAATATCTATGGTGAGTTTTACGGATCGTTAAACAAATAATAAAACGCGAACCGACCGCGCCGGGGGAGGTCGAGCCAGGATCGAAGGGCTTGGGCGGAGATGGAGCGGTCCTGGAGGCGGGTCGAGTCTACATCAACAAAAGCCAGTACTTAGAGGGAGTCCCTCCCGAGGTCTGGGAGTTTCAGGTCGGCGGCTACCAGGTCTGCGACAAGTGGCTGAAGGACAGGAGGGGGAGGCAGCTATCCTTAAAAAGGCGGGCGATATGATCAGAGGCTCCTCGCCTCGATCGCCACCAGGGCCTCCAACGCTGCCGTTCGTACACCCTTGTTATCGTCCTTCAGAGCTTGAATTAGAGGATCTACTGCACTCTCGTCGCCGATCTCACCAAGAGCTTTAGCAGCAGCCAGTCGGACCCCCGGGTACTCATCCTTGAGGGCATCGATAAGAGGATCAACCGCTCTCTCGTTGCCGATCTCGATTAGACCCGTTATTGCATAGAATCGGATCAGATCGGACTCATCCTTCGTAGCCTCGATTAGAGCATCGACTGCTCTCTCGTCGTTGGTATAACTGAGGGACTCGATTGCATAGTATCGGATAAAATCGGACTCATCCTTCGTAGCCTCGATTAGAACATCGATATCGTCGCCGTGCATATTAATCATTAACCAAAATTTGGAAAAATCTGACTCGTTTTTAAAAGCCTGAATCAGAGGATCAACCGCTCTCTCGTCGCCGATCTCGATTAGAGCCTTTATTGCATAGAATCGGATCAGATCAGACTCATCCTTCGTAGCCTCGATTAGAGCATCGACTGCTCTCTCGTCATCATTACCTTCGAGGAACTCGATTGCAGCAAATCGGATCAGATCAGACTCATCCTTCGTAGCCTCGATTAGAGCATCGACTGCTCTCTCGTCGTCGGTCTCACTGAGGCCGCCGATTGCATAGAATCGGATAAGAACGGACTCATCCTTCGAAGCCTCGATTAGAGCATCGATCGCCCTCTTATCGTCAATCACACCGAGAGTCTGCGCAGCCTTCTCTTGGATTTCTGGTGTCCCGTACTTCAACTCTAATATGAGATCGTCCACCTCATCCGCAGTGGACGGCATCACCATCAACGCCAGCACCACCAGCGCCGCTAAAATCGGGCTCAATCGCATCTTAATCTCCGCTCCTTCAAGAGAGGAGGTCCCGACAGACGAAAAGTGTTTCGGTATCATCGCCCTAAGATGAACTCCACCAGCCCCGGCGATACCCCCGCCTCCTCTCCCACCTTCGCCACGATCTCCCCGGAGTCCACCCCCTCCGCCAGCGCCACCCCCCCGGTGCAGCTGCTCGACCCGTGCTAGGTGCTCGCCCCGAAGAACGTACCACGATTTGTCCCGGCAGCGGCCGAGACCTTCGTGGCCCCGAGTTCGATGGCATCCGGTTTTGCACTGCCCGATTCGATGGAGGAGGCGGCCGAGCGGTTTGGCTGGATCGATCTCGTCTTTAGACAGTTCCTGGGGGTCTTGAGCTCTCCGCTCGATCTCCTCGTCGTCTACCTCCTATCCTTTTGTCTCTTTTCGGACAGACCTCTTGTCCAATTCTCCTTATCGTCCAGCCCGGCGAGACCTTCCGGACGCAATCCCGGCAAAGCCGCCCCACCCCCACGACCGTCCAGCCGCCGTCACCGAGACGCCGTCCGCACCTGGCGCATCTCCGCCCCGTCTGGCGTCGGGGGAGGGATCGCCCCCTTTTTAGGCTGGAATATTCCACCGGGGGTGGAGGCGACACGCCCCCCAGCTCCTCGCCGTCGGGACAGCCTCGGCTCGGAGTGTCCCGGCCCGGCCCGCTGGAGAAGAGATCGGCCCGCCTCAAGCCGTCACCCCCTCGGAGGCGGGGGGAGGGTTCCAGATCGCTCCGCCCCACCCCCTCGCCCCGGTCTCGACGTAGCCCGACTCCCTCAGCCACCGCCTCACCACGGCGATGGGGAGGGGGCGGCCGAGACGTTCCCGGGCTCGTTCCCAGAGCTTCGTCTCAGGGAGACCCGGCCAGTTCTCGAGTAGGCGGCCCGCCTCCACCTCCAGGACGGCGGCCTCCTCGGGGGCGGGTCCCCGCCCCTCCTCCTCTTTTTGTCCGTGGACGTCCACGGAGGAGAGGCCGTCTTTTTTTGGCCGCCGGACGTCCGCCAGCTCGCCGCCGGGGGGCTTCGGCTCTGGGGTCGCGAACTTCGCCAGGTCCTCGGCCTCTCGCCGTCGGACCTCCTCCAGCTCGTCGCAAAGACCACCAAGACCACCAAGACCACCACGAAAACCGCTATCTGGGGGGCTTGGTGGTCTTGGGGGGCTTCGTTTCCTAACTTCTCTCCCCACACCTCTCTCCTCTCTCTTTTCTAACTCTTTCTCTTTTTTTACTTGAGGGTCTGAGATAGGGAGAGGGTGAGAAAGACCACCGGGGGGTATAGGGGGAGAAGTAGCGGAATGAAGCCCACCAATACCACCATCACCACCAGGTGGGTCGCTAGATATCGATTTTGCTCCACTGGAAACGGTGGTCTTGGTGGTCATGGTGGTCTTATGTCGTTGGATCGTGATTAGTGTTACGTTGCCGTGGCCGGTCCGGTACGAAACTTCGATCCCCACGGCCCGCAAGGCTGGAGCAAGCCGCCGGATCTTATTTCCCGCCCCCTGGGGGGTCCTCGGCCAACCATCGGGCCTCCCTCGTAGGGCGATCCCGGCTCGCTCCCCCAGGGCCGCCAGCAAGAAACCTGCCGTACCCTCGAAGGGCTCTTCTGATCCGTTGACGAACTCCACGAGGGACGTGGCGAAAAAGTCGGCCCCGATCAGGGACGCCTCGGCCTCGGTTCGGTTCGCCTCGAAAGCCGCTAGGAACTCCCCCGGCTCCAGCCCTAATGCCCCCTCGCAAGCCGTCGCCCACTCGGCAAAATCCGCCATCCTCGGCATAGAATCAAGCCGAACGTTCGGAAGCTCCCTCAGCCCGGAGGAGATCACATCAAGAATAGCCCCCAGGACACTCGGCCGGATCCGGTCCAGCTCCGCCAGGATCGCCTTCTCGGTCCTCCGGTCCTCGTCCTTGATCCGGGGGAGGTGGAGCACTATCGCCCGCCCCAGGAGGTCTCCCCGCGTTGTAATGGCGTCGATCCCGTTCAAAATCACCGGTCGCTGGAGGTCGAATAGCGCCTCTTCGGAGTCGGTATAGAGCTCTCGGCATGATAGCCCTCCGCCAGTTGAGACCACGCAAAGGGCATCTCCAAGCCAACCAGGGAGCCCGGAGAGGTTGTCGTAGACCACGAGCCAGCTGTTAGCCGCCGCTATCATCAGATCGTGCTCACTCCGGGGGGGCCGTCTCAGAGGCGCCTTGTTAGGATCGATCACATATCGGAGGATCCGCCCAAGCCAGGACTTGCCGGACCCCTGCTCACCGTCTACGATCAGGACCGGATATGGCCCTGTCGGCCTTACGGCTTGCGCCAACCACGCCCTCACCAGCACCCAAGGGGGGCCCTCGGGGACGTTCAGAACCCGACGGAGGTCTTCCAGATCCCCGCCCTTCGCCGGCTCCGGCAACGCCATGATCCCCTTTGACCGCCGGAACTTAATAGGTACGTCCTCGGAGGGGATCACCCGCCACCCCTTAGAGTCGATCTCCACCGCCCGCCAGTCATCGCCCCCTAGATCGAGATAGAACTTATCGCCGTACTCAGCAAATCGGACATAGACGGGATGGACCTTGCCCCCGTAGATCGCCATACTTTCCAGGACGGCGAGAGCATCGGCCGCCGCCGAACCTTTTGGGGCTTTCCCTTCGGCCTTGAAAAGAAGGCCACTCAGCCAGGTCTTCGCCGCCTTCGATTTTAGGGGATGGTTCTCTTCATGGCCCGCCTCGTTCGGTATGGTGGCGAAGAGCTCTCCCTCTGTCGTCCTCCAGAACGTCGCCCCGGAGGAGATGGCGAGATCTACTATTCGGGTAGCCACCGAGCCCCCGACCTTCCCTGTCCCTCCGGCCTCGCCGTCGCCGTTGCGGGCGGATCTCTCCTCCCCGCCCCTGTCCTCGTCGGGATCAATCAGCCCCTTCTCTTCGCAGGCCTTGATGACCGCCTGAAATACGACGGGATCCCGGAGATGATCCTTTCCCCGACAGTCGATCAATCCCTCGAAGAGGGCGACGAGAGCCGCCGCGTCTCCCCCGCTATCTGCATGATGGTGACAGTACCAGAGACCTTGTTTGACATCGACCGCCAGCGCCGTCTTACTCCTCGATACCTCGCCGGGGATATCCCCTTTCCAGTTATCCCCGCTCGTCGCCGTCGGGCTCCATCCGTAGGCGTCCAGGACGCGCCGGATATCCCCGATCCTCTCCGAGAGGGATGGGCCGTCTCCCCTCTTACCCCGTCGGGCTCTCCTGGCGATCTCCTCCAGGTCGTCCCATCGCCCCGTCTTCTCCACCAAACCCGCCGCCTCGTCGAAGCTCGGGTTTTTGGTGGGGTCCTCGGAGAACGCCAGCCCCCGGAGGATTCCCCGGAGGTCATCGACGGTGATCTCTGTAAGAGGGGAGTCGTCTACGATCTTTCTACGGCCGCCCTTGTGGTGTGGGGAGTTCGGGCCGACGATATGGCCCCGGCCGGCGCAAACCTGACCGAGCTCCAGTCGTTCAACCTCCGTAGCCTCGCCCGTAACCTTCTCCACCGTCTTGGTCGGATGGTAGAAATGAAAAGTTTTAGGGATCCCCGGACATACATAATAGAGATGCGAGCTTTCCGGCTTGTGGGGGGCCCGATCGGTCAGAGTCGCGGGGAGCCGGGCCATGATCCCCAGCACCTCCAGCTCCCCGGCCTCGTCGGCATCGAAGGCCATCAAGTCGCCATAATTCGTCACCAGCCCGTACCCGTTCCCGGCCTCGATATGGGCGAGGAGGGCGGGGTCGTCCTCAGCAAGGGCCCCGTCGCCGTAAAAGTCGGGATCGATAGGGGCCTTCCCATCCATCCGGGATAGGCTCAGCCTAGTAAACCGGAACCCTCTGCCCTTCAGTTGATCCGGGATCGCCACCGAGGAGGGGGAGGTCATCGCCGCCCCCCGCCGGTTTTTGTCGGCCGCCCCGCGTCCCGATCGAATCGCCTCCCCAGGTCGGCCTCGATGTCCTCGATGTCGGGGTCCCACGAGCAAAAGCCGTATAACCGATGGTGGCGTGCTTCGTTATGGTAAATTCTTCTCATTTTTCGCTCCCCCTCAGCCCTCGCCCTCGTCGTCCACCGGGATGGGGCGGTAGACGACAGCCCCATCCTCAAGGGAGACCCGAAATTTCCTGGGGTTTCCGAGGGCGCGTTGTATCTTGACGGGCAGGGTGAGCGAGCCGTACGTCCCGCCCGCCATCGCCCGGAACCTAACGATTTTCGAATCCATGCCTGGAAATCTGCCGTTTGTCTATTTAAAAGTTTGCCGAATTTTGTACCATAATTCCGTATGTATTTTTGTTAGAATTCGCAGCAATTAGTCTTCAATTTGACCAATAATTCAAATTTACATACAAATTTCTTATGTATCAATTTCTAATTCGAAATGGCTATATATAACATTGGAGGTATTCTCCAGATATGTTGTCACTGCAGGAGCGAGAGTACCTCGCCCGCCTGGACGACCTGCCGCCGCGAACCCGCGGGAACATGCTCTATCGCATCCGCCAGAAGGTCACCGCCGCCCTGAACGATACCGACGAAATAATTTGGGCGCTGGACGCGATGAACCCGAAGTCAGCCCGCAAAGCACTGGACGACCGGCACGTTGCCGCCGTATTCGCATTATCCGAGAAGATGGTCGAGGTTCTCGGATACGCACCCATAGAAGAGTTTGAGGGCCGACGGTACGTCAGCCGCCCAAAGAGCATTAAAACCACCCGGCGGGGCGCCCATGATCCTCCGGTCCAGGAGCGGACCATCGTCGCCTCCCCGGCCTCCGAGCTCGACGAGGCGAGGGCGCACCTCATCGCCGTCCACCTCGCGAAGCTGGCCCCTTACGCCAGCCCGCCGGGGCCCGCCCGCTCCTCCCTATCCTCGGAGCCGTTCGCCCCGTGGTCGGACGCTGACGCCGAGCTGGCGCCGGCGAGGGGGAGGGGACTGGCTCGGGAGTGGATGGCCGAGGCGACCCCGGCCCGGATCCGGACCGCTCGGAGGCCGGAGAAGAAGGAGAACAAGAGGGAGGGGGAGGAGACCACGACCGACCCGGAGGAGTGACCTCTCCACCTGCCCCGCATCTCCCCCGGGAATCATCAGCCTGTCAAGGCCCGGCCCCGTTATTTTCTATCCGGTCCCCTCCATTAATCAATTTTAATCAATCTTCGGGTATCTATCACCCTCGACTGCTATCGATCCCCGGAGACGCCCCGGGCACGTCACGGGAAACGGTGACGCCGAACCCCCCATTTTGTCAACTCCTCCGGATCGTAGACTATGGGAATCCGTCCACCTCGTCGCCGATACCCATGATTAACGGGGAGATCGTCCCCGCCAAAAGAGGGGGGCCCAAAAAACCGCCATGCATCGCTTTCGTTGGAACGTCTTTTTTTGCGGCGGAACGTTCCACTCCACCATAGTTATGTGACTATCCCAGACCCTTTGGGGGGAG
>Ga0208462_1002106_pt1 | contig 11543 bp, 12 predicted proteins | sample AD_SCU001_MetaG_FD_184452 | JGI IMG/M metagenome (GOLD analysis project Ga0208462, IMG submission 184452) | Active sludge microbial communities of municipal wastewater-treating anaerobic digesters from China - AD_SCU001_MetaG (SPAdes) (version 2) | ecosystem: Engineered > Bioreactor > Anaerobic...
AAAAGCACTGAAACCTCAAGGTTGAGTTCAGTGCTTTTTACTACCCTCTAATTTTGGAAACCAATGAATGACCCTACAATTTTTTAAAGGTCATTTGATGATTTACCCTCTAATTTTTTAAAGAGCCCGTTTTATTTAATAACAATCTTAAAATCCGATACGTCTCAATTGAATAATGGCATTGACGCGGTCGGTCACATCAAGTTTAGAATAAATAGTACTTACATAGTTTTTAACCGTTCCAAGTGACAAATACATCTCATCAGCAATCTCTTGATTGGATTTTCCTGCGATCAAGCACGCAATGATATCTTTTTCACGCGATGTAAAATCATCAGGCTTCAGATGATGATCAACTTGAGGAAGATGTGCAAACATTTTTCTTGCAATCAATCCTGGAAGGACAACATGATCATCAAGACTATCTTTAATCGCTTCTTTTAACCGATGAACTTCAATATCTTTCAACAAGTATCCCGATGCTCCATGATTCATTGCTTGAATAATGTATTGATCATCATCAAAGGTTGTGAGGACAATAATCTTGATTTCAGGAAAGTCTTTTTTGATTAAACGTGTTGCTTCTACACCATCCATGATAGGCATTCGAATGTCCATCAAAATCACATCTGGTCTTTTTTGAGATGCTTGGATATATGCATCTCTTCCATGAATGGCTTCACCGATAATCTTAATTCCTTCTGAACCATCAAGAACTGATTTTAGTCCATTTCGAATAATCGGTTGATCATCAACTAATAATACTTTAATATCATCGCTCATGATAATCCTCCTTAGCAACAGGAACTGGAAGCTGAATAGAAAGGGTAAAACCTTCATCCGGTGTTGTTTGAATCTTCATTTTTCCCCCGAGTTGTTCGGTCATGTGTTTGATTCCGGTTAGTCCAAATCCAAGAGGTTTTTGGAGTGAACCGATTCCATCATCACTAATCGATATAAAATATGTTTGTAATGATTCGCTAAACAATATATCCATCGTCTTTGCATGTCCGTGTTTGATACTATTGGTGATACACTCTTTTAGCGTATTCATCATGAAGCGTTGATAGATTAAGGGCATCTCGTGACTAATGGCATATTCTAAATGAAATGTCATTAAATGACCTTGATTCATATCTTCAATTATATGTTCAATCTTCGCTTTAAGTGATGATTCATGTTCTAAATCCATATGATGAACCAATGTACGAACCTCATTGAGAGCTTGCCTAACATGATGCTGAACATGATGAAGCTCATCTTGATTGCCACATTGTTTTTCCATCGATTCAAGCGTAATTAATGATGCGGTAAGGTGATGACCGACTGAATCATGCATTTCATGTGCAATGCGATAACGTTCTGATTCAATCGTCAATTTTTCGATTTGCTCTTGTTGTCTGTGAAGATGCTCATTGGCAAGATTTAATCGTGTATTCACTGTTTTGAGGTATCGTAATCCATAAAAGATGACTAAAATGATGATTGAGGCTACGTAATTAACTGTGAAAACACTCCATGCTTGCTGTGTATGTAGTCCATCAAAAATCAGATATCCTTTGATGAAATTAGCGATGAATAAGATGAAAAAGGATATCAATAAGAAGAGTGGTAATTGCTTTTCTTTCAGATGAATCATCATAAATGATAAAACGTTGATGAGCATCAAAGGCGTATTAAACTCATGATTCATGTATTCAGTCATGAACGCTAAAATTAACATTAGACTGTATATTGTATTAAACAAAAATGGTTTCTTTTGATCTGCAATCAAATGGGCAATAAAAAACAGCACATAAAGGATACTAATCGAAAAACGAATCGCAGTACTATAATCAAATGATTGATTACTGATGAAGTATTGTAGTGCATAGACTTGAAATGTGAACATGATGAGATAAAAAAGTGAGTGTGTATTGAACCAATCGATCGATGGTTGATCATCTTTTCGATGGATGCGATGATAAAATGCAAGAAATGGAAATCCACCTATCACAATGAGAAAGGCATACCATGCCTTTTTGGCTTTTTTCCAATCTTTCTTGATCAGGTGATACACATAATAAACTTGGAATACCCATTGGATGATTAATCCCGGAATAATCACAGGAAAGATAAACATTTGTAGCATCGGTTACCTCACATGTTTAAATGTTTTTTAAATGAATCATTTTAACGGGATTTTTTTAGCTAACATCACATGATTCTCGCACTCATGAAATCCGTTTTTAAGATAAAAATGAAAGGCAGGAACACTTTTTTCAGTCATCAGCCATATTGCTTTGTAATCGTGTTTACTGAGTGATTGGGTCATTTCATTTAAAAAACGTGTGCCAATTCCTTGCTGTTGCATCTTGTTATCAACACAAAATTCTTTGATGAAATACTCTTTTCCTTGCCACCAATGAAATGATAGACCTAATGAAATTGCAACAAGTTTTTGATCAATCATATAACCATATGTTAATGAATTAGGTGATTGGATTAATTCGGAAAGATACTTGATCACATCTTCATCCATCCATTGATCATGCCACGGTTCATCAGAAAACACCCTTAAAAAAAGACGTTTTATAGCATCAAAATCAGACATAGATAAACGATTAAGCATATTTTTCCCCCTTTCAACTTTGTTTTTATCTTATCATAAAAATAAGTGTATCGATAAAAAAAATGTCAGTCGCCTGACATTTTTTGATTGAGTTCTTTCCATTTTTCGCGTAGATTCACCCGATGTTTTTTATCGAGTAACAGATATCGTTTAATAAAGAGTGCTGTGACGATAATCAGTGGGATCACCGGTGTTCCTGGACCAAACCAGAAGAGTATCACTGCAGTTCCTAATCCAATTAAGTATGCATTTCCTGTGATGGTCCCCAACACAAAGATAACAACTGCCCATCCATGAAAGATCATATAACTTAAGAATAATGCAATCAAACCACGAACAGATTTCATACTCTTGATAATCTCCCAGACCATCAAGAAAAACTTCTTCCAGAATAACCAAAAACGTTTCATATGAAAAAAAGAAACACGTCCGTGTTTACTTTTTGTGTGTGACCTCAGGTTTTAGTTTCCCTTGGTCAAACGCTTCAGGATAAGGATACGCTTCTTCTCTCATCCGCTTAAATAAGACGTAAACAAGACCTCTGGGGACATCGATTCTCGAAATCACTCCAAAACCTTTTTCCCCTTCAACCTTGACTTTTTCTCCAATCAAATAGGTTTCATTGCTCCAAGCCATATCATTCACCTCAAGTTTTATTATATCATAATTCGTTTTTCTTTCATCCTTTTTTCGGACGATACGTTCTTAAAATCGAACCGATCAAATAGACCTTTTCTTCATCATCTTGCATCTTTAAAAACTGTAAGATTTTATAAGCATCTTTTGTTGGATTCAAACTAAGCAGTGCAAGAACATCGGATGTATAGAGTGGGTGATTCTTATCATGGATGTTTTTAAGCAATCCCAATGTATAACTTTCATGTTGTCTGATGAACTTAAAGAACCCTTGTAAAAGTTTGGGAATAGGTTGATAGAGATCAACACCTTGACGATTTTCTAAATCAAGTGCCATATCATAGAGTTTGATGACTTGGACTTTCGCGATGTATTCAATAAATTGATTGAGTTCAACATCTTTTTCATACCATCCAATTAGCTTTTTGAGGAGTCCTAAACGCCATAAAAAGCGGTGAGATGACGCATCTGAAAGTTGATATTCATCCATGAAATGCTTTCTGACTTCTTCAAGCTTTTCAAGATTAAGTGTTTCAAATAACGTATAAAGCTCTTCTGGAATAGATGTTTTCGCTTCATCATGTTTGAGATAGGTGAGTAGATCTTCTGTCAAATGATCACGCTCTACTTGGTAAGCTTCCAGAAGGGGTTGAACATAAACATCCTTTGTTTTGACTTCAAGATTATTCTTTTCAAAGATATACGTGTGATAACTAAATTTTTCTTTAGTTAAATGCTCGGTGGATAAAATCGAAAATCCCATCCCACCCTGTGGATAGGTTCTGTGTGTGGGATGACCTACAATATCATTTCTGATGTATTTGAGTTCATGAAGTGTTTTATTTTGGTTCACGTTAATGTGATATTTATATTGCGTAAGCCCAATCGCTAGATCATAGAGAGCATCAATCGCAACAAATAATCCTTGTAACATGCCAAAAACATCGAGTAAAACCGCACCTCGTTCAACCTGTTTTTCTTCGGTGTAGCGTTTGATCATTAAGTCGACGTGTTCAAGCATTGAAAAAGATGAATGAGCGCGATACCCATGACTATTTTTTTCATCTTTCTTGGTTTCATCGACATATTTCTTTAACGCATCAAGACTCATAAGCTCTCCTTAATTTTTTGAATCAGAATAGGAGCAGGTAGTTGTTTATATAAAGATCCTTCAATCAACTGAACACCTAGACGTTCTAACGCTTCTTTTTGTTCCTTGGTCTTCACATTTCTGATGACTAACGCCATTTGGAACGATTCAAGCATTTCTCTTACCTTGGCAACATAACTGTTCCACTTGATCGACTCTTTTTTTAAATCAAGATGGAGCGCATGGAAAGGATAGGATAACGCCATATCAAGAGATGTCGTATCTAAAGCAATCCCACGATCGATCAATTCTTGAATTTGATTGGCATAATGAGATGCTCGAAGTTCCATATCGAATTTCATTCTGATGAATTCATTTGGAATACCATAATCTTTTAATGTTCCAAGTAAAAAAGGATTAAAAGTGGGTTCCAAGAATGTTTCTTTGGAAATAGGAATGGTGATTTTAATGAGTCGTTCCGTCTTTTTTTCAAGATCCACTAAAAATTCACAGACCTTCTTGATATGGAAACGTTCAAGATCAGCCAGACGGTTTCTTTTCTTCGCAATCGCTAAAAGATATTTACTATCGATTGAAAGATTGAGGAGTGCGAGTTCACTTTCATATTGCCATACACGGTTTTTCTTGATATCTGTGATCTGATTAAAAACAAGACCGAGTGATTTTTCTTCGATCGCAGCATTTAAGTGATCAATGACTTGTTGTTCAAAGAGTTCATCTTCATAATCGCGGTAGACAAAAAACACATAATGTTCTTCCTTATCGCGTTTCGCTTTTTCTAGTGCGATATCAAGGAAACGGAGGAGTTTTTCTTTATGTTTTTCAACGGTCACCACAGGATATCTTAAAATACCCATATTGGCATGGAATTTTTCAAATTTTAACGCTTTAGGCTCATAGACATCTAAATATCTAAAATATTCTTTGACAATCTTGGTGACTGACCGGATATCGTTATAGGGTAAAATGACTAAAAGTTGATTGAAATCATAACGATAGGTCGCACCATCACTGAAATACTTTTTGGTGTGTTGTGCGAACTCTTTGAAATAGGCTTTCATCTGCTCATGACCATAAATATGTTTGAGCTGTTCATCAAGTTCAATGAGGAGTAGGGATGCTTTATCAGAAAGCTTATCCTCAAACTCCTGGTGCAGTGCAAAGCGATTCGCTAAGCTCGTTTCATCATCGACTGTAGCTTGTTCCACCAATGCTTTTTGTTCTAAAACGCCGGATGTTTCATCAAAAAATAAACTCATCACCACATGCTCATCTCCTATCTTTAATCCATAAAGCTTTTCTAAGATGTGCTTTTCTTGGTAGCGGTAGCGTAATACTTTATATTCTTCAGACTTACTTAAAAGCCTTGCGATGGTCTCTTTATAGAGGTTGACATGTTCATATGACACATCCCTTAAAAAGAGTTCTAAATGATGATGACGATCGATTCTAAAGAGTGTGCATGCTTCATCATTATAGGTTGATTTGGTTTCGGTGAGTTCACGATAACAGATGATGGGTGCATTGATGACTTTTTGGTAAAATGCATTTTCTTTTTTGATCTTGGACATCTTCTTCTCATCCATCACATGAGCGAATAGAAGACTACTGACGAGCTTGAGAAAATCATAGTGAAGTCCTGGATCTTCGATTTTCTCTGAAAAGTGGACGAGAAAGACCCCTAGATCACCCACAGGAAATGCATAAATGAACTGAACATCACTTTCATAATCTTTTTGTGTGATGACGTTTTTGGGGAAACGGATGACATCGGTTTCTTCAAAGACGTCTTCACCCGTGTTTAACACATGTTCAATCACAGTGCTTTGAATGAGTTGTTCAAGTAAGGTCTTATCATAGAGCCGTTCAACTTTATAGTGAAAGAAATTGGGTTCTTCGCCTGGTAAATATAAGACTGCATCCTTGACTTTGACATAGGTTTCCATCTGGATGAAAAACTGACGTAAATATTCTCTTATCGGAAGTTTTTCATCGATCAGATGTGAGAAACATATGAAGTCATGGGCACGTTCGAGATCTTCAAGAAAGGTAGAATGACTAATCTTTTTTTCGCTGACCTTTTCAACAAAAACGATTTGTTCCTCTTTTGGTTTTTCAACTTCAACTTTAGGTTTATTCTTATCAATCGTTTTTTGTAAACTCTTGAGTTTTCTTGAATAATAATCAACGGATGGTTTATTATCCGTCTTTTGATAGAGCTTAACAATGAGTTCATACATCGTTTTCTTAAAGGCATCATCCATCTGATCGATGGCTTCATCATGCTCAGCTTCAAGTGTCGATGCTTTATGGTAATCACCTTTCGCAAGATAAGCTTCGAATAAAGGTTTGATGATTGCGATATGATTGGGATGTTCTCTTAGTTCTTTTAATGATTGTTGAATCACATCATCATAACGCTCTAAGCGAATGAGTAATTCAAGTTCCTGATCGATGTATTGTCCTTTTAAATCATAATTGTATAATTCTTCGAGTTGTCGTAAAGCCATTTCATCTTGGTGATCGTTTTTATAGATCTCAAAAAGTTCTTGATGACAATAAATCTTTGTTTGATCAGGAATAGGATCTTTTAAAACACGAAGGACATCATCGAGATAGGGTAGATGAATGGCCTTTTTGTATAAAATATCATCGAGTAGACCCACATATTGTTTCATGATGGGGAGTTTTTGTTTTCTTAAGTCAATGTATGTTTTCATCTCATCAAATTTTGAGAGATGTAAACATGCATCAATGACATGTTTTAAAATCTTTTCATGATAGGGTGTTTCTGCTTGAAGTTCAATCTCTTTTAAGACTTTTTCACCTTCTAAAAAGACCATATCATAAGCTTCAAGGGATAAGCAAATGTCAAAATAATAGCTAAAAGCCGCTTGATAGTCCGTATGACTGAGCGACTGTTCGAGAAAGTCTTTAATGATTGAAAGACTATGCGGTTGTTTAGGAAGCTTTAAGACGTCGGATAGACGCATGTCATCAGTCCTTTGTCATCTCCTGATTGAGGGTATGTGCGAGATTCAAATATTTTTCGGAGAGCATTTGAAAGTCAAAATGAAGCACTTCTGATAAGCCTATCATATGTTTACGCAAGGCAACTTGGTGCCATTGAAGTGCTTGATACATCCGGTAAAAGCGGACAGCGTCAGCTTCTTTCTTGGTCGCTGGTCGATCTAAATAGGCATCCAGTAAAAGAAGTGCATCCGCAAACTGAACATTACCAAATGATGCAATATCATAATACCATTCATTCCATCCTGAATATTCCCAGTCAAGTAAATAAAGTCGTTGACCAATGACGATGTTGGAACGTTGTGCATCACCATGACAAAAGACTTTGGGCTGATGGGCATGATGTTTGTGATAGTGATCGATCCATTTCTTTTTTAAATCGAGATAGAGATCAGATCTGATGTCCGTAAAAGATTCATATCGATGAAGTCTTGGAATCAGTTCATAATCCGATGCAGGAGCTATCCCGCTTGTGTGCAGTTTTTTTAACGCGCCTGCAACGTCTTTTAAGTGTTCTTTAAAATCAAGTTGAGTAAGGACTGTTCCTTCGACATATTTTGCTGCTTTTTCACCGGTTTCAATATCAAAATAGATGGTTTCATTATTGAGATCAAGTGGTTTGATAATCTCTAGGTTCTTCTTTTCGATGCTTCGATCAACGAAAAGATTGCCATCTTTTCCAATCACACGAAACGTATAATCAACATCCTTAATCGCGATATGATACGTGAGATGACTCATCCCACCCATCAAGCGATGTTTGATGATGACATCATCCGTTTTGACACCGAATGCATGTGCTGCTCGTTCTTGAATCATGGTTTCAATCGACATATTTACCCCTTATAAAAGGCTACTTGGCCATTGTCATAAATCGCATAAGATCGTTCGCGATCACCAAGTGCACCTGGATTGATGAATAATATATTCTGTTCTTCTAATAGATAACGCTCGTGTGTGTGACCAAAGATGACGAGATTCACGCCTTCGATCTTTGCCTTGAGTTTAAGTCGGTCATATCCAAATTTCACATATTCTAAATGACCATGGGTGAGCATGATTTTGATCCCCCCCAAATCCAAAATACGTACATAAGGAAGATCAACACCATAATCATTATTTCCTTTAACGGTGATGATATGATGTCTTTCATAACGTAGTGGACTGATGACCATATCACCAGCGTTTAAATGATAATCGATATCGTGATGTTTGTTGATGACTTCTTCTAAGAGATCGAGTCTTCCATGAACATCACTCGTGATTAAGAATCGCATCGAGATCCTCCACCAGTAATGCCATCGCTTTGGCACGATGTGATATTCTATTTTTGAGTTCTGGTTCAATTTCAGCAGATGTTTTTTGGTACTCTGGTAAATAGAAAATGGAATCATAACCAAAGCCATGTGAACCACGTTCTTCTTGACCGATATACCCATCAAACTTACCTTCATATGCTTTAAAATCGTCATTGGGATAAGCGATCACAATGCTTGAAATAAAGTATGCACGACGATCTTCGATACCCTTCATCTCTTCTAAAACTTTTAAGTTGTTATCATGGTCACCACGACCGGAATAACGCGCAGAATAGATACCCGGGCGTCCATCTAGGGCATAGACGATCAGACCTGAATCATCTGCGAGTGCTGGCATGTTATACTTTTTAGCAACATGTGATGCCTTAATGAGTGCATTTTCAAAAAAAGAATGGCCATTTTCCTTGATTTCTTCATGATCATTGACATCCTTTAAACTAATTAATTCGACATCATGATGAGAAAAAAGTGCACGTAATTCTTTGATTTTATGAACATTTTGGCTAGCAATCATGATTTTCTTCATGGAAAAACCTCATTTCATGATGTTTGTTCTCTTTCTATATTATCACATATTTTCATCAGTCGTATGCAATAACCCCTTTTTCCGTTATAATGAAAGGAGGTGATAATCATGGATCAAGAAAAAGAACATATAACATTTGAAGAGCTCTTTAAGGGGGATATCAAACCCAAAAAGATAGAAAAGCCAGACAATAAAAAAGGCTATATTTACGCCATTTTATTTTATGCATTGATCATGTATGTGATCTCAACTGTTTTAGTCTTAGTGATGATAGAAATTCCCTCATTTGTACAAGAAATCACGGAGGAAGAGCGTGTCGTTTATGAGGTAGCCAATGACATCGGTGCACTTGCCATCATCCCTCAGGATACATGGAATGATTATCGCGATGATTATCGCGGTTATGTTGAGGTTATCGGTTTATACGAAGACTATGTTGTCCTGGTCAATTCAGCCAATGATATCAATGTCAATGAGACACTTTTCTCCAATGTCGAGATGAGTGAAGTCAGAGTCTTTGATCCCTTAAAACTGGTTGAGATGATTAAGTTAAACCCAAGCATCACCTCATGGCAAAGCGGTGATGAATTAACCCTCATTCAAAGTGCAACGCTTCCTGAACCCGTGATCTTTGGTGCAGAAGCGACTGTCCTCATTGGATCCGATCGGTTTATCACAACCGATGCATCTGCGTTACTCAACTTTATCATTTATCTACTCATGATTCCTGGTATTATCTATTTCATGAAAACCGATCTATCGATCGATTGGATTGAAATTAAAGCTAAAGGTAAGGAAATCATCATCCCTATTTTGATTGGTTATGGTTTGGTATGGGCAGGTAATATTGCATCCAGTTTCTTATCTACCTATTTATCAGAACTGCTTGCTTTAGATATCGGTGAAGCCGTTAATCAACAAGCCATCATCGGTGCTGTTCAATCCAATTTTGGTATTTTAATGGTGATCTCTGCCGTCTTTATCGGACCTGTGATTGAAGAGTTGGTATTTAGAAAAGCTCTCTTTGGACTCATCAAAAAAGATTCGATTGCTTTAATCGTTTCTACACTCATCTTTGGTTTAATCCATGTCGTTGGAGAAGCATCGATCGCAGAAGCAATCGTCAATGGTGTTTCATACTTCGTGATGGGCTTTGTCTTTGGTTATATTTATCTCAAGAATGAACGAAACATATGGGTACCCACCATCGTTCATATCATCAATAACGGTATTTCGATTTTATTCATACTACTACTCTTTTAGGAGGATTAATCATGTTTTCTTATGCACCTGCCATTTGCTACTCAGGATATCGTGAACACCAAAGTCCAATCACGAAAATCTATCCTTCAGAGGCTGAAGTCTTAGAGGATTTAAAACTTTTACAAAAGAATTTCAAGTATATTCGGATGTATGATCCCTATACGCATGCACAAACTGTCTTAAAAGTTATCAAAGAACATCACCTCGATCTTAAGGTGATGCTTGGTGTAGAGCCACGTGGTGAAATCAGCAATCCAAACTGCCCATGGGGTGGTCTTCATAGTGATGAAGAAATCAAGCATAATAAAGTCTTTAACTATGAACAATTGGACAAGCTAGCATCTTTATGTAACACATATGGTGATATTGTTTTAGCGGCATCTGTTGGTAATGAAAATACATCATCTTGGCATCATAATTTGATGAAACCAGAAACGATTGCTCTTTATGCAAAATACCTGAAAGGTAAAATCAAACAGCCCGTCACCTTTTGCGAAGGAACACATAATTGGTTGACTCATGGTGATGTGATTGCACAAGAAGTTGATTTCATCTCCATTCATACTTACCCTGTTTGGATTAAAGTTCCCTTAAAAGAAGCTTTCAAACTGACGGTTGATGACTATAAAAAAACAGTTAAAAAATACTCGGGTAAACCCGTCGTCTTTACCGAATTCGGTTGGGCAACGATGTCCAATGGTCCGATGATTAAAGAAGAAACGAATGAAGCTTCTCAAAAAGAATATCTCGATCAAATCATCCCATGGTCAAAGAAAAACAAAGTCACCATGTTTATTTTTGAAGCATTTGATGAACCTTGGAAAGGATCATCTGCCCAAGATGAGCCTGAAAAGCATTGGGGGATCTATGATGTGAAAAGAAACCCCAAGTTATATGCGAAACATGCACTCAAATAACAGAAAAGGGACTGTAACGAAATGAAGATATAATTTTCTTCATGGACTTAACAGTCCTTTTTCTTTATATCATCGTTGCTATTGTGGATAAATCATCGAAAATACCCATTTTTGGACATGTTTAAAAGGA
>Ga0208462_1002107_pt1 | contig 11541 bp, 12 predicted proteins | sample AD_SCU001_MetaG_FD_184452 | JGI IMG/M metagenome (GOLD analysis project Ga0208462, IMG submission 184452) | Active sludge microbial communities of municipal wastewater-treating anaerobic digesters from China - AD_SCU001_MetaG (SPAdes) (version 2) | ecosystem: Engineered > Bioreactor > Anaerobic...
GCCAAGAATCCCCGGCACCCGATGCAGGCGTACCGGACGAAGAAGTGAGATGGGCTGAGCGCGGGAAGCAGCCGGGTGCATTGTGAAGCCGTGCCTGGTGCGCGAACACGTCAGGACCCTGAGTTATCAGGAAGGAGTCACCCATTCCACTGTATGAGCGCCTCTGGTGGATGAGGGAGGGGAGCCACCCCTTTCGGGTGGTCGATGGACACGATTACCTCATCGTGGGAACTTTCGTTAGAGTGGGTTCGCCATATTGCCAGCACTTGCTAATTGGCTAAGTTAACCGTCCGGTTGAAACGATTGACCGGGAATCGCCAGAGATGTCAGCGATTCCGGCTATCACGTCGACGATTGTTTGGCAGCAGTCTTAGAACTCGAGGTTCTGGAATCTACCACTCCTTTTACGAACCTCTTTTTCTTTAGGCGGAGGAATCAGGACGTTTTCGGGGCGATGCACTTCGGGGACCATTTTACTGACATCTTTTTCTTCAGGCGGAGAAATGGTTCTGCAATAATCCGACTTGTCCGGGAGACTGATATCGATCTTCATTATTCTCCTGACAGTAGCTTCGTGTATTGCTCGTTTAAGCGGAATGTCCAGTTCAAAAATTTTATCGCTGTCGCTCGTTCTGTCAATGCGCTCTATTAACTTTTGAGCGATTCCATTGGGCAGGTTGAAACAAACCCTTTGACCATTCAAATCCAGATTGAAAACAGTTGCACCATTCTGCGCACTTCGACTGATCTTTACGCCGGAGATCTGATCCGTATCTGAAGGGATTCTAATCTCATCTATCCATCCCTTGTCACCAACCAATATTACGGGATAAGCATTATCGACGATACCCACAACCAGCGTCGGGGTGTCATTGAAATACTCAGCCGTAGTCTGGAAACATCTGAATTTTTCCACCAGATCCTTCGTTTCAAGACTTTTCAGTACATCGCTGTCAATCCCGGAAACGAATTGTTTTATTCCTGTAACGATGTGGGTCATTTTTTCAATGCCAGAGAACGAAACAAGGAATATATTATGCGCCCATGCATAATTCTGTGCATCACGAGAATACGAGCCGGCACTAAATATGCATCCGGCATCTAAATACCTGTGAGGAGTGTTCCGTTCCTTATCCTTGCCGACAACGTAGTTTTCGGAAATATCCTGTACAACACCGAAAAAATTCCTTATCGTTTCGAGTCCGGCGGTTCCGTTGTAACACTTGGCTTCGGCCAGCAACCGGATTGGATACGTGAACGCCGTGGGGATTTCCAGCGTGCCATACGCATCGATCTGGTGGCGTGCGCCTCTTCCTTCCAGCAGTCCAGCATTCACGCTGACGTATCCTGCTTCTTCGAGTAAATCCCAGATTACCTTCTCAAAGACATAACCGCGAGCTTGCAACTCTTTCATATACTCCCTCAAGTCTATAGTGACTCCTTGCAGGAACTCTACAATAAACCTATGGGTCACAGGCTCGATTGGGAACGGTGTGTTTGGGGAAAATGTTCCGGCCTGATGTAAATAGAAAATTAGGTGTGCTTGTGTGCACAGTATACAATGTGTGCATGTAGTGCACATGAATTGTGGTGAAAGGCATGGAAACCGGTGCCGAAGAGACTGAAAAGAGCTCGCCCGACTGGAAGAACATTCGGATTAAGGAAGACACCTATACTTGTCTTTCTGCTCTTGGGTCGATGAAAGACAGCTTCGATGATGTCATCAACCGACTATTGGACTACTACGACTTTCCGCCGTCGAAGTCTATCGACGACCTTCGGAAGTACGCGGCACTGCCGGAAAATGCCGAGTGCGCAGAAGCTGCTCTTGGACTGCTCAAGGCCATCCTGAATCTGGGAGATGACGTTTCGTTTACGTTGCTATAGTTACTGGCTCAACATCTTTGATGCATACTTTGGACTCAGGAATGTCTTCACCCATTTCTCCCAATAGGTTCTCTTCGCTGCCAGTTTCTCAAATGCCCGTGCAATCGTGTCAATCATGTGTTCATAGCCCGTGACGAACGTCCCCGAGACCTCCCGCTTGATCGCCCGCCAGACCTGCTCGATGGGATTGAGATCCGGCGAGTATGGCGGAAGATGTACGAGACGGATGTTGTTGCCGGCGGCATACTGCCTGACCACGATGGCATGATGCGAGCTGAAGTTGTCGAGGATGATGACAAGCCGTTTGTCGGGATTCGCTCTCCTGTACTCTCTCAACACCTCCCGAATATCTTCCTGTTTGGAGCGCTCCCGGAACGTGACGATGGACGTGCCGTTGACGGCGAGAACGGCAAACGTATTGGCCCGGATCTTTTTGGTATTCTTCACGAGCGGCAGGTGGTCGAATGACCACATCCGTTGGGTATTGGCCGTGGTTTGCGGAGAGCACTCATCCAGGAACCCGAGCACCGTGTGCTTGCTCATTCGCGGCAGTTTTTTTGAGAATCCTCTCTGCATCCCTGGGCCTGCGGTGGTCCCGCGGGTAAGGTTTCCCGTAGTGCATGCCGAACGATTTCAGGATCCGCCTGACCTGATCCAGACTGTAGGCGACGCCGAAGTGGGACTGGATCAGGCGCTGCGCCTCGACAGTCGTCCAGTGGTCTTTATCGCGGAGCTTCTCGAGCAATTCAGCCTTCTGCTCGTCGGCAAGTTTTGACGGGTGTCCACCGGCATACCGCGGAACCAGCCCTGCAAACCCTTCGGCATTCCAGCGCTCCTGCCAGTTGTAGCCCGTCTGCCCCGATACGCCGACAGCATCCGCGGCCTTGACGACACTCACCCCCTTGTACCGCAGCCGGATAAACAGGAGGCGCGGCATCACTTCGGGCAATCCTTTGTGGTGCTTGATCCGTTTCTTCAAAATGGAATAGGGAACGTGTTTCACGATCGCGATCTGCTCCTGCCCGGTCATGAGGGATGAGGTACTTCAAGGTTCAAAAGGGTAGCGCCAAGAACTATAATCGCAATCCTCCTATGTTTAAATCTCACCCCCTGGGCAGGGTATAGATTTAGTCAAAATAAGGTCAAAACGACCAGAAGCCAAACAAATTTGATGCATATCGATAAAGATACAATTTAAAGGGGTGGGAAATGATGCAGGATAATTATATCGGTTGGAATGACAAAAGGGGGAGATAGGGAGGTAATGATTGATTTGCTAAATGTGGAGGGGAAAGTACCTGAATGGCTCGCTTATATCGGCGTATTGCAACTAATATTGGGTTGTTTAATGAAATGGAAGCGAAAAAAAGCAATTAAGTCTGAACTAAGTAAAATCATAGAAGAGTCGGCAACAAACGTGCTTGAAGACATCGATGCGTTAATCGGTAGCGTGTACATGTGCTTCGGTGCAATATCCATTGGTCTTGTTGTGCCCCCGCTAAATTATAAAAAGAAGGCCAAAGAGCTGGCGCTAAATGTTGAGATGGGTTACAAAAAACTTGAAAAGGACATGCGAGTTTTTGTGAGGTATATCCAAGCGCATAAGGAATCATTTAAGCAAATCACTAGCGAAGAAGAATGGATTTTATTGGAATCGGTGATTCATGCATTTGAAAATGAGAGACCTGATTGGAAATTCTTGATAACCCACAAGTCATTTCAAGACCACATAATGAACGATAAAAACGGCTTAAAATTCATTTCTGCGCTGAATAAGCACCTCTCTCCCATTGACAGAGATATAAACATAGATCTTTTCCAAGCTCATCAACGTGCGTCGGATCTGGCAAAGGAGTACTTGAACTATTGTCGCCGCCAAGAGGCCCTAAAAGGGAAAAAAACTTTAAAAACGCGTATAACTCATCATTACCGCAGGGGAAATAACAGAATAGCATAAATAAAACACCATAGCCAGCATAAATGGTTTAAATCGGGAATTTCCTGATTAACTTTTCGTATTCTTCCGTTGCATTCTGAACCTTATTCAGATAATGAGCGCTCCCAACCGTGGCAGCTGCCCGACCCTGGATGAAGTCCGCTATGCTCTCTGTCACCCTCTGCTTGATCAATCGATGTAACTATGAACTCTCTCATAACAGGACCTTTAAAGTCCATATCTCCGTGCAATCTCAATATATCGGGTGATGTGGAAATGACTGCCGGGATTCTTCTGGTAACTATGTAAATCTCTTGTATCAAACCACTCTTGGTGTACACCATCAAATGACGCCCCACCACAGATCGGGATTAACTTTGGAATGGACTTAAGCTGGATAAAAGGGAATCCATACTCATTGGAGTTTATGTAGTAAACTTGGTCATCAGTGACCAGGTTTACTCCCGTTGTCTCAACAAAAGCGTATTCAGTGTTATGATAGCCATATTCGGGAGGGCATTTAATCCCAACAGTCATGTGGTTTTCCTCATCGAAACGGAGCAATGCAACTCCTAAGCCCAACTCCTTAAGGAGAAATGCTAGTAATAGAGACTTTTCAGAGCAGATTCCTTTGTTGTCATAGATGACCTCGTATGGAAATCGGATGGGACATTCTGGATTATATCGGAGATCATACCTCACTTTGTCGTGGTCATAGGGAATACGCTGAACAATGTTGATCGCAATTCTCGCCATGCCATCAATGCTATCCGCTCCCTGCATGATCTGGAAAATGAGGTCCTCGAGGTATCGACGCTGTACAGAATCATAAAGATAGTCCTGGTATGATTCTGGCCTATCGTAGTATCCCTTGCCTGCAAAATACGTCTTGATTTTCCGATAAACATCTATCCGAATCTTATACCCTATTCCATCGAGGGTATAGTAGATGGCTCGGGGTTCTACCTGTAGATCTTCATCCTCTGTCATACACGTTATAGCGAGTTTCAGGTGTTGTTCACCATCTACGGTTTTTCTTGGGTTCGACCCATCTCTTCACCTTGCCGCATCGGAGACACCTCTGCTTCATGTCGACAACGTTTGAAGAGAATTGGTTGTAGCCATGTGCTCTCCCCCACTTATGAAGGCCAATCCAACACAGAATCCTACCAATTCCATTCATTCTTTCACTTACCCAAGATTCCAGGTTGAAATGCAAATTTATTGCCGTATGTGGCCCCTACAGTAGCCTGTTTTTTTGCCGAAGATATGATTGATAAAATGGATTTTTGGGGCCTGACGCTTGGAGATACAACATGGGTGTCGGAACGGATTATTGAGGGGACTATATGAAATTGTTTTCCCATATCACTCACTTACGAGCGTATTTTTTTCCAAACTCCTTAAGTGTTTTCATATCACTGGATAAGCCCGGGTCAGCGTGTGCAACCCTCACCGCACCCCCTCCCCCGCATTCCACTCCCGGACCAGCCTCGCATAACACCCCTCACACACCTTCGCCTGTGCCTCCCGCGAGCGGTAAACCGCCTTCCCCGTCCCGCAGACGTCGCACCGGCCGAGTTCGACCTTCGTCCGGGAAAACATCCGGTGGTCGAGAACCCCCGGGAGCGGTTGCACCTTCGCCGGCCGTCTTGCCTTCTTCAGGCAGTCGTAGCAGAGATACTTCCCTCCACCGCGTTTGATCGACGACGTCGGCCGCCGGCCGCAGACGTGGCAGGGCTCGTCCTTCTCCACCGGGAGAGGGATATAGTCGGCGGGATTGACCGCCAGGTGGAGAGTGACAGCAGGTGACAGCAGAATGACAGCAGGTGCTGTCATTCAACGGCGTGAGGACCGGTTTAGTTATGTCATTTGAGCCGCAATGCATGGCTTTCTCGTTTTGAATGACAGCAGTGCGGAGAACACAGCCACCCCCGCCGCCACCGGGGGTTTCGTCGTCCGTGCTCTCCGTTCTCTCATTCTGCTGTACATGTACGTACAATGATCGATCTATATCAGTACCCGAACCGCCGTTCCCGGAATCCACCTCGCTCCGGCCGATCTCTCGATGACAGCAGTTGCTGTCATTCTGCTGAAATCTGCTGTCATTGCTGTCATCGTCGTCCAGCCAGACGGTTGCCCCCCGCTCCAGGCCCGGTAGACCTCACGGTCGAACGTGAAGTACTGCTCCCGGCGGCGGATCGTGACCCCGTATTCGCCGTCCTCCGTCACCATGGCATCGTAGAGGCTGATCGCGGGGCACTTCTCCAGGAGGCCGGAGTAGGGTGTCCCCCGGCTGACGTAGCCGTGGAGGAGCCGCCGGGTCTTCTGGTAAGAGTGTCGTCCAGCCGGCGAAGGCCGCCGGGGTGGCCGGGCTCCCCTCTTCGCGGGATGGGCAGGCCTGCCGGAGAATGCGTACGAGCAGGTCGACGCCGGTCCCCGCGCCGGGGCTGGTCGAAACAGGATCCCCCTTTTCCCCAACGGGTATGGGCCTCTCGAATCACTGTGCCTGAAGATTCCTCACAGGGCGGTCCTCTCCCATGGTGCGCCCGGCAACCGGAGGGATCGGGAGCCCGCGCCGGAGCGGGGGTTGTGGGCCTGTGGCCGGCCCTGTTGCCCTGCCTCCCGGTTGCGATCTATTAGAATGGGTAGTCGTCGGGGTCGCTGATGTACTCCGCGATATTCTTGAAGGTGACCTTTGTGTTACTATTAAGGACGAAGAACCCGTCGCGGGCGATGACGACTCCCTCGAGGGAGTCACCGTTGAAGGTCACCGTCCCGTTGGGGGCGAAGAAGACACCTGTCACATGTCCTCCGCCTTTTTCTATACGGATATCTCCATTCTTTGCGATAACTACGACGTTTTCTGCCCAAAGATCTCCCGATGGTGTATATGAATAACTATCAGCAAATATTTTCACACCATTCGTCAGGGGGGTTCCATCCGGGGTATAATTCCTCGCAGCATACCAGTCGGCAGATTTCGTGGAGGGTATCTCCTCGTCGGGCATCTCGACTTCCGGCACCGTATCCAGGTGGATGCATTTGTCCAAGATGGTCTGGCTCATGGTTGCAGGATGCGTGAAGGTACCTGTATAGTAGATGTATGCATCGTGCGCGATCCAGGGTGTCCAGTTCAGCGTAAGATCCCCGTCGACGTAGACGTTTCCATATATTCTCGCATCCTTGAGGACGAAATTACCCGCGACGTATACGTCGCCGTAAATGCTGCGAGTTCCGTTCCATAATGTAAGATCCCCGTTGACATATATGGATCCGGGTTTTGCCGGTGATCCCAGACTGGCACTTCCGTTGAGGAGGATAACGTTGCCATCGATAAATATGTTCGACACGCTGATGAATGAATTACCCTTGAGGTCTTCCGTATCCAGCCCCTCTGTAATAACAATTGTTGCTCCAGGGCCTGTGATTTGCACACTCGATCCGCTTACTCCCCCTAATTCGAGAGTGTTGCCGTAGACGAAGACGTTCTCATCGATGACGAAGTTAACGAAAGACTTCGTAACCCGGATGTAATCCGGTTTCGTGAGGATGCTCGTCCCGAAGGTATTGCTTGCGTTCAGCGTCACGGAGTAGTTGCCGGTGCTCTCGTAAGTGTGGATGGGGTTCTGCTCGGTCGACGTGCTGCCGTCCCCGAAGTCCCAGGCCCAGGCGGTCACGTTGCCGGTGCTCTGATCGGTGAACCGGACTGCGAGGGGAGCGTCGCCCTCGGTGATGTTTGCGGCGAATGCTGCCATGGGCTGGGTCAGGACGGTGATAAGGTTGGTCTTTGTCTCGGTGTCTTCGCCGTCGGCGTTGCTCGCCGTCAGGGTGACGGTGTAGGTGCCTGCACTGTTATAGGTGTGCACCGGATTCTGCCCGGTCGATGTACCTCCGTCGCCGAAGTTCCAGAGCCACGCGATCGGTCCTCCGGTGGAGGCATCGGTGAACGTGACGGCGAGCGGGGCGAGGCCGGAGGTGGGGCTGGCGGTGAAGGCTGCGGCAAGGGGCACCGGCGTGGGTGTCGTGGTCACTGTCGGTGTGGCTGTTACCGTCGCTGTCCCTGTCGGCGTCGCGGTCGGCACCGGGATCGGCCCCTTCCACCCCTCGGAGATATGGAGAAGGTACTCCCCGCCGCCACGGTCGGCGTAGACCATCAGTACCTCCGATTCCCCGGGGAGGGGCTCCGGGGGATCGTAGACGAGGATATCCCCGATGCCCCAGACTGTCCAGTCCTCGTCGTCGTCACCTTCGGTGAGCGCCTCGTTGCCGAGCACCGCGGTTCCGTTGTCGATGTAGATCCTGAGCTGGTCCCGTGGTATCATGTCCCCGCCTTGGTGGCGGATGGCGACGCTCCCATTGTCGCCGTAGGTCACGTTGAAGGTCACCGACGGGAGAACCGGGGCTGCCTGCTGGGAGAAGAGGGCGACGGTGAAGATGCCGATGCCGAGCGCGATGATGGTAATGAGAAGCATCGCTCCTACGGCCTCGGAGACGCCGTCCTCGCGAAGGGTTCTTCGTATCGGATTCCGGCATACTGTTCCGCTCAAACCTTTGTGTGAGGTCTCCTTCTCCGGCTTCCCATCCGGCCTCTGCTGCATTCACTCCTGTCTCCTAAGGATATATTGGATTCCCGTTCCGTGTCACCCGTTCTGCCTTCCCGACGAAGTAAACCCCGTTACCGAGTGCGCCTGTCGATGCATACTGCATCACGAGCAGGGTGGGGTGAGCGGGCTCGATCCGGTAAAACCAGAAGGTATCGCCGTTCTCGTCGTCGAGGACAGCTGCATTGTTGATGATCAGGCGGGTGTGTTCTGTTCCGCCCTTCACGCTGAAGTTGAGCGCCGAGACGTAGTCGTCGTAGTCGGTGATCCAACTCTCCGTCAGGTCGCCGTTCCCGCTGATATCGGGCCCCCAGACGCCGTTATGCCTGATGAAGATCCGAAGGTCGTTCACGCCGTCGCCCTGCGCCTGGATGCTCCACCCTTTGTTCCCGAGCATGAAGAACATCAGGTCCGGTGTCTTTCCCGGAGCGAACTCAAACTTTACTTCGTCGCCGACGGCGAGATTCGTCCGCGGGTCGTTGCCGATGACGAGGTACGACCCTCCCCCGGTGACCCGGAACTGGAGCGTCCCTTCGAACACGCCCTGGGAACCACGTTCCGCCCGGGTGAAGTAAATCGAGTCTCCCTCAAGCTGCTCGCGGAACTGGTCGACCACCCAGGCATCGAGTTCGTCCTGGTCGTCGAAGGTCAGGGTGATATTCCCCGACGGCGGTGTCGTCCCCGGGCCTGCCGGGGTATCCGGGCCTGTGGCGGTGCCGCTGCTCTGGTGGAGCGTGGCCGATTTCAGAATCAGTTCCGCACCCCCGCCGGTATACACGACCCGCACCTCATGGGGCTCTCCTGCGGTCGCGAACGTCAGCGTCTCACCAAGCGACCACGGCCAGGCACCGTCCGCGCCGGTAATCGTCGCATCCTGGTTGCTGAGAGTGGTTTCGTCGATAGAGACGATGAATTCCTCTTCGTCAAGGGTATCCCCTCCGTTGTGCGTGAGGAGGATGCTGGTTGTCGTGTTGGATACGAGAATGGAGACCTGCGGTATCTCCTCCGGGAGAGGTTGGGAATAGAGAGTGACGGCGATAATCGAGACGCCGAGTACCGCGACGGAGATCAGGAGGATGGCGGCGACGATTTCTGAGACGGCTTCACATTTCATGATGGATTATCCTGAATCTAAAAAGATCCAAATTGTGTGGATTATTATATCTGGTAATTTTCTGCTCCACCGCGATAATCTATGCCCATATCTTGACAATTCAGCATAAGAATCCCATTTGGGTATTCTGTAGAATTGCTATAGCCAACTTTTAGATTATAAAGGGTGATTGACCGCTTTGTCGCCTCTTGGATTAAGGGGACTCCATCAACGATGAAATTCGTATATTTTGAATTTTTGCTTTCCGGAACTATTAGTGTGAGGTTGGAGTAGTAATTATCGTATGAATTTATTTCAATTGAGTTTATTATCCCGGATTCTTTATATTCTCCGTTGATATATACTGCTGCATCGTTAAACTGCCTGAATGATGTTATCTGTAAATTGGTTGCATCAATGGCACCTTTTCCATCTTTTGGTTGATCATTTCCTATGACTAATTTCACAACATCGTTATTATCTAAATCATACCTGGTTCCGGTAACTGTCACCGATGAGCCTGGTCCTCTAACCCGAAATTCTATTAACGTTCCTTTCAGGAGATATCCATCTTTTGGATTGTCTGTATGGAGCCAGATGTCGTGGCATGGGCTTGGTGTCGGGTCCTCTTCTTCATCATCCTGTGTCGCCGTGGGAGAGGGGGTCGTATCGACGGAGGCCGACTCCAGTGCCGCCTGATCGTCCTCCACGGTGCTCCCGATATCGAGCGATTTTAGTGGAGCAGAAGAACTCCCGCCGGTGTAGATGACGCTGATCCGTTTCGGCCTGGTGTCGGTCCAGAAGGTCAGGGTGTCGCTGACGGCGAAGGGATCCGTGGACTCGCCCTCGTAAAGCGTGACGTTCTCAATCAGTTGATCATTCGAATCGTACGCCCGGACCATGAGATCGTCCGGTATCAGGGTGTCCCCTCCGTTATGGTAGAGCGTTACGTTGAAGGTCACGTTGGCCCCGCCTGCCGCTTCTTCACAGCCGATGATGATATCGGCGTTTGGAATCTCCTCCGGTGTAGGTTCGGACATCATGGTAACGCTGACGATAGCCACACCGATTACAACAACGCTTACCATCAGAATGACCCCGATGTTCTCGGAGATGCCCGAATCATTGCGTAAATTCTTCATAATCACACCTGAATTTGTCGTTTTAGTATTCTGTCACGACCTGCTGGAGCGCCACGCTGAAGCTCGCCTGGCTCAGGTCGAGATCGACGTACTGAATCACTGGATCAGTCCCTCCAGGGCGGCAGATGAGGCTGACCTGATTGCCGTCAGTCTCAGTCTTGATGTAGACGGGCGCTGCGTTCGAAACTGTCGTACCGGTAAACCCTCCTCGGTCTGCGGCGTCGAGGAAGACCTGCTTCCATAACGCTGCCGTCTCTGCGTCGTGAGCGTCGATTGTAATCGTGACGTTATCGGTTACGTTATCGGTTCCCACTATGTACGTATGCGAAACCCCTCCTTTTCGCAGCCGGGTATCGACGCGGGCGACACCCTGCCCCGCTGTCGTCTGATAGCCATACACCTGGATTGCGGCGACGTTAACCTGGAGGCGGTATACCGGCTCCTCATCCGAACCAGACTTCATCTTATAGAGCGATATGCAGGGCGAGAGGCGGGCGGTGGCACCGGCATCCTGGGAAAGGAAGAGTCCTCCCATCTGGTAGTAATACCGCTGCTGAAGCCAGTAGTTATTGGAAGATTCGAACGCGACCTCGCCCATCGGTTCGAGTCTCACGGGGGGGGCCATTCCCGTGCTGTTGATTGTGAGGTTGTCGTAGAACCTGTTTACCGAAATGGTTCCTCCCGACGGGATCGGGGCCAGTACCGGGAAGATAACGCCGCCGCTGCCCTGCGTGTATCCTCCCTCCGTGGACAGGTCGAACGAGGTGCTGAGCGTCGTTCCTTCAAGAGAGTTTGTCCCGTTGATACTGTTCAGCCACAGCGAGTCCAGGCTGATCTTATAGTCGATGAAGCGGTCTTTCACGGCGCTCATGTGGAGGA
>Ga0208462_1002112_pt1 | contig 11522 bp, 12 predicted proteins | sample AD_SCU001_MetaG_FD_184452 | JGI IMG/M metagenome (GOLD analysis project Ga0208462, IMG submission 184452) | Active sludge microbial communities of municipal wastewater-treating anaerobic digesters from China - AD_SCU001_MetaG (SPAdes) (version 2) | ecosystem: Engineered > Bioreactor > Anaerobic...
GAGATTGGAAAGAATGCAATTGGTCGCTTGGCCTAACATAGAATGTGAGAAACGAGGACTATAAGATGTTCTCAAATAACCTGAGAAACAATGAGTTGGATTTTACACCAACATTTGGGACTTAACATACTGTTACAGGTATTCTTGACGTTAGAATAGTTACTCACGGAAAATGAACTTGACATTTATGAACAAGTTGACGACCATGCACTTTGTTGTCTTGGTCAATCATAAAAATATGAGCAATGAGGGCTGTAACGTGCCATTATCCAGCGACAGGGTGTTTGGTAAAATTCGACAACCCTTTTGGAAATGCCGCGCTTTTGTGGCAAATTACCAGTTCAATATTTCCAAACCGCTTGTCGAAATGACAGGGGATTTGGAAAAACATCGTCAGGTAGATATAATTTTTCTACTGCCCTTTGCAACTGCTTTAGCAAGGGTTCGTCCGTCGCATTTCAGGACAACATTCATAGATAGGTCACCTGAAGAATGAGGATGATAGCCTACGCTACCGCCCGATGAATACCCAGTTACAGGCTTGTTTGCGGGAGTTAGCGAAGCCGGAAACTTTACAGACGCCAGCGCCTGGTTGATCTTATTCATGTCGCCAAAGTTCAGTGCGTCAAAAAACGGAACTCCCAGTTGCTTAACCCGATCAGCAGAGATTATGTACTCTGTATCAGAAATAGCGATGAGGTTTGAATCACTGGTTGATGTACCTTTTCCCCGGAAATAACCTGAAGGGCTACCCCCTCGTGCGAATTTCTGAGCCGCGATATAAGCAACATTAGTCAAGCCCAAAGCTCCCACAGACGCTGCAAACACCGGAGCCAGCCATGCAGGCTTGATCGTCAATGCATTAGTTACTCCTTCATAGGTGTTCATCAGGGCTGAAGAAATCTGCATTCCGCGCTCTGTCCGTTTGAGGGCTCTTGCTTTCTTTTCGTACTGGGCGTTGATTTTTTCTTTTTCTGAGGCCAGCCATGCTTCTGATTTACGTTCTTTTCTGGCGCGTTCTTCAAGCTGATCAAGAGCAGAATCCCGATTTGCGTTCAAATTGGCGTAGAGGTTATTCCAGAGAGAAGATATCTCGGAAGACAGACGCTGAAAGCTATCCTTGATCTTGGACCTTTCACCCTCGGGAACGCCCAATAGATCCAAGCCCCGGTCAAACATAGATTTGTTTGGCTTGCTTCCACTTTGCTCAGAGTCAAGATCCTCCATCCGCTGTTTCAATATAGTGGCTTTTTGCTCTTCGGATATATCCATGAGGCGGACGTCCTCCTCGATGCGGGCTTTTTTCCAATCGTAGTAGGAAGAATCCAGGAATTTGACTTGATTATAATATGTCGCTACATCACTATCCCGATTAACCGCCAATTGTGCTTTTTGAGCTCGTTTAAGATATATTTCCAACATCTCAGCCTCAGCCTCTGTCAGTTCCCCGTCCGCTTGAACAATTGCCTGAAGAGCACGGTAATATTCCCACGCTTTTGCCGCAATCTCGCTATATGTGATCAATCCCAGTTGCTGAAGCTCAGCAAGCCGCCCCATTTCATCGTCATATTTACTCTCAAATTCGCTGATATCCTTGTTGTCCCACGTTGCCTTCTCTTTATTCAATTCTGCCAGTTGTGAGTCCCGCCAGGCCATCCGGGTATCTTCATTATTCGGGAATTTTTTCCAGCTTTCTGCTTCGATTTGAGCTTGCTGCCAATCATAATATTCGGCTGCGTAAAACTTCACTTCATTATAATGCTGCTTTTCCCTTTCTGCTCTTTCGTCCTGATATTTTCGCTCGATCTTGGCAGTATCTACCAGGTATTCTGTCCGCAACCGGCTTTTTGCCTCCTCGTTATTGCCCACCAGCTTGAGCTCTTCCTGGTATTGCCTTGTGCGCTTCTGCTTTGCCGCAGATTCTTCATTGAACAACGCCTCCTGCAATATCTTAAAATCTTCCAACCGTTTGAACAACCTATCCTTGTCATTCTCTCCGTTATTCGTCTCAGGTGCCACCTCTGAGCCATTTCCTCCAGCACCTTCTTTGGGGATTCCGTCTTTCAATAGCCGATTGTAGTTCTGCTTAGTCATCAACATCATATTTAGTTTATTGATAGCCGCTTGCAGCGCTACTTGTTCTTTTTTGTTAAATACATCGCCTTGCTTGTTCAAATCTTGAAGTTGCTCCAGCATTTTGGTAATCCTTGCCTCGCTGAAATAATCCGCATTACCGCTCAGAAGCCTTTTCATTTCGTCTTTAACGCCCACAACTGCCTTAAACCTCGAATTGCTAAACCAGATATCGAGCCAGTTAAACTCCTTTGAAAGCGTCTCATAAACTTCGATACGATAGTTCTCCAGGTTGTTTTTTGCCAGAGCGAGTTCTGTTTCCCATTGTTGTCGGCTGAGTTCCGCAAGCGCATTACGGGCTTCTCCTGCTACTTTTTTTACGCCTTCCAGGCTTTTGCTATAGTTGCCCGTGGTGCTGATCAGCCCGGGATATCTGTCTGCCAGGGTTTTTTGGATGGAAGCCAATTCCCGCTGCTGATCCTTGCTGCGTTTGGCAGAGCCCACCAGAGCCTCATATCTGTCTGCCAGTCTCAGGGTAGCGTTGGTTTCTTCTTTGTTCCGGCTAATCTGTTCCCGTTTCTGTTCCAGGGCTTCGCGTTGCACACTATTCATGTCCTTCATGGCCTTAGTGTTTACTTTAAGCACTGCATTCAGACCTGCGTAAGCAGCGGTGATGCCAATGATTACCAAGCCAACCGGGCCGATCGAGACGAAGAATGTTTTTACGGCCTGCCCGGCGGCCACAAAGCTTGCACCCACGGCCTTCATAGCAGCAGAAAAGGAAAAAGCCCCGATCGTAGCACCTTTATAAATTGCCACTTGAGCGAAGATCCCAGCCACATATCGTTGTTGCTCAATAGTCAACGCCGCATACGCCGCCTGGTTTGCCATTACAGCCAGAGTGTTTTTCACTACCAGGGCATTCATCAATACCAGTCCCATCGTGATATTGCGCTGCTCAGCGCTCATGGCGGAGGCATAGTTTATCATTGGTTTGAGAGCGTCGGACAATCCCGTGATCACAGGCAATACTCCTTCTGCGAGCACTTCCTGCAGATCGCCCCAGGCGTTCTTTAATTGCTGGATAGAGCCCGTAGCCGTTAAGGCCTGGGATTCGGCAATGGAAAAGTAGTTTGAGCCGATAGCAACCACCTGGCTAAACTTTTCAGCCTGGGAGGCGGTTTCATCCAGGACGATACCATAGCGCCCCAGCATTGAAGTGTTTCCGGCGGCCGCCTTGCCGACCAGATCCATGGCTGTACCCAGATCAATCCCGAATGCAGATGAGAGGCCGATAGCGGCCTTGGTTGCCCGCATCAGGGTTTCAGTATTATCGAAGCGGGCAATAGCCTGCATTTGGGCCATAGATATCATGAGGAGTTCATCGCCATAAATGGTGGCTTTTTGCAATTGGCTGGCATATGAAGCCAGCGCTTGGGCATTTTGTTCCACTTCCATACCGGTGGCGCGGAGTGCCCCTTTAAGAGCCATTTCGGCGGATTCCTGATCCTGAGCAGCGCGAACAAAGGATCCCAGGGTTGCATTCAATGTCCGGTACATTTGCTGAACCCCGGAAATCGCCAGGCCCACTTGGGAAGCGAAGAGACGGGCGTTATTATAGATATCTTTGAAGCCGGATGACAGCTCCTTCATCATCCCCAGGTTTGCCTTGGAGATATCGATTTCGACTGGGATACTGCGCTCTTTTCCTATCTCAGAGATGATTTTTTCGAGTTCGTCCCGTCCTTTGAAATTCAGGCTAACGGTGAGGTTGGTCATTTGCTTCTCCAGTGTTTTTGTTTAGTATGTGCATAAGAGGAATATTATGGCTATCATAGTTATCGCCATCCTGATCGTTTATGTGCTCTACAGGATCGGCAGAGCAGGCACCGGGATAGGCGTCAAAGACATTGATGACTTGCTCAGATGAGCCCTGCTAGTGGGCAAGACTGCTGAGCCAGATCTTCACTGTAGTACCGCAACAATTCCACGGCTTCATCGATTTCCAGATCCGCAGGATCCTGGTGGATTTTTGCCAGGTAATAACGCATCTTCATAAAACAGTTTCCTGTTGGTTCAGCACCACCGGATTCCCCATGGGATTGAATTCCAAGGGTCCTACGGTGATATCGATCAAAAAAGGGACGATGATACCCATACACTGCTGCAGGGAGCAAGCTTCCCAGGGAATCTTGGTTTCGGGCTCTGCGGATGAATCTGACGGATCCGCAACATAATACTCCGAGCGCGTGATGATGGCGCATATTTCTGGAATCTGCCCTTGAGCCAGCAAAGCGGCACAGATATCCGGGAAAGTGAGATGCTCGATCTGGCTATAGTTCCCGGCTAAAACGCCTTCCAGGTGTGCTGCCTTGAACAGCGGGTAGAGTCTGGATAAACTTGTTACATCAGTATGTATCTTCATGTTTTTCTCCTTTTATCGTTCATGCTTATGACTTCGGACTACGGACTCACAACCATGTTCATTCCTTGGGCTTCAAGGGCTCACCCTGCTGGGTTTGCATGCGTTCACTCATCTTGAGGGCGAGGAAATTCAGAAAGCTGTCGTCGATGATATCAGTATCCAGCACCAGGGTTACATGAAATGTTTTTGTAGCCTCCTCGTTGTTGGCCAGCGAAGTAGAAACGATGCGGGCATGGGCAAAGGCATACTTGCCCTTTGAAATCGGGATGTCATAGCGGAAGCTGGGAATGCTGCTATGCAGGGTGATCAGTCCGGGCTCAGCTCCGGTGATCTCGGTTTCGGCATCGTTGTCCAGGAGAATTTCGGCACGATACGCCTGTCCAAACAACGCCTCACCTGGGATTTGTGCTGTGAGGCACAGGGCATTGTCGATTGTGCTAAGTGAGGGGTTTGCTGCAGCGGGGGGCTTATTTGAGGTGACCACATCAGTATATGCAGCAGCCAGGATATACTTGTGTCCAGTAGGGGAAAGGGGCGAGAAATACTTGATATTCCGGTAGCGGCAGGCCACGTGGAAGTACTTCCCCACCCACCCCGTGTTTTTGGAGACATTGACGATATTGGCCACAGAACCATCGAAATTTACAGTAGCGCCCGAGGACGCCACCACTGAACCTCCGGATATCGACATTTCTGTGTTTTCCTGCGTATCCACACACCAGTAAAATAAGTAGAATCCCCCGAAGGGAGCGGTAATGGTAGATGTGCTCACCCTGAGGTAATTGCCGATTTCGCTAACTCCGGGGAGTCCCGGGCTTACATCGGTAAGAGGGAGGATCATATCCTTGATCTGAGCGTAGTTTACCGCATCTGAATCCCCTGCGCCTCCAGCAAGATTTGTGATCTTAAATCCTCCGCAGTCCAGCCTGCCCTTAAGGGTCAGGATTTCATCTACAAGCGCAAAGGCGGGGTTGTCCGTCAGGATATAGAGCATTGCGGTTTCGAGGGGCAGCCGCTTGGGTGCATAGCCTGCGCTTGCATCCGCTGAGAACAGCAGGTCAATGCCCTGGGGTTCTGTCATTAGGGGAAGATTTTGTAACAGAGAGTCATCCATTATATATTTCCTTTTCTCCAAAGATTCATGTTATTGTGCCTCTTCATAAGCAATATCTGCACCTGGATCGATTTCCACATAGTTCCGGGATGGGAGGAGGAGGCGGGCGCCGCCGGAATCCAGCAGTAAATAACCTGTATCGGTGATCATGAGGTAGCTTGGGCTTTGGATAAAGGCGGGGATATCATCCAGCAGGCGTTTGGATTTGAAGGTAATCTCCAGGCTTTGTCCGGCATCGAGGTTGGTGATCTCCTCATAGCTGATCTTGGAGTCCAGGAGCATCCACAAGCCCAGCGAATAAGCCCCGGCATATCTGGGCTGCAGCAGGATCGGAGCTTTGCTTTTGCGGGATGTATTCAAAATGTTTATCAGCTTCATGTGGCGGGCCGCATCCGTGGAACGCAGATTGTGCAAAAGCAGGGTGGCATAGGCTCGCCAGCCCCTACTCACGATGATGGCATCCCCGCCCAGGGTCTCAAATTCCTCTTTAATCTCTTCAAACCAGATCTTACCCGCCGGATCCCGGGAAGGGAATAGCACCGAAAGGTTTCCCAGGCTGATACGGGGGGAGCCATAGGCAAAGATTGCGTAATGCATTATATAAACCTCATATCAATCAGTTTCTGCCCTGCAGCCCAGTCCAAAGCCAACGCCAATGCCCAAAACTTATCGCCGTGATGCTCAGAGCTCTCAGATCCAAAGCTGAAATTGCTGGTACGATTGGCAGTCCGCTTGATGGACAGGATATGGCTCACCAGGCTGGGGTCGTTGGGTATCCGCACTTTCTTCTCTTCAAAGGCGATCTTCACCGCCTTGGCCAGGCGTTCCTTGACTGCTGGGGCAAAGCTTACTCCGCGCACTTTGCTTGGATACATAAAAGAAAGATCTTCATGCAAATTCATCCCGATCCCGCCCTTATCTATTGCCATGAGCTGGGTGTTGCTTTGGGCAAGAATTTCCGCCAGACGGCTTTTTTGCTCCCTGAACGGCACTTTTTGCCAGCTCATAATTCTGGTACACCAGGTGATCAGCTCAGCCATAAAGGTCTCGGCTATTGCGGTCTCATCCTTGGTCCTGCCGATATCCACTCCATACACATAAGAGCGCTTCTCGGATGCGGAAGGATTAATCAACAGATGCGCAACTGCCTCACTGCCAAAATCATACAAACAAGGCTCGATCAGATTGTAGGGGATATAGCTCTCCGCAGTATCCAGCGGGATGCACTCATAAGCCTGGGCAAATTCTTCCGGATCAAAGAGCTCTCTCAGCTCCTCGATATCCACCGGGAATCCATCTGCGATCGCATCGTGGATAGTTACACAGTGCGTGCTCCACTTCGTGCTTTTTCCGCTGTAGATCTGCCAGAACTTATCGATCCTGCTTTTGGGCGTGCTGGTGATGGTAACCCGGCCGCCCACCGCCGTGATCGAGGGCACCATCGCCCGCCAAATCTCTTTATCCCGGATCGTGAATGCAAATTCATCCAGGTAAACGTCTCCATTGAAACCGCGGGCGGTGCGCCAATTGGTACTGCAGACCCGGATGTGCTTCCCATTCGGCAGTTCGATATAGCCCTCTTTATCCACCGTGGGCAGCAAGTCCAGATTCTCCAGGTGCGCCCGGATATAGTCCATCACAATCTCGGCATTCATTTTGGACGCTGAAACGATCAGTTGATTGCGCTCCCGGATCAAACCTCCGGAGATGGCATCCAGGCCGATAGTATAGCTAAACCCGATCTGCCGGCTCTTGTTGGCTATCCGCCACCGGCTGGGATCCCCCAGAAACTTTAGCTGGAATGGATATAGCGTCTTTTTAATGTAAGGCGCCAGGAGATCAATGTATCTATTCATTAGTTATGAGCCAAAGTAGTAGCGGCATCCTGCCGCTTGATTGTGGAAGTGGCTTCCTGCCGCTTGATTGTGGATACAGCTTGTAGCCGCTTAAAGGTGGAAGCGGCTTGTAGCCGCTTAAGGGTGGGAGCGGCTTGTAGCCGCTTATCCAATAACCGTGCGCAGCACACCTTATCTAACGCATTACTCATATCTCTCAACTCTTCAACATATTCAGCGCCGTTTCAGCCTCTGAAGGAAGGATATCGAAGGCTTTGAATGTAATATCAGTTTTCATCCCATAGACCTCCTTGAAAAAAGCATCGAGTTGGCCACCAAGGATGTTTTGCAAGGGCTTGATCCTGGTCTGCAGAAAGATCCTCAGCTCGCCGCTTGCTTCGCCACCACCGCCAAGTGAGCCGGCGATCATGATGCTTGCCAAACGTGGAGGTACCCCATGGCAGGATACTATCTCCGCCACCAGCTTGTCCTGGAGCTCCAGAAACTTGCCGTCCTGGTGATCCTGGAGCTTTTCCAGCTGCACCTGCACACCTTCAGGGACCGGCGCTATACAGAATTTGGCCGCATTCTCCAGCCCCAGGAATTTCTCCCGGAAAAACCTGCGTAAACCGGCTTCGGTGGATGGGCCGAGATCTCCGCCCTTGATGAAGAGGATGCCATCCGGGATAGCATTGTTCTTGAAGAAATTACGGTTATAGGTCTTGATCGTGCTAATGGTATCGATGGCGCCATCTTCGATCAGCGGAAGGTAATCTGGCGTACCCCAGATCTGACTTTGCAGGCTGGGCTCACGGAAATGCCAGACGGACTCCGCCTCAAACTCCACCTTCCCACTATCCAGTTCTTGCATCCATCCGCCGTTTTTGCCGGCAGAGACGGTCCACGATGGCATATAATAGATTTCGATGGAAGAGCCTGCTCTTACCACTTCCCAAAATGCATCTCCAAAGATCCTGAGATCCAGGATCGTCTTCTGCAGCAGGGTAAAGAGACTATCCTCCCGCACGGATTCGGAGAGCCTGGCCACCACATCCGGATTCTCGATGCCATCGCCCAGGATACAGATGCTCTTTAGATTGATACAGGTAGCATGCCAGGCGTTTCGATAGTAAGCCTCGATGAGCTCCTGGACATCGTAAGGCCGCCCTGCATTCTGGGGTTTCCGGGCGGGTTGTTTGCTACCCTTGAAGATCTGTAATCTCAAAATCCATCCCTTTCAATATGAGTGTGGAAGCGGCATCTTGCCGCTTGATTGTGGAAGCGGCATCTTGCCGCTTGAGTGTAGAAGCGTCTTGTAGCCGCTTATCATCATCTGCACCCAGCTCACCATAACCTCATAACCCATAACTTATCCTATGTCTATCCTGACGGCTCCCACAGTTTCTGCCATTACTGTTCCCATGGTAACTCCGTTTTCTTCCAGGGCATAGTCGTAGCCCATTGGAACATCCATAAAGCAATAATAGCGGGGCACGATCAGCCAATCATTGCTCCAGGTCTGCAGCGTGCTGCTGCCCCGTTTCAGGATCAGCTGGCTGAATCCAGGGCTTCGCTCGTAGATACCGTAAATGAATAAGTAATCCATGTAATATTCTGGCAGATACTCCACCGGGTCAATTGCCACAGAGTGGCGCTGCACTGCTGTAAGCAGCCATGCTTCAAAATCCCCGCTGATCGCCTCTACTGTGTATTCGGCATGAGTCATATTGATTCTGATAGCATCGCTGATGTTGGGAGCTTGGTTCCCGCCGTTCCCACCCGAGGCTGGGAGCATAAACAGGTACAGCAGATCATTGATGGGGTTTACGATCTCCTCATAGATCTTGCAGCTAAAGGTCAGTTTCTCGCTGCCGGTGTGTGTGTCTCCATCAGCTAAATCCAGGGTTTTATCCGGTTCACGCTTTAGCAGGACATCCGAACACCTGCCCAGATAATGCAATTGGTCAAAAGTGTCACAAGCAACCAGATGATAAAACATTTCCATGGTTAATACTCCTTTGGTAGTTATGAGCTAGTGTAGAAGCGACATCTTGCCGCTTGAATGTGGAAACGGCTTGTAGCCGCTTCTACCATAACTCTTGATTCATACATGCAAGCGCAAGCGGGCAGCATCACCTAAGTGAGGCTGATTTCCGTTAGGGCAGCGATACCGCTGGTGGCATAGCGTTTCTTGCCATTTAGCTTGATTATCGCTTCTTTACCTGAAGCTCGTTCTTCGGTGGGATGTACCACCGTATTGAAGATCACCTGGGCTTTGGTATTCTGGCTGCTGTCATACATCAGAATGTCCACATTCTGGTTGATGAGTGCAGCTCGAATCCCGTCCATATTGTCCCCTGTGAAATTGATCAGTTGCATATCCAGCACCGCTGCTTCACTACCCACGTTGTCGGTACCGTCGCCCATGGGAGTGGTCACATCCGCTTCTGTCTTCATGCTGTTTTCCTGGGTTACCTTGATCCCGCTGGGTAATAGCGTCCATCCGGATACCAGGGCAGATTTGGCAATCGTGGTAATCCGGGCTGCAGCGCCGCGGATATACACTTTATCATAGAATCTTACCATTGTAACTCCTTTTTTAGTTATGAGTTAGTGTAGAAGCGGCATCCTGCCGCTTGAACGTGAAAACGGCTTGTAGCCGCTTGTTTTCCAAACCCCTGGAAGCCGCTTCTACAATCAAATCTCATAGCTCTTTTATCTGTGGTCATTTTTTTTGGGATCTGTTCGTAGGGGCTTTCAGCACCCCGCTCTTATAAAGTTCCAGGCGGAACTCGTTGAACCTGGCATCAAATAGGGCAGTGATCTGCGATACCGTAACTGGCTCGCACTCCTGACACTTACTGAGATCAGCAGCACTTACCAGACGCTCGAGTTTATCCAGGCGTTTGCTGTGCGCAGTCCAGATATAAGTGACCAGGCTAATCATTAGCCCCAGGAAGAAGAGGATCAATCCGATGGGTATGGACATTGTAGCTCCTTTTTAGTTACGAGTTAGTGTAGGTGCGGCATCTTGCCGCTTGAATGTGGAAACAGCTTGTAGCCGCTTATCCAATAACCTTGAGAAGCACACCTTATCAAACACATAACTCATAACTTACATCTCTTGCTTCATTTCATCGAAATAGAACTGCGCTCAAACGCAGCCTGCACTGCCGTGCCCAGAGAGCCGAATTTCTTGATCAGGATTTTCTTTTCATTGGAGGAGAGCAAGCTCTTCGCCATATCGGTAACGAGTTCTTTCTTCTGCGCTCCACTGAGGTCTTTTTTGTTCTGCTCCACAGAAGCGATGATCTCGATAATGCGCATCAGGATGGGCTCCAATGTGCTTTCGGCGATATCGATGCCGAGCTTTTTGAAGAGCCGGGTGATGAGGGGGGTAGCGATGATCACCACCAAAGGCGCCAGAGCCTGGGCGATGAGTGAGAGGGGGTTTTGGGCTATGCTCTGGGCTGCAGCAGCCGCTACAGCAATTGCCAGGATGAGGGTGAAAAAGATTCGTTTAAACATTGTATCTCCTTTGTAGGTTTTCACTATATAAGACCGTTGAACAATACTCCCGCTGAAACTGTGAGAGTGAATTCAAGTCCAGTTTACGATATTTTTAGCTGAGAACCATCATTTATGTCCAAATTTGCCAATTATAGCCCTCAAAAAGCCTCTAATCTCTTCATTTTCTCTGGTAATCCAGAAAACTGGACAGACCTCTCCTATCTCACGATCGCAAAATAGCAAGACTACGCTTCATATTGAAGGCAATTGCTCCCATCAACAGATAATCTTTGGTCTTTTGTAGGCCCATATAGATCGATCTACTCCAGCCGTTGTGTTTCTTGAGACAGCCAAAGCTGCGTTCGATCCGGTAACGCTCTCGGGATATCTCCAGATTGCGTGCTATCAGTTCCGGATCTGCAACTTGATTCTTCTTCTTTTTTTGCATGATCTTGGAAACAAGACCTTTCTTTTCCAGGAAGTCCTCATTTTCTGCACTGCAGTAACCTTTGTCAGCCAAGACCTCTGCATCTGGTTCCAGATTGAGCGAATTTACCAAGGGCTC
>Ga0208462_1002113_pt1 | contig 11521 bp, 10 predicted proteins | sample AD_SCU001_MetaG_FD_184452 | JGI IMG/M metagenome (GOLD analysis project Ga0208462, IMG submission 184452) | Active sludge microbial communities of municipal wastewater-treating anaerobic digesters from China - AD_SCU001_MetaG (SPAdes) (version 2) | ecosystem: Engineered > Bioreactor > Anaerobic...
ATTGGCTCCATTTAAGCGGAATCTCGCATTCCGAATTTTCTCTACTGTTTCCTTGCCTCTTTGATAACAACCAAACCACCTTTGGGGCCCGGAACAGATCCATTGATCCCTAGAAGGTTTTTTTCAACGTCCACAAACGCCACCGCAACATTTTGCGATGTTACACGATCATTGCCCATGCGTCCTGGTCTGCGAGTTCCTTTATAAACACGCCCGGGTGTAGTACCTGCACCGCTGGAACCTGGTGCTCTTAAACGATCAGATGCACCGTGCGTTTTTGGTCCTCCGCGGAAACCATAGCGTTTCACAGAACCTGCAAATCCACGACCTTTGCTAAAACCAACCACATCGACATGATTACCCACAGTGAATTGACTCACGTCGATCTTATCGCCCTCTTTCACGTCGATCGTTTTTGCCCGAAATTCTCTCAAATAGCGAACCGCCGGAACCTCACGATTTTTCAGGTGACCTTTTTCTCCGCCGCTCAATTTTTGTTCGGAAACTTCTTCATATCCCAGTTGAACTGCCGAATATCCATCTCGTTCAACCCGCCGAATCTGAGTAACAAAACATGGCCCAGCTTCGATTACTGTAACCGGAACCGCATTGCCATCCGAATCGAAAACCTGGGTCATGCCAACTTTTTTCCCAATAAGCCCTTTGAACATATTTTGTTTTTCTCCTTAAAATTTGTTATCAAGACTGTCAGCTTGGGCAAAGCTGCATCATCTTTCAGTGATGTAGTCAATAATCTCTTAGCCAACTTGGACTTTTTTCAGTCGCTAACAAGAAAATTCTTGCATCACCTTTTGGGTGTTGCCCAAAACCGAATTAATATACCATAAATTGATAAAATTTACCAGTTCTCGAATCTAGATCTTTATCTCGATATCAACGCCTGCTGGTAAATTTAACCTCATCAACATATCGATCGTTTTGGCATCTGGTTCCAGAACATCAATGATTCGATTGTGCGTGCGAATTTCAAAGTGTTCATGAGAATCTTTATCAATAAATGATGACCTTCTCACGGTAAATTTTTCAATTTTCGTCGGCAACGGCACAGGACCCACCACTTTTGCTCCGCTTCTCTCAGCGGTTTCTACAATTCTTTTTGCAGATTGATCAAGTACTCGATGGTCGTATGCTTTCAATCGGATGCGAATTTTTTGCTTTGCCATGATTTTCTACTCCAAGATTTCAGTGATGACGCCAGCGCCGACGGTGAGACCGCCCTCGCGGATAGCGAAATTCGAGCCCTGCTCCAGAGCCACAGGGATGATCAGCTCGACTTCCATGTTGGTGCGGTCGCCAGGCATGACCATTTCGACGTTCTGCGGCAGGGTGATGTTGCCGGTCACATCCATGGTGCGCACATAGAACTGCGGGCGATAGCCGCTGAAGAACGGTTTGTGACGCCCGCCCTCATCACGGCGCAGCACGTACACTTCCGCTTTGAACTTGGTGTGGGGGGTGATGCTGCCAGGTTTGGCAATCACCATGCCGCGTTCCACATCGGTGCGTTCCACACCGCGCAACAACAGACCCGCATTGTCGCCAGCCATGCCCTCATCGAGGGTCTTGTGGAACATTTCCACACCGGTGACGACCGTGCTCATGCTCTTCTCGCGCAAGCCGACGATCTCCACGTTTTCACCCACTTTGACCATACCGCGTTCGATACGACCGGTGACGACCGTGCCACGTCCCTTGATGGAGAACACGTCTTCCACAGGCATCATGAACGGTTTGTCAGTGGCGCGCACCGGATCGGGGAAGTAGTTATCTACCGCATCCAGCAACTCCTTGATGCAGGCGTATTCGGGCGCGTTGGGATCGGTGGAGGTGCACTCCAATGCCTTGAGGGCGCTGCCACGGATGATGGGAATCTCGTTGCCCGGGAAATGGTTGCTGGTCAGCATGTCGCGCAGTTCCATCTCCACCAGCTCCAGCAGTTCTGGATCGTCCATCATGTCCACTTTGTTCAGAAAGACGATGATGCTGGGCACTTCCACCTGGTGTGCCAGCAGCACGTGCTCTTTGGTCTGCGGCATGGGACCATCCGGGGCAGCCACCACCAGAATGGCGCCGTCGACCTGTGCCGCTCCGGTGATCATGTTCTTGATGTAGTCGCGGTGTCCGGGCATATCCACGTGGGCATAGTGCCGCTTGGCGGTCTGGTATTCCACGTGCGAAATGCTGATGGTGATGCCGCGCTCTTTCTCTTCGGGAGCGTTGTCGATCTTCTCAAATGCCATGAAATCCGCAAATCCCAGCAGACTGCTATACTTGGTGATCGCTGCTGTCAGCGTCGTCTTTCCATGGTCTATGTGCCCCATCGTCCCTACGTTGAAATGTGGCTTCGTTCGATCATATACCTCTTTTGCCATTTTCTTTCTCCTATCAAATGATAATTACTTTTTTTCTTCTCCGGCAATCAGAGCCCTCAATGGGATTTGAACCCATGACCCCGTTCTTACCAAGAACGTGCTCTACCGACTGAGCTATGAGGGCTTGCCGTGCTTCGCCGAAATTCGGCTTTGGTCATTTGACCTGTGGGCGGTGAAGGATTCGAACCTCCGAAGGCTTCTGCCAGCTGATTTACAGTCAGCCCCCTTTGGCCACTTGGGTAACCGCCCATATCGATTGGGTTGCCTGAACACAAGTGAGCAGTTCTTGCAGCGGATCTGCATCACTTGTGAACGGTCAACTGAGCCGACGACGGGAATCGAACCCGTAACCTACCACTTACAAGGCGGTTGCTCTGCCGCTTGAGCTACGTCGGCAATCGAAAATCATTAAATCCAATCTAACTTTTTATTAAGGTACAGCCATGAGATTATACCAAAACCCAAAATAGCAGGCAAGGACTGGATTGTACCACAAGCTTAAAAACTTTGGAATTTTAAAAGGAAATTACCCTGCTATTGAGAATCCTACTTGATTTCTGCTCCATCCGGACCGATCACAACGAAATCGGGATAGCTTTTTTTGAAATATTCAGCCAGCCGCGAAGCGGAAAAATAGGCGTTTTCCTCATCGCGGCATGCCCATGCCTGGCTGCCGCTTTGCTGGCTGGCGCTGACCACCAGCGGTCCTTGCACCGCCGAGAAACTATGACTCTTTTGCTCCCCTGTGAGATCGAATTCCTCCAGCCGGTACCAGCCGTCACCGGGGATGGTGACGGTGCTGCCATCAGCAGGGTTCTCGGCAGCCGAATTGCATGCCAGCAACAAATCTTCCTTTTCATAGTATTCCCGATAGACCTTCCATGAAGAAATTCCGTTAGTGACCACCAGAAACACTGCCAGGGCGACAATGGTGATTTTTAATGGCTTTGCTCCGGGTCGGGTTTCAACTTCTTGTTTTTCGGGCAGCAAATTGAGCGCGGCTGAAAATAAAGGAACCATGACCGGCAAAGGGTAATGGAAGGGTTTTACAGCCACAAAGAATATCAGATAGATGGAATAGGGGATGATCCATGCCATCAATAGCGTGTTCATCAGGCGGTGTTTTCCCTGCAATATTCCATACAGAATGGAAATGATTAACAAGATCAAGATGAGCCCATGCGCATACCATTCTCGAAAATATGGCAGCCAGGCGGTGAGACCGGTTTGATAGATGTCTTCGTCGGTCCATCCTTCGCGCACGAAATAATTTTGCTGAGCTTGGATCTTGAGGATCTGGCTTCGGGTTTGGGGAATCAGCAGCAAGGGATTTGTGATGAGGAAAACGAGAAGAAAAACGAGGAGAAAGATGGCTCCTTTTTTTACGATCTGGCGCATGTTCAAAGAAGCCTGTTTTTTTGCCATCCACAGGTAGACCAGTACAGCCAAAAAGAAGAAAGCCCCGATCACTTTGATGCCCGCCGCAAGACCGCAGGCGATGGCGGCGTAGGTGAACGATTTGCCGAGCTGGAATTGGTCTTTATTAAGGAAAAACAAGGATCCAACGATTCCAAGCAAGGCAAGCGCATCAGGGTGCCAGAACCAGAGGTTATGCCGTGTGACCGCAGGTATGGTAATGAGGATAAAAAAGAGGAGAACGCTTTTCGCCCCATCTCGAAAGCCGGTTTGCAGATAGACCAGCAGGAAAATGACCAGGAGCATAGGAAACACGCTGACAAACTGGCGCAGCAAGAGGAGATTGAGCTGTACCTGTTCAGCAAAAGCTGTACCACTCATCAACCGCACCGGCAGGATGGATGCTGCAGAAATTACGTAGAATGGATAACCGTAAAAATAATGCTGGTAAGAAACAAAATTCTTTACTGTTTCGAAAAGATTGTTCCCTCCGCTGAGCATGTGGGTCAGATATGGGTACTGGATGCTCTCATCTGCTGATAGTAGCGAGAGCATGTGGGCGTCTTTGATCCCTTTGGTGTTGACAACTGCGCTGGCAATAAATGACAAAACGCATAAGATTAGAATGATGATGATGTTTTTTCTCATCTTGTGAACCCTTTCATGCTACTATACAATATAACTCCTATTGTGAATGATATAATTTTTTATGACCATTTTGTTGGGAATTACTGGAGGAATAATGGAAATTAGAACAACTCCCCTGAAGCGCTGTACGCTGTTGGAAGTGAACGGACGGATCGATAGTTCTACAGCTCCTCAATTGGCAAACGTGTTCAATGAGATCACGGAAGGGGGAGAATTCCATATTGTTTTTGACATGAGCAATGTGGAATTCATCTCCAGTGCCGGTCTCTGGGTGATGGTCACCGCTCAAAAGAAATGCAAGCGTTTCAATCGCGGTGAAGTGTATCTGGCAGGTGTGCCGAAAAGAGTGTATGAGGCGCTGGATCTGGCTGGATTCATCCCCTATTACAAAGTCTTCGATTCAGCCGCTGAAGCTGTAGGGAGCTTCTAGTCTTTGATATGCCGTTAGAAATATTTCCGGCAAATTTCAAAAACCTTGAGAAGATCCGGAACTTTTATGCCCGGGCTGCGCGCGCGGCAGGGCTGGATGAAGATGCGGTGTATGATGTGCAGATGGCGGTGGATGAAGCGGCTGCCAACATCATCGACCATGCCTATGGCGGTGAAGATCAGGGCGTAATCGAATGTTCCTATGAAATCACCACAAACGGAATTCGCATCATTCTTCATGATCACGGGAAAGCTTTCGATCCTGATCTGATTGCCCCGCCGGATATTTCCTCTGATCCCTGTTCGCGAAAACCGCGTGGGTTGGGGCTGTATTTTATGCAAAAACTGATGGATCACGTCAGTTTTACATTCAACGGTGATGGTGGAAACATCCTCACCATGGAAAAAAACAAGGAGCACTGCTGTTGAATGTACCTCCCCAGTCTGGAGAATCTTGGGAGTGGCAAGATATCCTGGATTTTAGTGGGAAACTGCTGGATGAAGAAAATATTCAATCGCAAGTTAAATTAATCAAACAACACCTTTCCACCCGCTTACAGGCAAAGGTCTCCATCTGGCTGGATAATTCTTTTCTCCCTCTTCCCGATGAAACTGGCACGACCATTTTCAAGACGGATGGGTGTTCCCCTTTAATGAAAAGGGCTCTTGCCAGCCGCCAAATCGTAAAAAAGCAGGATGGTGCGGCTCTGTCCATTGCCTTGCCGTTATATTTCCAGGAGCGCGTGATAGGCGCCCTGGAAATAAGTGATCTCGCGCCCGCTAAGATCAGCGGACAAAAAGCAAAGCTATCGGCATTTGCCCAGCAGGTCTCCAGCGGATTGTTCCATACCCACCAAATGCGCATCAAGGAATGGCGTAGCAAGCAATTGGAACTGGTGCGTTCTGTTTCAACGAAAATCATCCAACAGCATGATGTTCATAAAATATTCCGCTTCGTCACCGATTTGGTAGCAGAAACATTCCATTATTATTTTGTAGCCATCTATATGCTGGATGAAAGAAGAGAGAAGTTGACCTTTCAAGCCAGCTCCGGAAAAGAGATCACTCGCGATCCTGATTTCCAGGATATCTTTGCCAATGGCATTCCACTGGGAAAAGGATTGATCGGATGTTGTGCTGCAAAAAAGAAAGAAGTGCTCAGCAATGACGTGCAGGACGATGAACGTTTCCACTTTGTAACCGGATTGCCTGACACCAGGGCAGAAGTTTGTTTTCCATTGCTTGCGGAGAAACAGGTCATTGGTGTCTTGGATGTGCAGAGCAATTTCCTCAACGGGTTTCACCAGAACGATTTGCTGGTGTTGCAAATCCTGGCTGATGCGATTGCTGGAGCGCTCCATAATGCACGCTTGCTGCAAAATGTGCGCATGCAGAATGAGCGAATCCAGATTGTTTCAGAGATCACCCGCGCCCTTTCGTCTATTCTTGATCTTGAAAAGTTATTGGATGAGATCGTAACGATCATCAGTCACAAGTTCAATTATCCGTATGTCCATATCTTCACGATCGACCGGGTTATGAACCGTGTGGTATTCCGGACAGGAACCGGAAAAAGCACTGAGGTGTTAAAAGCCAACGGATTATGGTTCGACCTGGAAAGTGAAAAAGGCATCGTTGCCTACGCGGCTCGCAAGAAAAAACCCTATCTTTCAGCCGATGTGTTGGACGATGACCTTTACTTGCCAACCGATCTACCACCCCACGATCCGCGTTCAGAGCTTGCCATTCCCATTATCTATTCTGGCGAGGTTCTCGGTGTGTTGGATATACAAAGTCCGCAGAGCGATGCCTTTTCAGAAAAAGACATCGATTTGTTTCACACCTTGTCAGCCGGCATTGCCATCGCGTTGCAAAACGCTCTCATTTATCGCTCTGAACGTTGGCGCAGAAAGGTTGCGGAAAGCTTTCATGAGATCGCCAACATCTTTTCGCGCGATTATTCGCTCGAGGAGATCTATAAGTCGGTTCTGAAAATCGCCAGCCAGAATCTTCCTTGCACCGCCGGGGTGATCTGGCAGCTTACCGATGCCACAGAATTGACGATTGCAGATTCGATTGGCGTTGAAAAAGAAGATCTGAGTGTCTCCATCCTGGAAGAAGATCTGGAGTTCATACGATACGCTATCGAACAGGGTGAACCGCTTATCCGCTATGGCTATGATGAGACTGAACCGCTGGGAAGATTCTTGAAATTGAAAAAGAATTATTCTGCGATCGTTGCTCCCATCATTAATGCCAATCAAAAACTGGGTGCCATTGAAATCGTTTATGAAAACCCGAATCGGTACGGAGAAGAGGCGCGTGCGGTATTAAAAGCTTTTGCCGGTTACACCGCTGTGGCGATCCAAAATCTCGGGCTGTTCTCCGCTTCTCAAGAGCAGGCGTTAATGGCAACCACTTTATTGCTGGTCAGTGAAGCCACCGACCAGGTTGAAACCAGTGAAGCGCTGTTTGCGACGATTGCACGTCTCATCCAATTTGTGGTGGGAGTGCAGAAAACACTGATGTACAAGCGCGATTACAGCGGGCAATTCATGCTGGCAGCCAGCATTGGGATCAGTGAGGGAAAAGAAGCGCTATATCGAGAATACCCTACCACATTTGACGGCATTCTTACCTTCTCGCGAATGTTGGGCGAGCAAGTCATGGAATACCAATCAGTTTCCATTTCTGCGGATGAAACAGGGGAATGGCTGGTTATTCCGATGAGAATACAGGATAAGGTGCTGGGCGCTCTCTTTGTCCAGATAGACGAAGGATCGGCTGACCATGATTTTCTGGGCGGGTCGGGTGCAAAACAGCGCGAGGTGCTTTCGGCGGTGGCGCGTCAATCAGCCATCGCTTTGGAAAACCTCAACCTGAAACGTGCCGAACAAACCGAAGCGTACGTAACGGCGGTTTTGTTGCAAGTAGCAGAAGCGGTGGTTAGCTCAGCGAACATCCATGAGACACTTGAAAATATCGTGAACATCCTGCCTCTCCTGGTGGGTACGGATTGTGTGATGTTCTTGATATGGGACAAGAACAGAAACATCTTTCAACTGGCTGATTCTTTCTGTGGAAAATGGGAAGAAGAAATACAGAATTTTGATGAATATGTTTCGCCGCATGATTATGAACCTTTGGAATTGCTGATCCAGCAAAAGACCCCTGTTTACCTTGCTATCGATGACCTCAATCCACGTTTGTGGTTCGAGCAGAAACGCTATAAAATCCTGGCGGATCGCGATGCAGTTCTTGAGGCGAAACAAGATGTGCAGTTCCTGTTTCCATTGCAAGATCGCGAAGACTTCTACGGAGCAATGTTGGTGAATGATTCATGCGAGCAGTTTGAATATCGAGAAAAACGGGTTGATATTTTGAATGGGGTAGCCCAACAGCTTGCCCTGGCTTTTCAGAACGAGCATCTAAGAGAACAGATGGTCGGTCGTGAAAGGTTGCAGAAAGAATTTCAACTTGCTCGTGATATTCAAAAAGCTTTTTTGCCGGAAATTGTCCCTCAAATTCCAGGTTGGGAAATCGGAGTGCGTTGGAGACCTGCCCGGCAGGTTGGAGGTGACTTTTATGATTTTATATGGCTTCCTGATGGCAGACTGGGATTTGTGATTGCCGATGTCTCTGATAAAGGCATCCCGGCTGCGCTGTACATGACGGTCACAAGAACCCTGATCCATGCAACTGCCAAAGAAGAACTCAACCCAGCCCAGACGCTTTCCAAGGTGAACCGTTTATTGGTGGAGAGCTCCCCCCAGGGTCTGTTTATTACCACTTTTTATGGCATTCTGGATCCCAGGACGGGTATTTTTGAATACACCAATGCCGGGCATAATCAGCCGATCTTGATTAATAAGAAAACCGATAGCGTTACCCTACTGGAAAAGGGAGGCATGCCTCTGGGCGTTTCCGATGATTTCACGATATTCAATAAAACAGTAGAAATTAACCACAAAGAGACCCTGATTCTCTATACAGATGGTGTCACAGAAGCGCAGTCACCAGACGGAAAGTTGTATGGGATGAACCGTTTTGAAAAATTCATGCTGGAAAGCAGTATAACCAACATGAACGATCTGTTGGATGCGCTGGATAAAAACATCTTGATCTTTCAGAAAGGTTTTCCACCAACCGATGATCTAACGGTCATCGCGCTGCATCGCACAAAGTAAAGGAGCCCTATTCGATCAGTGGCTGCCCGAGCATTTCAAGCAGCTTATTGACCTTATCGCGCCCATATTTCCTCTCCATGGTGAGTTCTCCATCGCCCGATTCGAGGTGCATTTCTTCAGGAGCCATCAACAAGGATGAAAACATCGTAATGGCATCCACTTTGAGATATGCTTCGAACTGCACCGTTTCCTTTGTTTTTTCCAACGTAACCGTTATAGGAGAGGTCATCAACCCGATCCCCTTTTCGCAGGTGATTGTGTTGCCATCCACTTCAACCGTGAACCTCTGATCTTCTGCCCATTTCTTAACGATGGGCAGGAGAGCTTCTTTGAATTGGAAAGATCGAATAGTGCGGCTTTTTTTCGGCATGTTTACCTCAAAACTCTAAAATTCTTTTATGATTGGTAAGGGTGTGCACATATCTAAAGTATAATCAAAATGATTCTGGAGGTGTTATGGAAATTGTCTGGTATGGGCATTCTTGTTTTCGCATCACGGAACGGGGTAAAGCGTCGGTGGTCTGTGATCCGTTTGACAGTGAGGTGGTTGGGTATAGCTCTCTCCATCTGAAAGCCGAAATTGTCACGATCAGCCATGATTCCCCGGGGCACAATTATACGAAATGCGTGAAAGGGAATCCGTACCTGATCACAGCACCTGGGGAATATGAAGTCGGCGGTGTTTTTATCACCGGTCTGAACACCGTCCGCAAAGTGAAGAAAAATGGCGATGCAGATTCCAACACTGCCATTGCCGCAGACAATACTTTGTATTTGATCGATTATAGCGGCATCTCCATTGCTCACCTGGGAGATATGTCTCAAGTTCCGTCGCAAGCTGAAGTAGAATCCCTGGGACCGGTCAATATCGCGCTGGTGCCGGTTGGGGATGGAAATAGTTTGAATGCCAGTAAGGCTGCAGAGGTGATCAGTTTGTTGGAGCCAAATATTGTCATCCCCATGCATTATGCTACAGCCGATTCGAAAGTGAAAATTGATCCCATTGCAAAGTTCTTGAAAGAAATGGGATTGACCGAAATTGAAACCCAGGAGAGCTATAAAATAAGCCGCATCGCTGACCTGCCGGAAGATACCCAGGTTGTGATATTGGATTACGCGATGAAATCATAATGGAAACCGAACCAGGAAAGATCATTCTCACGTGGGATGTGACCCCCCAGTACGAACAGAAATATTTCGAATTTCTTGTACGGGAGTTCTTGCCGGGCATGCAAAAACTTCGGTTTCAATTGACGGATGCCTGGGTGACCGTCTATGGAAATCGTCCGCAAATACTTGTGGGCGCCGTCATGACCTCTGTGGAAGAGATACGTACCGTATTGGATAGTGCCGAATGGTTTACCCTTACCGGAAAACTAAAAGAGTATGTGATCAACTTTAAACAGAAAATAACAGTTGCCAACGGCGGCTTTCAATTTTAGAAATTCTCTTTGTGAATGTGCAAACCCTTTCCAGCAGCTTAATAGCGTGGTATCAGAAAAACAAACGGGATCTGCCCTGGCGCGAAACAAAAGACGCTTATTCTGTTTGGGTGTCTGAGATCATGCTGCAGCAGACGCGTGTTGAAACGGTGATTCCCTATTATCAAAACTGGATGCAGAAATTCCCAACACTACAGACCCTGGCACAGGCGTCTGAAGAGGATGTGCTACTGCAGTGGGAAGGTTTGGGATATTATTCGCGCGTACGCAATCTGCACCACACGGCGCAGATTCTGGTACAGCAAAACTCAGGCGCTGTTCCGGAATCGATCGATGAACTTAAAAAATTGCCCGGCATCGGCGACTATACCGCCAGTGCAATTGCTTCGATCAGCTTCCGCGCTAAGGTGGTGGCTTTGGATGCAAATGGAAAACGAATTTTTGCCCGATTGCTGGATGTGGATATGCCGGTTTCCAGTGGTCAAGCAAAAAAACAAATTTTACGTTTTGCTGCTGATCAAATAGAGCAGGTTGATGCCGGAGATTTCAACCAGGCTATTATGGATCTGGGTTCCATGATATGCCTCCCCCGGCGTCCCCGCTGCCGCATTTGCCCGATCCGTAACTTTTGCATTGCTTATCAACGAGATACCCAAAATATCCGTCCGGTTCTGGAAAAGAAAAAAGCGATCCCGCTTTATCACGTTGTGGCTGCGGTGATCACCGATGGCGATGACCGCTTTTTGTTGGCAAAGAGACCGCGGGGTGGCATGCTGCCCGGGCTTTGGGAATTTCCGGGCGGAAAAATTGAGCAAGGAGAAGATGACCAATCGGCTTTGCAGCGCGAAATTCGCGAAGAGCTTGACGCTGCAATCTCTGTGGGTGAGTTGGTTGGAAGTTATAAGCATGCTTATACCCACTTTCGGGTTATTGTTCGGGCTTACTATTGCAGCGTGAATGGAAAGCTGCCCCGCGCTGTAGAAGCGCAGGAGCTGGCATGGGTGAA
>Ga0208462_1002115_pt1 | contig 11511 bp, 7 predicted proteins | sample AD_SCU001_MetaG_FD_184452 | JGI IMG/M metagenome (GOLD analysis project Ga0208462, IMG submission 184452) | Active sludge microbial communities of municipal wastewater-treating anaerobic digesters from China - AD_SCU001_MetaG (SPAdes) (version 2) | ecosystem: Engineered > Bioreactor > Anaerobic >...
CCGCCTGCCAGGAGCGGCGACTACGCCTGGGTGCAACACATGATCCGATCGATGGCGCCCAAAACCGGTCGCATGGCGGTTGTACTGCCGCACGGGGCGCTCTTTCGCATGGGGAAAGAGGGAGCCATCCGGAAGAAGATCCTCGGCATGGACGTGCTCGAAGCGGTGATCGGCCTTGGTCCGAACCTCTTCTACGGCACCGGCCTCGCCGCCTGCATCCTCGTCTTCCGCCAGCGCAAAGCCGAGGTTCGGAGGAACAAGGTTCTCATTATTGACGCTTCGAAGGAGTACAAGACCGGTCGCGCCCAGAACGAACTGATCCCCGAGCATGTCGACCGCATTTACGGCTGGTATCGGGACTTTGCAGATGTGGAAGGGGTTGCCCGTGTGGTGACGCTTGAGGAGATCGCATCGAATGATTACAACCTGAATATTCCTCGCTATGTCGAGCCAAAAGTCGAAGAGGAAGTGCCGACCGTTGAAGAGGCGCTCCAGCACCTTCGGGAGAGTGTTGAGGCGGCGTTTGCTGCAGAAGAGCGGCTCATGAACATACTGAAGCGGGAAGGTCTTCTGTCATGAAGAGGCTCGGCCTGTTCATCAGCTCCCACCAGAAGGAGTTCTCTGAAGAGCGGCAGGCGGTACGTGACTATATTAACGGCGACCCTCTGTTGCGCCGCTTCTTCGAAGCGTTTCTCTTCGAGGATCTGCCCGCTTCCGGTCAGCGACCGGATGAGGCTTATCTTACAGGGGTGGATCGCTGTGATGTCTATCTTTGCCTACTCGGGAATGAATACGGCCATGAGGGTGTCGACGGCCTCTCCCCCACCGAACGTGAGTTTAATCGGGCTGCTGCCGGAGGTAAGGAGCGTCTGGTCTTCATCAAAGGCAGTGACGACTCTGTGCGCGACCCGAAGGTGCGTGCCCTCCTGCGCAGAGTCGAGGTTCAGCTTATTCGCCGCCGTTTCAACAGCACCGTCGAGCTGACTACCGAGATTTATTCCAGCCTCGTCGAATGCCTGGCTCGCACGGGCATGATACGGACCCGCCCGTTCGACGCTTCCGCATGCACCGATGCTACGCTTGATGATATTTCAGAGGAAAAAATTGCGGAATTCCTCTCACGTGCCCGGCGGAGTCGTGGATACGCCCTCGACCCCGACACGCCATTGCGCAAGGCGCTGGCGCACCTTAACCTGCTTGAAGGGGAGCAACCCAGCCATGCGGCCGTGCTCCTGTTCGGCAAACAACCTCAGCGTTTCCTCATCAGCTCCGAGGTCAAGTGCCTTCACTTTCACGGTACCGAGGTGAGTAAACCTATCCCCTCCTACCAGATCTACAAGGGCACTGTCTTTGATCTGGTCGATCAGTCGCTTGACTTTGTACTCTCCAAGATCGCCTGCTCTGTCGGCACCCGGGCCGGGGGCCCTACAGCGCCGATGAACTACGAGATGCCGCAGGAGGCCGTAGGCGAGGCCATCATCAATGCTATTGCACACCGCGATTATGCCTCAAACGCTTCTGTTCAGGTCATGCTCTTCTCTGACCGGCTGGAGGTGTGGAATCCCGGCCAGCTGCCGCCGTCGTTGTCGCCCGAAGCGCTCCGTGCCCCGCATCCCTCCATCCCGCGCAACCCTCTCATTGCAGAGCCGCTCTTCCTGACCCGCTACATAGAGAAAGCCGGTACGGGCACCCTCGACATGATCGAGCAGTGTTCCCGTGCGGGCCTGCCGCCGCCGGAGTTCCGGCAGGATTGCGGGCAGTTCGTCCAGGTCCTATGGAGAGCAAAACATGACAGGAGAACGGATCTTGAACCCGGGGACCAGGTGGGGACCAGGTGGGGACTAAGTGGGGACCAGGTTGTTGTGCTGCGTGCCTGCGTGACGGAGAGGCCCATCTCCGAACTCATGGATATTGTCGGCAGGACGAGTCGAACCAAGTTCAGGAATTCCGTGCTGAAGCCGTTAATGCAGACTGGACTGATCGAGATGACTATCCCGGAAAAGCCTCAAAGCAGTAATCAGAAGTACCGGATTACGGATCTGGGCCGCGCCCTGCTTGCCGGGAGGAAGACGCCGTGACCGCCCGCATCGCGCAACAACAGCTTGAATCCTACCTCTGGGGGGCGGCCGTCCTCCTCCGGGGAACCATCGATGCCGGCGACTACAAGCAGTTCATCATGCCGCTGCTCTTCTACAAGCGCCTCTGCGATGTCTACGACGAGGAGACAGAGACGGCACTTGCGGAGTCCGGCGGGGATGTTGATTTTGCCGCGTTCCCGGAGAACCACCGGTTCCAGATCCCGCCCGAAGCCCACTGGCGCGAGGTTCGGAAAGCCGCACGGGATGTCGGGCAGGTCATCCAGGCTGGCATGCGGGCGATCGAGACCGCGAACCCCGATAAACTCTACGGGATCTTCGGCGATGCCCAGTGGACCAACAAGGACCGCCTCTCGGATGCCATGCTCCGCGATCTCATCGAGCACTTCTCCTCGCTCGAACTCACCGTCGCCAACCTGCCCGAGGACGAGCTCGGTAACGGCTACGAGTACCTGATCAAGAAGTTCGCCGACGACTCAGGCCATACCGCGGCCGAGTTCTACACGAACCGCACCGTCGTCCACCTCATGACCGAGATGCTGGAGCCGCAGCCGGGAGAGACCATCTACGACCCGACCTGCGGTTCCGGCGGCATGCTCCTCTCTGCCATCGCCCACCTGCGCCGCCGGGGACAGGAGTGGCGCAACGTGAAACTCTACGGGCAGGAGCGCAACCTGATGACCTCCTCCATCGCCCGGATGAACTGCTTCCTCCACGGCATCGAGGACTTCCATATCGTTCGCGGCGACACCCTCTCCGAGCCCAAGTTCGTGGAGGGCGACCGCCTGCAGCGGTTCGATGTGGTGCTGGCAAACCCGCCCTACTCCATCAAACAGTGGGACCGGGCCGCCTTCGCCGCCGATCCCTGGGGGCGGAATGTCTTCGGCACGCCGCCGCAGGGCCGTGCCGACTACGCTTTCTGGCAGCACATCCTGGCCAGCATGGATCCGGAGGCCGGCCGGTGCGCGATTCTCTTCCCGCACGGCGTCCTCTTCCGGCAGGAGGAGGCAGAGATGCGGCGGAAGCTGATCGAGGCGGACCTGATCGAGTGCGTGCTGGGGCTCGGGCCGAATCTCTTCTACAACTCGCCGATGGAGGCATGCGTGGTCATCTGCCGGACGAGGAAACCAGAAGAGCGGCGGAGCAGGGTCCTCTTCATCAATGCTGTGGGCGAGGTCACCCGCGAGAGGGCGCAGAGTTTCCTCACTGACGAGCATATCCAGCGGATCGTCGGGGCGTACCGGTCGTTTTCGAACGAACCCGGCTTCACTTGCGTTGTAGTGATGGAGGAAATTCTCGATAAGAAGAGCAATTTGAGTATTCCGCTTTACGTGAGGACAGAATCTATCAACGTGACTGACAGTGGAAACACCGAGAATCCCAGCTTGAAACAGATCCTTGCTGAGTGGCAACAAAGCTCAGAGGCATTGCGGAAATCGATTGACAAACTCTTAAGGGCACAGGAGGATGAATTGCGTGGATAGCTGGACTCCATTTTCCCAAGAAAAATTGAATGAAATCTTTAAAACTCAAACTAAAAATCCAGATCGCGTACATTCCCGCGAGTGTAGCTGGCTAGAATTTAAAGAGTCATTCGGATGGAACAGTTTGCCGCGGTACATGAAGACATGTGTAGCATACGCGAACACAAAAGGTGGTTACATTGTTTTTGGAATAGGTAACAATCCACACAAGTTAAGAGGTCTCAAAGAGAAGAATTTGCAGGCATTTGAGAACCTAGATCCAGAAAAAATATCGAACTACTTCAATGAGCATTTTGCACCGGAGGTCCATTGGGACGTGCAACAATACGAGTTAGGTGGAAATGTTTACGGCCTCTTATACACGCACGAAGCTGACGACAAGCCGGTAGTATGTCGCAAAGATGCAGGAAAGGATCTGAAAGAGGGGGATATCTACTATCGCTATCGAGGTAGAACGGAACGTATAAAATATCCAGAACTTCGAGCGATCTTGGAGAGCAAGCGGGAAACCGAGCAAAGGTTGTGGATGCAGCATCTTGCCAAAATCGCACGCATTGGTGTCCGAGAAACAGGGATATTCGATCTTAAATCTGGCTTAGTCACAGGGACAGGAGGTACTTTTCTCATTGATGAATCCTTACTCAGCCAGTTATCTTTCATCAAAGAAGGTGAGTTTTCTGAAGTGAAAGGGAAACCCGCTCTAAAACTCATTGGTTCGGTCAAGCCAATCGGTAGTATCCCGTTAGGGGGTAGCAGGAGACAGATTGTAAAAATAAAAGGCATTCGGGTTGGTGACATAGTTCTTGATTTTTTGAACCAAGTTACTGTGCCAGAGCCTCAGGAATACATAACGCAGATTTGTTTTGAAAATACTGCATTTCTGCCCGTATACTACTACATCAATGCAGCAGGTCTTGATCAAGGGTCAACCATAGGTATGCTCAACGCGGTTGTAGCAAGATCTGCATCGAAGGCCAAACTTATTGAACGTATAAGCAATGGCTCAACACAGAGATTGGCTCTACCATCTGGAAGTTCTTTGTCGGCAAGGATGAAGCAAAAGTTTGCCGAGCAGTTACTGGAGAACTCGGTTGATCAAACAATATCTGGCAAAGATCTGGAATACTGTTTGCAGGCCCTCCGTATTTTGTCTCCGGAAGAAATCCAAATGCATGCTGATTATCTTCGTGAATTACTCCGAACGTGGTTCAATCAGCACTACTCATCTGCCCAAGGATCTTTGGCCGATAACCTCCGCAGAGCAATTTGCTGGATAGATGAAGCACTGTACTTTGGGGGCGTACAGTGACCCTTATCCAGAAACTTGCTGACTGGGTTGAAAAGAAACCTCTTCTTCTTGTGAGGTTTAATGAATATTCATCTGAATCGTTACTCAACTCTCGGAAAGGTCTGAATCATTTTACATTTACTCGACCTCACAGAGAGTTTGGATCCTTTAAGTTTCCCACACTTTGCATAGTCGAGACGTCTGCATGTGATTGTAACCCTACAGAATGTTTTATTGGTGTCATCACATACAAATCGGCAGTTTCTACTTTTGATTCAAGGGCAACAGTGAGTAAACTTCGGGGAATTAACATTCCTTCTCTACGGTTCTTAGGCGAGAAAATCACCGACAGACACTTTACAACCTTGTTTGAGAATTTATTACCAGTAGGTGAAGGAGTATCGGTACTCAAACCCAAGTTGAGCTCGCATATTATCGAAATTCTTGCCACTGATGATTATAACCAGAATGCTCTCATAACTGCAGCTCGTCAACTTCCGAATTTGCTACCGAAACCTGATGCTGTATGGAGTCAGGAAAACGCCATTCACACTGCTCTAGCCGCATTCGGACTGGATAGAACTGCTATACCTAGCGAAGTTGTAATCCGAAGAGGCTCTTCTACTTGTTTAGCGGACTTTGGCACTTACATTCTTGAAGATAATGTAATCAGTAGAGATGCCTCACATATTCCTGGTTTTTCACTTATCGAAAAAGATTTGACAGGACGAGCGCTCTTTAAAAGAGGTGAAGACCACCTTGAGGTTTACACTGCAAATCGAGGCCCCCTTGAAGAAATGCTCGGTGTTGATTTAATTTATTTAAACGAGACACAGGGCAATATTGTCATGCTTCAATATAAAATGCTAGAAGAGGCACTTAATAGGGATGGAAAAGGGAGTGACTGGATTTTCAGACAAGATAGACAAACAATAAGAGAAATTCACCGAATGAGACTGCCTCCTTTGAGAGCCAAGGCAGATGATTACAGACTCAACGCAAATCCATTTTACTTCAAATTCGTGAATAGAAGAGTGACAAATAAAAGCCCCCAGTCTATTCTCGTGTCTCTCGACCATCTGAAACAGTTAAAACGCTCTCCCTGTGCAAGAGGGCCGCGAGGGGGCGTTCGGGTGAGTTATCAAGCTCTAGGGGGGACATATCTTAGAGAACCAGATATCATTTCCCTCATTCGTTCTGGATATATTGGCACACATCGAGTTGCATTCAACGCACTGAAGAATTTAATTTACGAAGTATCTAGAGGTAACAAATCGCTAGTTCTTGCTTGGAAAAAAAGCGTCCATAGGGAGGGGGACTGATCGTGAACTTCCAACCCAACTCCGACTTGGAAAATCTCCCGATCTTTGACCGGACAGGGTGGATACGAGTCCATTTTGGCGATATTGTGGAAAACGTAAACGAGACCGAGCGAGAATCTATGGGAGAAGGTATTGAGCGGTTTATCGGCCTAGAACACCTCGAACCCGGCTCGCTGCACATCCGCACGTGGGGCAACGTGGCGGACGGCACCACCTTCACCCGCCGCTGCCGGCCGGGACAGGTGCTCTTTGGCAAGCGCCGGGCATACCAGCGGAAAGTTGCCGTGGCAGAGTTCGATGCGGTGGTCTCCGGCGACATCTATGTATTTGCACCCAAGGACGACCGGCTCATGCCGGAACTCCTGCCGTTCATCTGCCTCTCCGAGCGATTCTTCCAGTACGCGGTCGAGACCTCAGCCGGCTCGCTCTCTCCCCGAACCAACTGGAAGCATCTCGCGGAGTTCGAGTTCGACCTCCCGCCGCTCGACCAGCAGCGCCGTATTGCGGAGGTGTTGTGGGCGGCGGATGAAGCAGAACAGAATTATGGTGAGTTGTTGAGTTCAGTTAAAAATTTCTACAAATCCCAAGTCTCAAATTTTTTCTTTATTGCTAGCGCGAAGAATAAAAATGGATTATTTAAACCTGAATGGCCAACGGCTCAACTGCAGCAAATTATTCAACCAGATGCACCAATTCGCTATGGAATCGTTCAAGTTGGAGCGAACTGTGACAATGGAGTCCCAACTGTAGCAATCAAAGACTTAAGCGGAGATTTTAGCACTGGCGTTCATCGGACGTCTCCTGCAATAGAATCCCAATATTTGGGTAGTCGTATTCGATCTGGAGATCTCTTGCTCTCGATCAAGGCGACTGTTGGGGAAGTAGCAGTGGTGCCTGATAACTTTGAAGGTAACATTAGTCGCGATCTTGCGCGAATTCGATGTAATTCTGATCTCGATCCACGTCTTTTATTACACTTATTCCGCTCGGACCAGTATCGGTCTTACATAAACAAATACATCGTTGGCTCGACTAGAAAAGAAATATCAATTCACTTGCTAAGAAAGTTTGAGGTACCACTACCCCCGAAGTGCGAATCGATGGCTTTTATGTCCTCGGTAACAGAACTGGAATCTGTTATCGGAGCAATACAGACAAACATTCGCCAAGTTGCCACAATAAAACACGCTCTCATCGATCGGATTCATTCGGAGTCTTCATGACCTCCACCGAACACACCACCGTCAAGCAACTGCCCCTCGGCACTGTCACCCAGGCAGGCAGCAGCGGCGTTGGGGGACTACTCATATGAGGCGATCATTACGGCACATAATCTAACTGATTCACAGCAGGATCTTCACTCTCCCAGAGATGGCGTGATAGTTCGCTCGTTCCGAATCGTGTTGGAGACCTGCTTCTCAAAGCCGACCAAAACATCGCACACTCAAATAGCAACCCTAATTCATCAGAACGTTTAATGAACGTTTGAATGAGGCCGCGGGCAGAAAAGATCAACACTCCAACCTCCTCTGGTGGCAGCGCAGTTATTTTTGGGACACACGCTCAGGCTGCAATTGCCGCACAGATTTTAGCCGGCGGATCTGCTCCGCATCTGCCCGTGCGGCCGGCCAATCTCATCGCACCATATGAAGATCCTCGTTCAAGACAGAGGCGTGAGGGCCGGAGCAGTTGCCTCTTCACCGCCACGGTTCACCGAACGGAAGGAAAAAGTTCGGTGAAAGGTTCGGAGAAGGGTTCCCTAAAAGGTTCCCAGAATGGTTCCCCAAAATGTTCCCCGAAGCTTGTCGGACTCATGCAACACGGTCGGCTCCGCCGCATCGGCCCCGCCCGGGGCGGCCGCTGGGAGATCCTGGAATGACCTTCACCGAATCCTCCACCGTCGAGCAGATGATCCTCGACACTGTTACCCTCCAGCGGCGAGCTGATCGCCTGACCGTCCGGGAAGCCCCTCCCGGCTGGAGCAGATCCTTCGGCGGCGACCTCCGCCCGGCCCGCTGGGAGTACGTGCCGGCCGCCGGTCTCCCCCGGCAGTGGGGCGATGTGATGGTGGAGGCATGGCTGCGGGACACGCTCATCCGCCTCAACCCTGAGATCGCGGCCGGGCCCGACCGGGCAGACGAGGTCATCTACAACCTCCGCGCCATCCTCCTTTCCGTCCAGGCCGATGGGCTCGTGCGGGCAAACGAAAACTTCATGGCCTGGCTCCGGGGCGAGAAGACGATGCCCTTCGGGAAGAACGGCGAGCACGTCCCGGTGCGCCTCGTCGACGCCGCGAACCCGGCCAATAACCACCTCGTCGTCACCAACCAGTGGACCTACCAGGCCGGCTCGGTCGAGAAGCGGTTCGATGTGGTCTTCGTCGTCAACGGACTCCCGCTCGTCATCGGCGAGGCAAAGACGCCCACCCGGAGTGCTGTGACCTGGTTTGACGGTGCTTTCCAGATCAATGAGATCTACGAGAAGCAGGTGCCGGCCATGTTCGTCCCCAACGTCTTCTCCTTCGCCACCGAGGGCAAGGTCTACCGTTACGGCTCGATCAGGATGCCGATCGATCTCTGGGGGCCGTGGCGGACGGAGGAGAACGAACCGGAGGGAATGCTTGCCGACGTGCGCCGGGCAATCGAGAGCATGCTCCAGCCTGAGGTTGTGCTCGACCTCCTGCAGTACTACACGCTCTTCGCTGTCGACAAGAAGCACCGGCGGATCAAGATCATCGCCCGGTACCAGCAGTTCTTCACCGCCAACCAGATTGTGGACCGGGTGGTGAAAGGCTACCCGAAGAAAGGGCTCATCTGGCACTTCCAGGGCAGCGGCAAATCGCTGCTCATGGTCTTTGCCGCGCAGAAACTCCGCCTGCACCCGAAGCTCGGCAACCCTACGGTGATGATCGTCGTGGACCGCATCGACCTCGACACCCAGATCACCGCGACCTTCAACGCCGCCGACGTGCCGAACATGGTGGGCGTCGCCATACGGCAGGAATTGCAGACCCTCCTCGCACAGGATGTCCGGAAAGTGCTCATCACCACTGTTCACAAGTTCGCCGAGGCCGACGGACGGCTGAACGAACGCTCCAACATCATCGTGATGGTGGACGAGGCGCACCGCACGCAGGAAGGTGACCTTGGGCGTAAGATGCGGGAGGCTCTGCCGAACGCATTCCTCTTCGGCCTCACCGGGACGCCCATCAACCGCGCTGACCGGAACACGTTCTGGGCCTTCGGCGCCGATGAAGACGAGAAGGGCTACATGAGCCGCTACTCGTTCCAGGAGTCCATCCGCGACCGGGCCACACTGCCTCTGCACTTCGAGGCGCCGGAGGTAAGGCTGAAGATCGACAGGGCAGCCATCGACGAAGCATACCAGGAGATCACCGGCTCCTTAGACGAACAGGACCGCGACGACCTCGCCAAACGGGCCGCGAAGATGGCCTTCCTGGTGAAAAACCCCGAGCGTGTCCGCGCCGTGGTGAACCACATCGTCAAGCATTACCAGACCAGGGTGGAGCCGAACGGCTTCAAAGCCCAGGTGGTGACCTTCGACCGCGAATGCTGTGTGCTCTACAAGCAGGTGATGGACGAGTTGATCGACCCGGAGGCCAGCGCTATCGTGATGATCAGCCAGGCCGGCGATCCACCCAAATGGAGAGTCCACGCCCGCGATAAGGATGCCGAAGAGAAACTGCTCGACCGCTTCCGCGATCCGGCGGACCCGCTGAAGTTCCTCATCGTCACCAATAAACTGCTGACTGGTTTCGATGCGCCTATCCTGCAGGCGATGTATCTCGACAAGCCGATGAGGGATCACAACCTCCTGCAGGCCATATGCCGGACAAACCGCACATTCGGCCAGAAAAAGACTCACGGCCTCATTGTGGACTATATCGGCATCTTTGACGACGTGGCACAGGCGCTCGACTTCGACGAAAAAGTTGTGCAACAGGTCATCACCAACATCGACGAGCTGCGCAAAGCGCTCCCGATCCAGGTTCAGAAATGCCTTGTGTTCTTCCCGGGAGTGGACCGATCGGTGAGCACCTTTGAGGGACTCATGGCCGCACAACAATGTCTGCCCAACAACGATCTCCGCGATAGGTTCGCAGCGGAATACTCCGTTCTAAGCACAATCTGGGAAGCACTCTCCCCCGATCCCGTGCTCGGCCCGTACGAGAAAGACTTCAGGTGGCTCACGCAGGTCTACGAATCCGTGAAGCCGCCAAGCGGCCACGGCAGGTTGCTGTGGCATGCCCTCGGCGCGAAGACTATCGACCTGATCAACCAGAACGTCCATGTTGAGTCAGTGCGGGACGACGTCGAGACGCTGGTGCTGGATGCGCAGGTGCTCCACGAGATCCTCAATGATACCAACCCGGGGAAGAAAGCCAGGGAGATCGAGATCAAACTCGTTGCCCGGCTCCGCAAGCACGCGAACAACCCGGCATTCATCGCGCTGGGCGAGCGATTGGAGAAGATCAGGGAACGCCATGAACAGGGTTTTCTCACCAGCCTGGAGTTCCTGAAGGCGATTCTTGAGGTGGCCAGGGATGTGGTCGAGGCCGAGCGGGAAGTCGACCCGGAGGCAGAACGCAATCAGGCCAAAGAAGCGCTTACCGAACTCTTCAACGAGGCAAAGAGTAACGGCACACACATCATCGTCGAACGCATCGTGAACGATATCGACGAGATTGTGCGGAAGGTACGTTTCCCGGACTGGCAGCATACCTCACAGGGTGAGCGACTCGTGCAGAAGGAACTCCGGCGTACTCTGCTCAAGTACAAACTTCATACCGACCAGGAGCTCTTCGATCGGGCCTACGCCTATATTCGGCAGTATTACTAACTTATCGAGCGTTCTGTCGACCAAAACACCGAAACAGAGCGTAATGTGCCCAGGGTCCCAGAAGTCAGTGAGGGTCCCAGAAGTCAGTGAGCTCCCTTACCTTTACTAGAGCTTTTTAACGGAATATAGCAGTCTTTTTGTCGCGTACTTATATGCGTGGCTGCAGGTTACTAAATCTCAGGACAGGATGCTGCTAAGGGGATTCGAACCCCTGTCGTCGGCGTGAAAGGCCGACATGATTGGCCTCTACACTATAGCAGCATGCACAACGTGCTATGCAACTTCGACACCGCAAGATAAAAAAGTTGCGCCGGGAAAATGGGCCGGCCGCCCCGTGACCGGGCCTTCCCGGCCCGGAGACACGTTCCGCTCACCCGTCGATCGGGGAGCCTTCCTTCTGGGTGACGGTCTTGAAGGCCGCCATCAGCTGCCGGCTGATGGGGCCGGGCTTGCCGTTCCCG
>Ga0208462_1002122_pt1 | contig 11482 bp, 15 predicted proteins | sample AD_SCU001_MetaG_FD_184452 | JGI IMG/M metagenome (GOLD analysis project Ga0208462, IMG submission 184452) | Active sludge microbial communities of municipal wastewater-treating anaerobic digesters from China - AD_SCU001_MetaG (SPAdes) (version 2) | ecosystem: Engineered > Bioreactor > Anaerobic...
TCGCGTTCCGCTACGTCGAGGGGGAGTCGATCCTGCTCATGCTCGATGCGCTCGGGATTGCCGCCTCGACCGGGAGCGCCTGCACCTCGGCGTCGCTTGAGCCCTCGCACGTCCTCACGGCCTGCGGTCTCCCGCCCGAACACGCCCACGGCTCGCTCCGGCTCACCCTCGGCCACCGGAACACGGAGGAGGACGTCGACTACGTCCTCGAAGTGCTGCCCGGCATCATCGGGCGGCTGCGGGAGATCTCGCCGCTCCGGGGGGAGGCGTGAATGGCCGGGATCTTCAAGGCTTATGACATCCGGGGGCGCTACCCGGACGCCCTCGACGAGGCGACGGCGGAGCGGATCGGGAACGCTTTTGTCGGGCTCCTCGCGGCGGAGCGGATCGTCGTCGGGAGGGACATGCGGCTCTCGTCGGCGTCGCTTTCCCGGGCATTCACTCGCGGGGCGGTCGCGGCCGGGGCGGAGGTCGCCGATGCCGGCGAGGTGAGCACGCCGCTCCTCAACTACGCCGTTGCGGCCGGGGGATTCGACGGCGGGGCGATGGTGACGGCCTCCCACCTCCCGGGGGATATGAACGGGCTCAAGCTGGACCGGGAGAACGCCATCCCCCTCTCCGGTGACCGGGACCTCCCTTTGCTTGAAGCACGGGTCGAGGAGGAGCCGGTCGCCCGGGCCGGCGGGTCCTGCCGCCGGATCGCTATGCTCGACTCCTACATCGGGAAGGTGGCCGGGTTCGTCCGGAACCCGCGGCCGCTCACGATCGTCGTGGATGCGGGCAACGGCATGGCCGGGCCGGAGGTGCCCCGGCTCTTTGAGCGGGTCCCGGCGTGGCAGCTGGTACCGATGTATCTCGAGCCCGACGGGCGGTTCCCCCACCACCACGCAAACCCGCTCGACCCCGAGACCACCCGCGAGCTCCAGGACCGGGTCGTGGCCGAGGGCGCGGACTTCGGGATCGCGTTCGACGGCGACGCCGACCGGTGCGGGTTCATCGATGAGCGGGGCGAGCGCGTCCGGGAGGACCTGGTGACCGGCCTCGTCGCGGCATACCTGCTCGAAGAGAACCCGGGGGCGGCGATCCTCTACGACCTCCGGTCGAGCCGGGCGGTCGTCGAGGCGATCGAGCAGGCCGGAGGGAGGGCGGTCCGGTCAAGGGTGGGCCACGCCTTCATCAAGGCCCGGATGCGCGAGGAGGACGCCCTCTTTGCCGGGGAGCTCTCCGGGCACTACTACTACCGGGAGATGGGCTTCACCGACAACGGGCTCGTGACGATGGTCCTCGTCGCAAACATCATCGCCGCGAGCGGCAAGACACTCTCGGAACTCATCCGGCCGCTCGACCGCTACCCTTCGACCGGGGAGATCAACCTCCGGGTGAGCGATCCGGCGGCGGTCTTTGCGGTGCTTGAGGCGCACTACCGGGACGCGGACCAGGACCACCTCGACGGGCTGACGGTGGGCTACCCGGACTGGTGGTTCAACATCCGCCGGTCCCACACCGAGCCGGTGGTGCGGCTGAACCTGGAGGCGGAGACGAAGGCCCTGATGGATGAGAAGGTGCAGGAGGTGCTCTCGGCCATCAAGAGGGCCGACCCGGGCGTTCAGGTGGTGTAGAGAGGACCGCTTTTGAGAACGGCAGCGGTTCCATAGACCGGGACGCCTGTTTCCGGGCCCGTAACTTCGTCCGGTCAGAGCGCCCGGCACATAACCGGGCGGTCCTGGGTTAACCGTCGCCGACACTCTCCTCTGCATCGGCGCCGCCGGGTAGTATCGACCACGCAGGAGAGTCGTTCAGAACTTTGTCGCACAAGAAGGCGCCGTTCATCCATTGCTCCGGTGGGAAGAACGTGATGGCCGGCAGCCGCAACTTATAAGTATCCGATATCCCACTGTTGCCCGGCAGGCTGCAGCTTGCAACCGGAGCGGGGCCGGATGAATCTTCCGGAGATCGTTATCCGGGGGAAGAGAACCGGGATACAACGGGCACCCGGACCCCGCGCCGGGAAGGCAGAACGGATATTGATGTGGTGATGAGAATGGCAGAACAGCAGCAGATGGAGTCCCGGTCCTGGCAGGAGACCATGGTCCGGAAGAGCAACAACCAGGAGGAGCAGTTCAACCCTGACAAGATCAGGAGGTCGATCCAGAACGCCGGGGCAGACCAGCAACTGGCGGACGAGATCACCCAGCAGATCCAGGGGAGCACGCACAGCGGAATGACGACCTCTGAGATCGACAACAGCGTCCAGGATATCCTCAAGCAGAGGGATTCAAACGCCTACAACAACTGGATGCAGTGGAAACAGCAGCACCAGAAGATGCAGTAAGGAGTTTCCCGGAGCGTTTCGCAGGCAGCCCCATAGACAGGCGCCGGAGGCCGCCCCCAGGTTTAGACGGCGGAGTTCCGGACGTTACGCCTGTCGGGCATGTGGATGCCCTGCAGAACGCGCACAATGTTTTTATGATCAAAGAACAATATTTATATGCAGTCAGAGTCCGGGATTTCCCGATCATTCGAACTAAACGCGCCATTTCCAGATTCAGGCCGGCTGCATCACAATTCTCGGGCCCGTAGCTTAGTCCGGTCAGAGCGCCCGGCTCATAACCGGGCGGTCGTGGGTTCGAATCCCTCCGGGCCCACCTTTAATCGGGGAAATCGTAACAATCGTTGCTTGGATTTTGTTTTCAGCACTAACTATTAGTTGTTCTATGAAACGGGACGTATTCGTAACCCGGTTTTTCAGAAAATCATGCGCCTGATCCGAGATCGTAATGTTCAATCTTCTCCTCTTTCGCTCGTATTCCTTTTCTTTTGCCATTTTCTCTTTTCTCCTGTTTCTTTTCTACTGTCCGCACAGTGCTGTATCTGTCCGCACAGTTTCGGGTATCCTAACTCTCTGTGGGATGGGTCTTAAAGAGGTGGTAACCAAAAACGGGGGCGTTTAAGGGGGACGCCGTGAAGTTTTGGACGGCCGAAAGTGTGGCCATAGTTTCGGGTTGCCGAAACCGCTGTTTTTGTCACCACCTCTTTAAGTGACCAGAATTGCCACCTACAGGCCATGAAACACATCAACGCAAAGGGGGAGGTCTTTCAGCAAACCTCGGTTCGGATACACGAGAATATCTATCTTCTCGCGAAGGAGGCGAGCATCCCGATATCTGAGGCTGCAGAACGGGATGTGATTGCTGCGCTGCGTGCGCGGGGCGTCGAGATCTGAGGGAGGCGCATGACGAAATACGAGATCATAATCACAGAGACAGCAGAGAAACATCTTCAGGCAATCAGGCGTGGAGATAACGAGTATGTCAAAAAAATCATCGATAAAATAAAATTCTGCCCGGGTGAGCACCTGTTCACTTCGATCAAACAATGCAATAAGAAGAAACTGAAAGGGAAGGAGAACACTCACCGGCTACATATTCAGAGGAAATACACGGTGTTTTATAAGGTGGTTAAAACAGAGCAAAAAACATTTGTGGAAATCCGTGAGGTTATGGGTTTCGAGGCGGCGCACAAGAAGTACTCACACGTCGATTTATAACCCCAGCCTTTTTTCTACCTCGGCCAGGGTATATTTCCGACCCTTTCCCCATCTCTCCATGTCTGCATCCAGTCTATCGATACTGGCCTGGATTTCAGCCTGAGTAGGGGTTCTTTTAGGCGTGGTCTTCGGGGTTGCCTTCTCCCGCTCGACTACCGTCTTCGTCGGCATGCATGATGATGTCTGTATCAGGAAAGATATAGTTTTGGGGAGGATCTCTTTCACGCCGGGACCGCGGCCATACTTGAGGGATACCCGGCAACATCCTCTGTGGACTCAGCATAGATGTGCTTCTCGAATCTGAAGGATACATCAGCCCACACACGGCAGTGCGATGAGACCCGGACCGGCAGCAACATTAGTCAACCCACCCCTCTTCGACTTTGACCCACTTCTCCGGATTTTTACGCTCTTTCCCTTCGGCCTCAAGGAATTCCACATACATCGACAGGATGGGATCAACCATGTTCGAGCGGTCCCTACGCTCGATCTCCGCGAGGTGGCCGATCTTCCAGGAGAGAGACCGGCACCCTCACCCCAATTTGCTTCGTTCCCTTAACCATCTCTCCGCTCCCCACCAATGCTATGACGATTGTAGGTTTGTTCGTACACTTATGGGACCCAGAAAGCACCGATACTTCCTCCGTCTTCTGGAGCGCCAAGACCGATCTGGCCTCGGTCCGGCGTGGAGGGGCCCCGGGAAACCGTGCATCACCTACTACTGGCAGAAGGTATTTGTCAATGGAGAAGGAATGAACAATCAACGACGTAAGATGCGAGCAGGCCATACAAGCGTGAGACGCTACCATGACCACGATCCCGGAATCAACAAAGAAGACGCCATCCGTCGTCAGGCTTGAGGAAGTGCTGCCGGTACTCCGGGAGCGGTTCGGCGTGGTAAAGATCGGGGTCTTCGGGTCCACCGCCCGCGGCGAGGAGCGATTTGACAGCGACGTGGACATTCTCGTTGAACTTTCGCCGGGCCGCCTCACGTTCCGGAACTTCATGGCGCTCGCCGACTTCCTGGAGGAGTTGTACGGGCGGAAGGTCGATCTCGTCACCGTCGGAGGACTGGATCCGCTCATCCGGCAGGACGCGGAGAGCGAGGTGGTCTGGTGTGAAGCGTGATTCCGTCTATCTCGCCCACATCCTGCAGGAGATGGATTTTATCGAGGCCAATTTCCCCTATCGAGCCACTGAGGAGAATGTCGGGGACGATATGATGCAGCGATCGCTTGTCCGGAGCCTTGAGGTCATTGGGGAAGCGTCGAAGAATATCTCAACCGAAGTCAGGGAGCGATATCCTGGCGTCCCTGGGGCGGTATGGCCAGGATGCGCGACCGGTTGATCCACGGGTACTTCAGTGTCAGGTGGGAACTTGTTGAGGACATGGTACAGAACGAGATCCCGGCAGCCAAACCAGAGATACAGGCGATCTATGCAGCGCTGCTTCGTGAAGAGGCGAGCAGCCGGTGAAGGCGGCCGTCGAACTCGGACTTAAGATTGCAAAGGGTGAGAGACGAGAACGTCCGCGAGACGTTCATGTATTCTGGTTATTGTGGTAACTACCGATCTTCAGAGGATTCAAATCCCTCCGGGACCACTCGGTTTTGAAAAAGGTGCAGAGCGGATGCCCTGCGGATCATGGGCCGGCGTGGGTCTCCCCGTCCTCGGGACACCCCTCTTCCTGCCGGCGGCCGCACCCGGCGATCCGGATCGTCTTGCCGTTCACCAGGGCGTCGGCGACCTTTGCCCGCGCCTCGTGGAGGTCGCGCCAGAGGGTCTTTCGAGAGACGCCGATGGCATGGGCGGCTTCTTCCTGCTCGAGCCCCGCAAGATCGACGAGCCGCAGGGCCTCCACCTCCTCGGGGAGGATGACAACGACCTCGTCGGGCCTCCCGCAGAGAGGGCCGAAGCAGCGGAAAGCCCCCGGATCCCCGATCCTCCGGCGGGCCCGGGGCCGGCCCCGCCCGCGGCGGCAGCGCCCCTCGCCATGCTCGCTCTCGTTCACAGTATCATCTCTGGAGAAGATCTCCGTCCCGCGTGCAGATAGTGCCTTCGCTCCGGCACCGGGGGTTACCGACGGCCCCGTCCCCGGCCGCCGCAGTGACCGCGGCCGCATCCGCACGGGATGCCGCCCCGGCCGAGACCGCGGAGGACCGGTGTTGCGGACTCGCCTTCCGGCGCCTCTGTCGCGGAGCACCGGCCCCGGCGGCCGCCCGTCATCGGGCCGGCCCCGGCAGGTCCGGTTCCATCAAATCTTGGCATGGTGTATCACCTCAATTATTACACATACGAGTATAAATATATAATATATCCCTATAGGGCAAAGTGAGATGCTCCCGCAGGCGGAATCATGATGACAGTCAACTACCCCACGCTAGCGCAGGGGCCTCATTGCCCGACGAGGTGAAGCGAGGCCTGCCCGACCGGTGAGCGCTGGATGATCACCAGCGGTAAACCGGAGCTCCGTCAAGGGAAGACACCGTAGATCTCTTCACGGCTCTTTACCCGGTAAAAGGTGAGAACTCCATCCTGGATCCGGCAACCGATCCGATACGTCCCCACCCGAACTCGATAATAATCTCGATAACCCTGGATCTTCCGGATGTCGAGTTCGGTAAAGATATCTCCCAACGCCGGGATCTTTTCAAACACCAGAGCCTCGATCCTCTTTCGGTAGTCCGGGTGAACCTTTGTCAGATCCTTCAAAAACGTCTTCTTGTACCGGCAGGGGACCATGTTACTCTTCGCTCATCTGCGCATAGTACTGCCGCGCCTCATTGAGGGAGAGGGTTTCCTCCTCCTCGACTTCTTCCATGTACCGCGCAAGCCCGCAGTTCTCGAGGAGTTCTTCAATCTTCTCGAATGTCTCTATGTCAAGCACAACCCCGATCTTTCTGTCGTCTGCTACAATGTATTGCCGTTTAATATCGATCGTCATATCTCACCCCATGCTATGTGCCGCAGTTCCCGCACGGGTATCTTGGAAGAGCAGAGGGATAAACATTGAGGGCTGTTGTTTCCCTGCCGCGGCCGGGGTGAAGGGGGGATGGGCCCCCCGTTCAGAAGAAGGTCAGCCGCGTCTGTGCATACGGGCGAAGCCGGCTGCCCCGGCCAGGGCCGCTAGCCCCGTGAGCCATGAGAACGGCAACCCGGCATACTGCACGGCGGTCGCAGACACCATGGGCCCGAACGTCAGGGTGGGCTCGGTGAGGGGGGCCGTCGTCGCCGTGAGGGCCGGGGCCTCCTGCTGGCCGGCACTCTCCGTATCGGGGGTGCCGCTCACCGCAGGCTCCGTCGCTGTCGGCGTCGGTGTGGGGGTGGTGAACGGGGTGGCGGACGGACCGCTCCCCGAACCGCCGCTCGTACTGCCTGACGGCCCGGAAGAGCCGCTGCTCGTCCCGCCCCTCGTCACCGCGAGAGCGAGGTTTGCTGAGGTGCCGGGGGTGTAGACGGCCGAGCCGGCGGCAACGCCGTCGACGAAGAACGTGATCGTCGCTCCGGCGTCGGTGTCCTCCCCTTTGACGGTCAGGCGGTCTTCGAAGAGGGCCTCCCCGCCGTAGACACCGGCGGCGGCGAGGGTGAGCGAGCCGCACGCACAGTCGCCGATCCGGGCGGTGATGACGGTCCCGGCCGGCGCCGGACTGCCGTCGATCGTGACCGTGCCTGAGAACTCCGCCGGAATGGCGGGGATAGCCGATGCAGGTGCCGCGAGGGCAAGTATGAGGATGAAGATCCAGGTGATGCGTGTCATGGGTATCACACTCCAAGGGCGCAGAGGGTCCCCGGCCCGGTCATGTAGAGCCAGTAGCCCCGGCCGGGGTAGACCGACCGGGTGTCGGCGTTCGCGCCGGTCCCGCCGTTGGCGATCGCCGTTTCAAAGGCCTGGGTTTGAGTATTAAACCCGATCAGGGTCGTCCACTGTGCGTTGACCGAGAGGAAGGTATCCCGCGCCGTTGCGGGGGTCGTGCCGGTGACCCCGACGGCGTTCCACCCCGTAGAGAGGGCGCGTTCTGCCGGCGAGACGATGGGATCGGTCGAGAGGTTCAGGGGGACTGTCGCGGGCGCGGCCGAGTAGATCCAGTATCCTTCGAGGGGGGCGAGGCGGTCCTCTGCCTCGAGTTTCACCCAGTCCCCTGCGGCCGTATCATAGCGGAAGGCTGAATGGCCGGCGCTACTGACGCCGGAAAAGATCGCCGCGGTGTCGTTGCCGGCCGCGAGCAATCGTGGGATTGAGATGAAGTTCCAGCCGGGGGAGAGGGTGAGGTTGTCGGAGGAGGGGGCCGGGTCGCCCACGATGGCGATCGGCCGGGAGAGGGCCTGCTTTCCGTCGACGTAAACGGTCACCGTCACGGTCCCCTGCTCAATCCCCTCGATAGCGAAGGTGATCCGGCCGGCATCCGGCCCCTGCTTCGTGCCGAGCACCGCCAGGTCGGCGACGATGTTGTTCGCCGCCGCCACACCGCGGAGGGTGGCGACGCTGAGGGTCCCGTTTCCGATGTTGCGGGGCTGGGAAATCCGGACCTCGCCGTTCGCGTCGGCGTTGTAGCGCATGATGACGGAGCCCCCATCCAGGAGTTCCGCGACAAGCTCGGTCCAGTCCGTGCCCTTCGTGTAGGCGTTCACCTCACCGTTGTTGAGGGAGAAGGGGAGGATGAGGTCCCGAGTCGTAAAAGTGAACGTCTCATCCGGGGTCGTGGCGAAGTCGCCGCGGATGCCGAGCGAGAAGGAAGCCCCGTCGGGAAGGTCGCTAAAGTCGACAGTGATGGTTTCTCCAGGCGCGATCGCGTCAGGGCTGAGGTTGAAAGTCGTCTCTCCAACAATAAAAGTGAAATTCGCATAGATATCATCGATATTCGGAGAGTCCAGGGCACTGATCAGCACATTGGCCGCTTCGAGCGCCTGTAGATTGCCAAGGACCACAGGACTTATACCATTACCTGAGACTGTAAGCGGATCCGGATTTGAAACCCAGACATCGAAACCATTACATCCCGGGTGCTGAACGACCACGTAATACCGGCCATCCTTGAGATCACTGGTGTCAGTCCCTGTAAGAATGTATTCGAAGGTGCCGTCGCTCTCCACCAGCGCGGTTTCAGAATGGTAACAGTCCGGGCCGAGGATCCAGACTTGGACGGTGGTCGGGTAGCCCGTTGCAATCCCGCTAACCCGATAGTTGTCACCCGGGATAAGGTAAGTGCCGGAGGGCTGGACTGTAAGGGAGGGGGCCCTCAGCACGATGGACGTCGTGGCGAACCTGACGCCGGTGAGGTTCCACTTGTCTTGAGGTTGTGCGGCGGCGTAAATCGTGTAGCCGCTGGCATTGAGATGCCTGCCGACGTCGGCGGTGTTCCATTTGTAGGACCAGGTGTCGTCGGCCTCAACGTATACGCGTGTGAATGATGTCGGGTCGCCGTTCTCCACCGGGGCGGTCACGTCCGAGAGCCTGACCCCATTGGCCGGAAGGTTCGGGCCGGTCAGGAAGAGGTAAACGGTGTCGCTGTCGGTGTTGGTTCCGGAGAGCGTGATCTCTTCGCCGATGTAGTAGATGCCGGTGCCGGACGTGGTGATAGTGACCGAGCCTTCCTCAACCCTGACCTTGACACTATCGATCTTAGTGGTATCAGTCGCAACACCATCCTCGTCGAAGGGACCCCTGACTTCGATAGTGTAGGTCCGGGCCTCAGTCTCGGTACTGGTGTTAAACTCTATGGTCCGAGTGCCACCTGCAGTGGTCTGAACGAGCGCCTCATACCCGTTCGGTTCCAGACGCGTTACACCAGTCTGGTTAGGTCTGATCATCGGGCAGTTGTCACCGCCAGTTGTAACGTTCACCCAGTAGTAACTCCTCGACTCGCCAGTGATGGTCACGGCGAAATTATTGTTGCGAACAACCGTGTCTTTATTGGACGTAATGGCAAGTGCCCCGGTGGTAACCTCGAAGGTCACAGTGTTAGAATCAAGACCCTTGCCGTAGAAGTTGGAGGTGCTGGGCCACCTCGCCTGAGCGGTGTAGGTTCCGGCCTCGACACCAGCCAGGTTGATAGGGGCCATGTACACAGTCGTACCGTTCATAGGGATGGCCGTGAGATGCATACCGCCGAATAGGTTAGTCACGCCGCCGCTAGGCAGGGTGACGTTGATTTTCATGGCAGGCTGGGCAGCGACATCTTGGTTGCTGAACCCGTTCAGGTTGTTCGTCAACTTAAAAGCTAGGACAGTATTCCGGGAAATAGATCTGCCGTTCACGGAGTCCAGCCGCGAACTGTTCAGTACGATATCGAGCATTATGTTTGGGGTTGGTGTTGGCACTTGGGATCGTTCAAAAACTCGGACACAATGATCACCTGAGTTCCCCACATAGACAGTGCCATCGGCATCAACTGCTATCCCCTTACAACCGTAAAAGGTATCAGTGGATTTTGCAAGCAAATTCCCGGAACCGTCAAACACCTGGAGAGGCCGATTCCATTCAGTCACATAGGCGTTACCATCGGTATCAATCGTCAATCCGCTTGGCTGTTGAAACTGTCCTTCGCCAAATCCTTGGGACCCCCACTTTAGAAGAAACTTACCCGTATTGTCAAACTTCTGGATTCGGTTATTGTCACGATCCGCAACATAGACGTTGCCGGCAGCATCGACCGCGACATCCGTCGGGTTGTTGAACTCCCCATCGTAGGTGCCAAGCGCTCCCCATGCGGTAAGGAAGTTCCCATCGCTGTCGAACTTCTTGATCCCGCCTCCTGCGATGACGTAGGCGTTGCCGTCGGCATCTAAAGCGATGCTCCGGGGAGATTGGAGTTGCTCTTCGCCGGTGCCGTATGATCCCCACTTCCTAATGAACGTCCCGCTGCTGTCGAACACCTGTATGCGAGAACTATCGACCACATACACGTTTCCATCGGGATCCAGCGCGACATCCTGCGGGGAGTAAAAATCGCCGTCACCAGAACCTCTTGTCCCCCATTTCAGGAGAAACGCACCGGTGTTGTCGAACTTCTGGATACGGTCATTACGAGTATCCGCCACATAGACATTACCGTCAGCATCGACCGCAATCCCGGCCGGGTCATTAAACCGCCCCTCATCCGCGCCAAGCGATCCCCATGTGGCGACGAGTTCGTACTCGCCGACCTCAGACGCATGCACAGGCGGGCAGGCGAGAACCGCCAGCAGAGAAATTACGACAAATAGACCATATTTTCCGATCATGCCCTTCCTCCAGGCTCCCCGCGCCGTTATCTCCCCGGAGAGGCCTGCGGGAACCGTGATCAGAGATTGCATGCGGGACAGTGGCATTATAGAGGGCATAAGCCTTGCGATTGTTTCTCAGGACAGTCTGAAGCCCCTGTTTCATTATGCAAAATGATTTTGAAGCGATAGACAAACCACGATATACCGGGCCAGCCCCGGGGTCCGGGGGGGAAGCGGATCTGCGGGTGATCGTGTCCGCCAGGTGGGGCTGCAGGCCCATGGTCCATTCCGCGCGCTGGAGAGGCCCCCCTCAGGGTGCTCCTCCATGGGGTTCATCAACCAGGTTTCGCCGCAGGGCATCAGGAAGAGTCAGGGTAGATGAGATCAACGATTGCGTTAACTGTCGGCACAATCTTCTTTCGCTCTTCCATCCCTTTTTCAAATGATATTATGTTCGGATGAACTGCTTTGTTCCGTATCTCTTCCACCAAACCGCATTTCTCCATTACCTCAAAAAATCTACCCAATGAACCCTGGCCGAGTAACTGACGCAATTTTATTGCAAAAGGATTTGTGGAATATTTCGTCAGATCACCAGGCAGCCGGGACCATTGACCTAAAGTAATCTGTTTCGTAGAGACTTGGTGCGAATACCAAAACGGCTTCCAGAGTCTACCCTCTTCGCTGGGCCGATAGCGAACACTCTGAGGGATACTCCCTCCATATGCTCTT
>Ga0208462_1002131_pt1 | contig 11434 bp, 16 predicted proteins | sample AD_SCU001_MetaG_FD_184452 | JGI IMG/M metagenome (GOLD analysis project Ga0208462, IMG submission 184452) | Active sludge microbial communities of municipal wastewater-treating anaerobic digesters from China - AD_SCU001_MetaG (SPAdes) (version 2) | ecosystem: Engineered > Bioreactor > Anaerobic...
CGGCGTGGACATCGACCCGCAGGCGGTGGAGGTGACGAAACTCTCGCTCCTCCTGAAGGTGCTGGAGGGCGAGAAGTCCGAACGGATCGGTAAGCAGCTGACGATCACGGGCGAACGGGTGCTCCCCTCGCTCCACGAGAACATCAAGTGCGGGAACTCGCTCGTCGGCCCCGACATCTACAACGACGTGCAGGTGACCCTCGACGACGAGGAGACGATATTCCGGATCAACGCCTTCGACTGGGACCGGGCGTTTCCATCGATCATGCAGGCGGGCGGGTTCGACGCGGTGATCGGGAACCCGCCGTATGTGCGGATTCAAACAATGAGAGAATGGGCTCCTAAAGATGTAGAATACTATAAGGAAAGATATATTTCAGCAAGTAAGGGAAACTATGACATATATGTTGTATTTGTCGAGAAAGGACTTTCATTGCTCAATAAACATGGCACTATGGGATACATTCTTCCACATAAATTTTTCAATGCGAAGTATGGTGAACCACTCCGATCGCTGATCGCAAATGGAAAGCATCTGAAGGAAATTGTGCATTTTGGGCATCAGCAAGTGTTTGAGAACGCTACCACATACACATGCTTACTTTTCCTTGAGCAACAAGAAATAGAGCAATTTCAATATTATAAAGTTGATAATCTCATAACTTGGCGATCATCAAAAGAAGCAATAAAAGGAGTGATCTCTTCAAAAGACGTAACGAAAAATGAGTGGAATTTTGTCGTTGGGAGCGGAGTAGATCTGTTCAAAAAATTACAATCAGAAAAATTCAAATTAAAGGATATAGCGGATAAAATATTTCAGGGATTGGTGACGGGTGCCGATCCTGTTTTCATTGTTGTAAATCAGGAAGATGGTTCCTACTATTCAGAAGCAACGCAAAAGAATCATTTTTTTGAGCGTGAACTCCTTCATCCGCTGTGTAAGGGTTCTTTGAACGTTCGTCGGTACAATATTGATACAATAACTAAATCCATCATTTTCCCCTATCAAATCGTTGAGGGAAAGGCGAGTTTACTAACATCAAAAGAACTTGCTGAAAATTATCCAAATATCTGGGAATATTTCAAATCAAATAAAGCCCGACTTGAGGCACGCGAAAACGGGAAATGGAAACATAAAAACTGGTATGCGTTTGGAAGGAATCAAAACTTAACCGAGATGAGTCAAAAGAAAATTCTTACCCCTAGCATAGGTGACGGCGCATGTTTTACCTTTGACTCTGAAGATCTCTTCTATTTTATGGGGAGTGGAGGCGGAGGGGGTGGAGGGTATGGAGTTACTCTAAAAAAAGATGTGGATCTGTCATACCTGTATGTACTGGGTTTACTAAATTCGCGATTGTCAACATTTTACTTGAAAAGAACAAGCTCAACATTCCGTGGTGGATATATCGCGTTAAATCGTCAATATATTGAGAAACTGCCCATCCGCCCCATCAACCCCTCCGACCCCGCCGACGTCGCCCGCCACGATCGCATTGTCGCCCTCGTCGAGAAGATGCTCGACCTGAACAAGCGCCTCGCGGCGGCGAAGGCCCCGCACGAGAAGGAGGTGCTCGCCGGGATGGTCGATGCGACCGACCGGCAGATCGATAGGTTGGTGTATGAGTTGTATGGGCTGACGGAGGAGGAGGTGGCGATTGTGGAGGGGGTTGTATGAGATTTTATGATGATCCGATTGAGATAAGCGCTGAAGTCTGGGCTGAGTTGCTCACAGATAGCGAAGTCACCCGGAAAGAGGATCTGGAGGTTCTCAAGCTCATATATGAGAGCAGAAATCACGAGATGCATGCAAAAGAGATTGCGTTAAAACTAAACCTCTCTCATCACGTGACGCTGAACTCACAAATTCCTCGATTCAGTAAGACTCCAGGTTCATCCCGGCCAGAAACGCAGCTTTTTCGAGACTTATTTTCCCTTTCCGGTACAGTGAGGCAGAGAGTGGCCTCCTCCTTCGCAGGATATCGCGAAGCCTTGCAGACTCACAGGTGTATTCGGGATAGGTGACGTAAACGAAGAGGAGGACCTCATCCACGCTGAGGTCGTTGATAAAAACCTTGAAATCTTCGATTGCCCCGACCTCGTCGGTGGGAAATGCAGAGCACACCCTCTCCCAGACCCTGACCCCATCAGGGGTGAGGGTATAACCTCCCACAGATCTCCTGACAAGACCCAGGGAGACGAGCTCGTCCAGCGCAACCTCAGCGGATTCGCTATACGGCCCAAATATGTGAGGGGTGAAATCCGCATCCTCTCCTACCTGCTCTATGTAATCCCCGATGAGAAAGAGTTCTTTCTGGAAAATAACATCCCCCCGGACAGCTGATCGGCCTCCTGCATGTAGCAGGTGCAGGATTGCCACGCCGAGTCCCGGGAGGTTATCGGCAATCTCATCAATAGTGAACTCCATAGCCACCAGCTCTCTTTGTCAGGGTCAGATTGTATTATATGTGGATTATAGTGTAGTGATATGAATTATGTGGTTGTTATGTGTTGCTGTCATACCTTTCCTCCATCCTGCATGAGCGCAGGGCATGACGCCATCATCTCCCGGCACTCCCTCCCTCCGGGCTGCACCTTCCCCTCTCTACCCCCGTCCGCCCGCGACCGGAACATCGCCCTCGCCGACCCCCTCCTCGCGACGAACAGATCACTCGCCGGGGATCTCCTGGCCCGGGTTGCGCCGGTCATCTGAGGGAGGCCTGTTATCTCGCGTTCTGCCCCGGCTGACAGTGTCGACTTGTGGAGGGGGCGGCCTGATGCAGGAGCCGGCACTCCTGCATGAGGGGAAAAGACGAGGGGTGCACCACGGGCGCCACCCGATCCACCCTTCACCAGAACCGGCCGGGGACATCAGATCCCTGCACACGGGAGCGAAGAACCTTTATTTTTCCCTTGACGGTAGTGGTGATCCATGGAGTGGGGGCAATGCCGGGAGAAGTCGACGGAAAGCTGATCGATGACCTGACAATCCGGCTCGACCATCCCCTGAAACCCGGGGAAGAGAGCGTGGTGGTCAGGTTGAGGAAACACCCTGAAAAGAAGACAAAACTCCATGCTCCTGAGGAATACATCCTGAAACTGGCCGAGAAAGACCTTGAAGAATTGTAGTGGTGGATATCCCGATCTGGAAGACCCCGGAGAAGCGAACCCTCCCCCGGGGAACCGCTTCGCCCCTCAAAAGACTGATACGGGGTGAGCGTCATACCAACCAGCATAGATACGGTCGGATGAAATGGCAGGACGCACAGTTACCAGGACGGCACGGGAGACCATCATCGCGATACTCACCAGAAACGATGCCGAGTGGATCGCGATCTTCGGCTCCTATGTGCGGGGATCCGCCGGCCCGGCGAGCGATATCGATATCCTGGTCAGGTTTGCCTGACCCAAAAGCCTCTTTCAACTTGTCCGGATCGAGGACGAGCTTGCCCGGACTCTCCATATGAAGGTGGACCTCGTCACCGAGAGCGCCGTGAGCCCCTACCTTGCCGATGCCATCTACCGTGATGCCGTGGTGATCTATGACGCCCGAGGACCTTGCGTACCTTCACCACATCCTTGATGCCATACTGAGCATCGAGGAGTTCTCCGAAGGCATCGGATCGGCAGAGGATCTCCGGAACCGCCGGCTGGAGCGTGCCGGGATCGAGCGTATGCTGACCATGGGGTATGTAATCCACGGGTACGGATTATCCCGTCCTCGATCCAAAAAACGATTTTTTACGGGAATTACCGGAAATGAGCTGACGATAGGTAATTTCTGATATGTAACGGGTATGTAATACACAATGATTCCCGGCGTGTACATCACAGTTCACAGAGCCGGCCCCCCTCTTCGTAAAACTCTGGATCAAGCATTGCATCGCCCCATCCCTTCGTATTTTAGTCTCCTTGAGATTGGCTACCGCCTCTTTCGCCGTCAGTGTCGCAATCCCCCGCCCCAACCCCCGGCAGCCCTCCGCCTATCCGCAGATCTGCACCACCTCCTCCGGCTCATAGCGCAACGCAACCTCGCTCGTCCTCCCGCCAGCCTGCACCCGGATCAGGTCGACCAACCGGAGCGAGTCAAGCTTTCGCAGTTGCCGGGAGAAGACCGTGTAGCCGACCTTCGGCGTCTCCTCTACCCGGCCGTAGATCGCGCCGGAGACCAGCGGCCCGGCCTCCTCCTGCGACAACTCAGCGATCCTCCGGAGCAGCCGCCGCTCGTCCAGAGAGAGCGCCCGGATGGTATAGGCGAGGTGAATGTGCTTCGCCTGCTCGTAGGCGGTCGTAACATCCTCCTCGATGACCTCGGTGCGGGCGGCACACTCCGCGTTCAGCACCGCCCGCTTCACCAGGTCAAGCCCCACCCGCACGTCGCCCGACGCCATCGTCTGCTCGACGATACGGTCGAGCATCGGCACAGAGAACACGCCAGGATAGAGCCCGACCCGGATCCGGTCCTGGAGGATGCCCCGGATCTCGTCGGCGTCGTAGGGCGGGAAGTAGATGTCGGAGGGGCGAAACGGCGAAAGGACCCACCTGCTCAGTTCACTCGCAAGGTCAACGTCCATGTCGCTGACCGTCGCAAAGACCGCAGCCCGGGCACCGGGATAGTCCTGGTGCAGCCGGAGCAGGGAGTTGACGACATCCCCGAGCGTGTTGTTGTAGTGGAGCAGGTTTGCGTCGTCCAGGCAGACGATCAGGCTTATCTCCCGCCGCTGCAGGGCGCCGCCGATCGCGTCCATCACCGACTTGATCGATATCCCGGTCCGCGCCGGGGCGTGGCCGACGAGCGCCGTATAGACCCGGGAGAAGACCATGTACTTCGTCCGGTCGTTCTGGCAGTTCACGTAGACCGGCACGATCTTCTTCGTGGTCTGCTCGATCTCGGCAAAGATCCTGAGCACACTGGTCGTCTTCCCGGTCCCGGGCAGACCCCTGCAGATGGCGGAAAGAGCCCGCCCGCCTTCGAGTGCGGGACGGACCTGGTAGGCAAGGTCTTTGAGCTGGCTTTCGCGGTAGTTGAAGAGTTCAGGGACGTAGTCGATCTCGAAGGCATCGATGCTCCGGAAGAGTGTCTGGTCGGACATGAGGAGTCGCTTTCGCATACAAGGATCGTCGGGGGGCGGTTACTTAAGCGGGAGCCGCGCGCATGGTGAAAGTGAAAACGAAGTTGTGCCGGGAGATCTTTTGGGCTCATATCGTCATTGCTTTGCCCGACAGAGGGCGTTGTGCCTGAAATTCAGTGTGGCCGATCACCCGCCGAGCATCTTCACCAGGACCGCCACCACCCCGCCGACGACCCCGCCGGCCCCGGCGCTGACCGTCGAAAGCCGCCGCTCCTCGCCGGCCTTCTCCGCGCGCCAGCCCTCCAGCGCCCGGATCCGGGCCTCGAACTCCTCGTCCTGCGCCTCCATTCTCTGGAGCGCCCGGCAGATCCACTTCACGTCCCGGTTTGTCTCGTAGACGAGCTCCCGAGTGGTCTTTTCCCCGGTCATCCTGGTAACCCTCCCGGAGGACTATGTGCCATCGGACCCTAAAAGGCTGACCGTAAAGAATATAGACAGGAATCCCGGCCAAATCTGCGGTCCAGGATAAAGTCAGGCTAATATTACTGGAAAGCATATGTTATGCTTGTCTGTCATATTCCCGGGAAGCCTGGCAGGCAGGAGATACCAACCATGGCAGACTTCGTGCCGACTACTGTCAACAAAACGGCGGTTCGGGACCTCGCCGTCCCGATCGCCACCGTAACGTCGTTTAACACCCTCGTCCAGTCGGTCATCGCCGACAACCCCTTCGGGTGCGTCGGGTATACGACCAAAGCCGGCGAGACCATCGCCCCGGTCGTCCGGAACCGCGAGCACTACACCGCGAAGGTGAACTTCATCGACGAGGAGACCAGCAAGCGCGTCGGGACCGTCTCCCTGCAGTCCCCCTCGATTGCCGCCTTCGAGGCGAACGCGAGCGAAGTTCTCGCGAACACGGCCCTTGCAGCCGCGATGGGGGGCGTTGCCGAGCGGAACTTCGGCGGCGAGACCTACTACGCCCAACTCAAGTGCCACGACCCGTCCGGTGACGACTACTACGTCACCTTCACCCGGAAGACCGTCCGGATCTCGTCCTACCAGGACGACGCGATCAAGACCGCGGTCGAGACCTGGGCCGACGACGTCCCCGCGCTGGACTGAGAGGGGGGATATCCCCTCTTTCCGCCCTGGAAGAAGGGCAAATGGGTGCTATTTCTAATTTTAATGAAGGTTTCTGTGGCCGGCCCTGTTGCATCTGCGGGAGGTTAGAGGTATTCAAAAGGCGTATTGTATGCAGGGTGACGAGCGACTAACGCCATGCTGCATTGCCAGAATATGGATCAAAAACAGGGCAGTAAATCGAGGGTCAGGTTACGGTTTGGGGGACTTCCAGCCCTCGCGGATCACCTCATCCAACCGGCGCTCGAAGGCATCATCTTCAACATAGAACATATCGATCCAAACCTCTCCTGTCTTTTTCGTCTCAGGCATCTGCCAGTAAAGGTTGTAGACCAATTGCCCGAACCGCATATCAGGGTCTTGCATCCAGACCTCCCGGAGTTTGCTCAGAACTGCATCGATCCGTCCAGGGTCTCTCCGTGACAGGCCCCCGTCCATCTCACTCACGATCTCCTCTACAACCCGGCGCATTCGGTCGTCCATCATCCGCACCCCATTGCGGTATACCCTAGGTAACGTAGAATACGCATATCAATGATATGCTGGATATGTGAGTGTCAGTAAGCAGATGCACGATCCACCAGCCGCGAGCATGCCCGGCGCCAGCTGGCGATGCGAGTGGCGGTCACCAAGCAGCCGCCACGAAGCGAAGCCTCGTCGAGCGAGTGAGGGCGCCGGCGAGCCCGTACACCGCGAGGAACCAGGGCGATGCTCTGCAGCGACCACCGGGAGCAAAGAAGATCGCCCGGCCACGCCGCCCGAAAAAGAAGAGTCCTCCCCACCACCCCGGGTGAGGAAGTCCGCGGCCTTCTGCGCATCCGTGGCCGCCCGGATCACATCGGCCGCCGAGCCGTCGCTGATATGCCGGAGCCAGCCGGCGATGTAAGCCGCCTGGTTCTCGGCCACCGGCACATCCGTCCCGGTCATGGCGCAGAGGAACGCGGCGCCCATCTCCGCCGTCAACTCCTCGCGGCTGTACTGCTCGCTGCCGAACCGGATCGGTTCTGTGATCCCCGGCCGGTCGAGCCGGGAAGCGTGCCCGGTCCAGTGGGTCAACTCGTGGAAGAAGGCGGCATAGTAGGTCTCCGGGGAGGCGAACCAGTCGATCCCAGGCATCGCGATCGCGTCGCTCTTCGGGAGGTAGGCCGGCTCGCCCGGGACCACCCGGGGAGCGTTCCGGGCGATCACGTCCTCGCAGGAGGCGATCGGCTGCACGTCGCCGGCGTCCTCCACGGCGATCCCCTCGCACTGCGAGAGGTTGAAGACCTTGTAGTAGCGCACCAGCGGCCGCTCCCGCTGCATGATCATCGCTACCTCGTCGCCGTTCTCACTCACAGTCCGCCGGACCTCGTCGAACGACCAGAAGACCACGATCCCGGAGGCCTTCTCGCCCTTCCGGACGTAGCCGCCGAGGTGCTTGATCTGGTTGTAGGTGCCCCACCAGGTGTGGCCGGCGAGCAGGATCCGGTTGATCCCGCGGTAGGGCCGGCCGGTGGCAAGGTTCATCGGGCACATGCTCTGCCAGGTCTGCCGCCAGGGGACGGTGCCGGCCTCAAGGGAGGAGAGGATCCGGTCCCGGACCACCTCATACACCGATACCATGCTTCAGGCCTCCCGCTCGTAGCCGCACGCCGGGCAGACATACGCATCGATCACCGTGTAGGAGCACGGCGCTCCCCAGAAACTCTCCCGCTCCCGGTGCACCTGGCAGTGCTCTTCCTCGACGACGGCGCCGCACCTATCGCAGGTGGTCGTTATCATTCGTCTCCCCTCCGGCGAGGAACCAGCACGGCCCGCGGGCCGGTCTCGTAGGGCGACACGAGGACGACGAGGTCCGGGACGCCCTGCTCGTCCTGCTCATCATCGCCGTGCCCAAAAACAGGGGGGGTAAAGGACGGCATCAGAAGAACCTCCCGCCGCCGTAAAGCTCGTCCTCTTCCGCGGCCTGCTGCACGCAGAACACGAGGCCGTATTCAGCGACCCGGCTCCGGTAGTGGTCCCGGATCTGCTCGGCCTTCTGCCGGCACTCCTCGGCCGCCAGCCTTGAGAGCCGGTCCCGGAACCCGTCGAGTTCTGCAGCCCGTTCGTCGTACTCCGCCATCTTCAGCAGGTCGCGGTAGGGGATTGCGTCGGTAAAAGAGAGGGGGTGCCCGGAAGGGTTAAGGGGCTGCCCGCCGATCATTTCTGTGCAGGGGCTCGTGGTGGCTGCTGCGTCTGTCCAGGACATTTACGCCACCTCGAACACTGCTGCTTTTCCGATACTCCCCTTGACGACCTGCAGGAGCTGTGACTTGATCACCGTGCAGAGCGCTCCGTCCGTCAGGTGCAGGTTCACCGCTTTTCCCGTCGCGCTCGACATCGCGTAGCCGTGGCGCTGGCCGTCCTCGCCGACCAGGCAGTTGTTGTCGAAGTGGAACGATCCGACCGTGTCGATCTCCACCCGGAGCCGGCCGTCGCAGAGGGCCAGCCTTCCGATTTTCTTGAATGTCATCTCTCGATTCCTCCAGTGAGCGCCTATCCGCTCACTATTATAGTATAGGATGGCTGAGTATTTAAATGTATGTGTATTACACATACATTACACATACAATAGCGTTATTTGTATGGGCAACGTATGTGATAGTAATGAGTAGCGAAGTTTTCGAGATCCGGATCAATGCCTACGGCATGGTTGACAAAAAGGTGACAAAGCACGGAAACAGCGCCCACGTCTACCTGCCGGCCGAGTGGGTTGGCAAGAAGGTGAAGGTTCTTCTGCTCGAGCCAATCGAGGATGAATAAGATCGGACCGGGTCCCACCCGACGGTTGAGCGCCTTTTGCTCGTGATGCTCGCTGCAGACCATTGCCCTTTTTCTTTTGGTGTCTCGGGCGCCCTCGCTTGCTCGGCGTGCCTCGCGGCGCAACGGCTGTCCCCACATTTGCTCCGCAATGGAGGAGATCGCCCACTCCCTCAGAACAGGCCGGAGGGATACTTGCCTATCCCTCCGACCGGCCCCTATCGCCACGGACTGCCCGCCCCCGAGGGGGCGGGAGGAGGCGCGAAGCGCCGGGCGGTGGGGGTCTCGTTGAGGGGTGGCACAAGGCCACCCCTCCGTGCGAGGAGCGCGGTGCCGCAGCACGGCGCGACGAGCACTTCCCGCAGACGATGACTGGCGAGTTCCGAGCCGGTCATGGTCGTCACAGAACCCTAACTGGAAGAGAAGATCAGGCAGACGCCACGACCGGAGGGAGGCGAAGGGGCACGGAGTGCAGCGCCGGAGGCGCGACCCTCGCTGACCGGAGGGAGGGTGGTCTGCCGGTGGGGGGTCCCCGGTTACGGGCTATTGCTATGGACTGTCCACCTCTAGGGAGAGAGGGGTTAGACACTTGAAAGAATAAAAACGATCTATGAAAATGAATCCGCAGGCCACACAAATAAGGTCTGTCACGTTACCTCTTGCGGGTTGCCCACAATAATAGGTAAGGAGAGGGGTCTTTCGCGCTGAAAATAGCAGGAGAATCCCTGAACATTAGTATTCTATGTCTTCATCTGCCTTAGTTTCAACTGGAGTCCTTTTTTCGGTGTAGTTCTTTTCCCGAGATGGTTTGTCTGGAATACACTCCTCTTCATCCCCATTTACGCTTTTTTCAGGTCGTTCATCGGTCCCAAAATCATTCTCCATGGCATTTTCCATAGATATAGAACTAAATCTTCCAACTGACATGTCTGTTGTCTCAATTATATCACTCAGCCTAACAAAAGGTGATACATCCATTGCTTTGGCTATGCTACTCAAGCTCGCAGCATAGGATCCACCCATTTCGGCTATGCTACCTAAACTCGTAATATATGATCTATCCATTGTTTCGGCTATGCTACCTAAACCCGTAATATATGATCTATCCATTGTTTCGGCTAATCGGCTCACTCTTTCGAGGGTATCACTCATTGCTGAGGCTGTGTAGCAGATGTACTTTTTTTGTTCTTCTTCAAATTGAACCAATTTGTCAGACGGTTCCTCACCAACATGTTTCAGGGCATCAGATAGAGTTTTAACGATGAATAGAGACTTTTTTGTTTTACTCTGATATTCATCAATGAGAAATGTTGAATATTCCTTATATGTATCATCTCGAGATATCAGAATCAAGTCGTCAGTAACATGTTCCAACAGGGATTCCCAAATAATTTCATCCCCGATTGTATCTTTTTTTGAACTTACTGGTGGATTCCCAGCTAGTTTCCTGAGAAATGCCCTGTGAATTAGGGTATCATTTTTTTCGATCCTTGTGACGCTTGTACTATAATATAACCGAACGAATTGACTTAGTACAGGGTCTTTTGAACTATCGGCGCTCATTTCTTCAATTTTCTGAATCAGAGATCGATTTATTTTACTGAAATCCGCCTTGACCATTTTAAGTTGTTCGTATTCTGTAGATGACTGAATTAGCGACGTTGAATGCATCCCAACTTTGTTGGTTTTTTCGATTTCGTGTATTAGTCTGCGTAATATCGGATCTCGGTTGCGAAGAAACTCGTCGTATACTTGGCGTGAAAAGACCAATTTACTTTTGAGTTTCTCAATATCATTAAATATCTCAATCGGGTCATTGTTTGACTGGTAGAGTCCCAAGAATATATTCGTATCTATGAATATTTTTGTCATATAAGCACAAACCCTTGTTTAACCTTCGAGTGGACCTTAAAGACATTTCAATTTACTCTTTTAGCCCTCTTTATCCTTTGGACACATCTCGTGCGATAGAAGCCAAATCTAACTCGTTAAAAAAGTGGCCTTTGGTTACGGTCTATCGCCATAGATTGCTCTCCTTCGGAGGGGCAGGGCAGGTGGAGGTGGCACCTTGTGAGAAAGGTGTAGCCGACGTAATGGTAATACACATGAAGAGTAGTGAAATAGACAACAAATATTGCGACAAGACCTAGGAGGAGTCTACATAAATTGGTAATGCGAGTGGCAGGATTCGAACCTGCGAACTCCTTCGAGAATCGATCTTGAGTCGATCACCTTTAGCCGCTCGGTAACACTCGCACTTTTTTCGTGTTGGTGGTTAACTCGATGAAGGTATGTCTTACGCCACAATCCTTATTTGTTCTTGAGTCGACCGCCGTTGACCGCTTGGCTACCCTCGCGCCTGTACTTCTTGAACCTCCAGAGTAATGAGCTTGATGCCCCGCCGGCCCCTCATCCCTCATCCGGCACATGCCGGCGGACGAACG
>Ga0208462_1002133_pt1 | contig 11429 bp, 9 predicted proteins | sample AD_SCU001_MetaG_FD_184452 | JGI IMG/M metagenome (GOLD analysis project Ga0208462, IMG submission 184452) | Active sludge microbial communities of municipal wastewater-treating anaerobic digesters from China - AD_SCU001_MetaG (SPAdes) (version 2) | ecosystem: Engineered > Bioreactor > Anaerobic >...
TATGTACATGTGTATCGCACACAATCTGAATAAGCTGTTCAAGATGCTTCTTAGAAGCAAAACCGGTACATCTTTTGGGCTAATTGAGCATTTTTGTTATTTACTCATTCTCAGAGTCGGTCAGATGATAAAAATAAGAAAACCGGGACTGGAATTTGCCTGAATATAAGTTTTACCCAATTTTGTTAACAAATAACTCTGAAAAAGTCTTCACTGCAACACCCTGCTTTGGTGGATCGTCGGGGGGAAAGTCTCTACAAACAATCGCCTAATTCCAATCATAAGAAAAAAAGATAAAGTGGATTTCTCCCCTCTTGAGAGGGGGTTGGGGGTGTGTTGCCGAGCTGAGCATAAAACCTCACCATGAAACAGTTACGAGTGACAGATCTCTGGTTCCTGGGAAATCTGAAACTGAATCCTTCACCGCGGAATAAACTTATAAACTAATCAACTAATAATCTCTAATTAGTCTTCTGTTCTTCATAACAATCAATCCTACCGCAATCAAACCTGCATTTTTTCATTAACCACGGGATTCATCCCGTGGTTAAAATCTGATACATTTTTACAACCGTTTTAACGGTTTACATCATCACACCATATTCGACAATTAAACTTCACTCATTTAATTCAGCACTCTGTTCAGATTCACTTCTTCTGAGCCATTTATCATTTTAACTTTATTGATAAATCCGGGGATTTTAGTGAATTCATTGACTTTAATGGTAAGTACAAAATATTTCAAAATAATTTTTAAAGATTCATTATTTTCACAACGTCCGGAGGAGTCGAATTCCGAAAAAGACGGGGTTGACAGCACCGGACATCTTTTGCGGTATCATGGTCGGTATCTTGGGGGGTAATATCATCAATATCTTCTTTTGATAATTGTTTAACAGTAAATCCGAATCCAACACATCAGAGGAATCCGTCTCGGCAGAATCAACTTATAAACTTATCAACTCCTTCATTATCAATTATTAAGTATTCCTTAAAAGTTGGATTTCTCGCGACAACTCACTAAAACATCACTTTAATTTCTACTTCAATAGCAACCATAAATTTATTTCTCTTGTTTACAATTGAATATTTCATTAAATTTAATCTCACATTTACTTAAAGGTGGAATAATATATGCAAAACTATATAACTGATTCCAAAATTAAACTCATTCATTCTTATCGCTTTTCCGGTGACAAACCAAAACAAGCCTTCCTCAAGCCAACGCAATAAACGAATTTTATAAACTTTTAACATAACATATCCGCTTTCCGTTTGATCCCTTCCCTTAAAATGGGACTCACGCGGCGAAGCTTTAAATAATTATTATTCAACAATGGAGGTCTTAATTGAGAATACACATATCCCTTTCTCCCAACACGGAGATTCTCCCGTTTGACTACCAGCATTTTCTTACAGGCACTTTTCATAAATGGACGGGCGAGAATACCGTTCACGATGATGTTAGCCTTTACTCAATCGGCTGGTTGGACGGGGGCGCTCCAAATAAAACCGGCATAAACTTCCCCAGAGGTGCAGCCTGGTTCATCAGTTCCTGGGATGATGAACTCCTGCGGCAAATAATATCGGGAGCAATGAAAGATCCGGATACATTCTGCGGTATGAAAGTTACCGAAATCAAAATTCAGCAAACACCTGAATTTGACGGGCGTACCCGGTTCGCTGTTTCGGGACCCGTGCTTATACGCAAATACGAAACCAATCCCAAAGGCGATCATCTTCTTTTCGACAATCCCGAATCCGGTTTTTACCTTACCGAGACATTGAAACGAAAACTCCTCAAAGCCGGCTTAAACCACGAATGCAGCGTTAGTTTCGACACCTCTTACAGCAAAGCGAAAACAAAACTTGTCAAAATCAACAACATCAGCAACAGGGCGAGCATGTGTCCGGTAATTGTAGAGGGTGATCCCGAGGCTGTAAAATTCGCATGGAACGTCGGAGTTGGTCATTGCACCGGCTCCGCCTTTGGCGCTTTACGTTAATTGATTAAAATAAAGGAGTTCATATGTATTTGGTGAAATATTCTGGTCCTTTTGGGTATATAAAACCCTGGACTGCAGTGCGGGATTCGGAAACTTACAGTCAGCAATTTCTGAATCCCTCAACAATTGAGGGAATCGAAAAAAAACTTTTTCCTCATTTATTGAATTCTCCGGGAATTCACAAAATTAAAAGATACCGGCTTACCTATAGCGCGATCAGTTTGCAACAGGAAAAAACACAACCCCGTGGAGTAAGTGTTAAAGTTGATAAAAAAGCAAAAAGCATTACCTTTAACAGGGCAACAGCAGTTTTGAAAAGAGGTGTTCTTATCAATCCGGTTCTTTATCTTGCATTTGATAATGAAGAGGATGCTCTCGCTGCTTCAAATCAGCACATTTGTCTCTGCAGGAACGAGGATATTCTTTTGCCCGCTTCCGAAATTTTTAACATCTCAGAAGAAGAGTTTTCGGATCAGAAAGGCAGATTTCCCGGTTTTGAACTTGTTGCATCTACGGAAAAAGCGGCATTCCTGGTTGGTTTCAACCGGTTTAATAATTCGGAGCCAATGTATGGCGAGTTAAATATTATTGGAGAGAATCCTCTTTCAGATGGAAATTAAAATATGAACATACATCCCGAAATTCTCGCCAAGAGCGAAAAAAATGGGGCGATGACTCTGTACGATCATCTCCGCTTTGTCGGAATGGCGGCAGAGAAAACAGCAGCTTCGCTTGGACTTGATCCCGTCATTGCAAAAAGTGGTGCTTACCTCCATGATATAGGAAAAACACATCCCGATTTTCAGAAAAAACTCCGGGATCACTCTCCTTCGGTAAAAATATCACTCCGTCACGAAATCTCATCTATTCTCTTCTTACCTGTTTTCCCTCGTGAGCAGTGGGATACGTTAATAGATATGATAATTGCACATCACCGGTCTCCACAGAGAGATTCCCGTTCTCAGGGAATTCTCGATTTGGTCGAGTATGAAGGTGAGAAAGAAGTGTTTTACAGACACTCGGAAGGCTGGGATGATTGGTCTCCTTTAGCTGTTGATATATTAAACTCTTTGGGTGTCTCAGCTGCGCCGGTATCTTACATAGATGCACGAAAGGCTTTCTCTTACACCATTGAATATTGCACAGCCAAAAAACAAGGTTGGTCGGTTTTGAAAGGACTTCTCATCGGTTCTGATTACCTGGCTTCTGCTATTGCCGAAAAGACAGTATCAGTAAAAGATAAATTATTTCAAATTCCCGATCTTTCTTATTTCCGGTCACCCGGCAGGAAAAGTGAATTATACCCCCTCTCTTTGCGGGATACTAACGACCCTCGTCCTCACACAATTGTTTCAGCCCCCACGGGAGCAGGTAAAACAGATTTTCTGATGCGGAGGTGTAAATCCAGAATTTTCTATACTCTCCCCTTTCAGGCTTCGATCAATGCTATGTTCCAAAGGTTTAAGGATGCTTTTCCTCCCGGTACGGATTTAAGAGTCCTCCATGCTTCATCAAAACTTCTGGTTAAGAGCAAAGATGACTATGAGGAAAAAGTTCTTCAGGAAATGATAGGCTCTTCGGTAAAGGTGCTTACTCCTTTTCAGATTTCATCTTTAATTACCGGGACAAAAGGATTTGAAGCTGTAGCTATTGACGTCTCCGGCACCGATGTTATTCTTGACGAAATTCACTCTTATTCCGAAATTGCTCAGGCTCTGGTTATTGAAATTATCCGAGTTCTTCTTAATCTCAATTGCAGAATTCACGTCGGCACAGCCACAATGCCCCGCTCCCTTTTTGATAAGATACTTGAACTGCTTGGAGGTCATGAAAATACTTATGTGGTTAATTTATCGGATGAAATTTTAGATACTTTTAATCGCCATAAGGTCTTTAAACACAACGACGAAGCTTCTGCATTATCTGTTATTCCTGAAGCAATTGAAAAAAAACAGAAAATACTGATTGTTTCAAACAGGGTTAAAAATGCACAGAGAAGGTTTATTCAGCTAACCACACAATACCCCGAAACTCCTGCTCTTCTTATTCACAGCCGCTTTCGCAGAAAAGACCGTGCTGCTTTAGAGGATCTTCTAAAATCAAAATACAATTCATCCATTGAAATGCCGGATGGCTGTATTGTGGTTTCAACACAGGTTGTGGAAGTTAGCCTTGACATCAGTTTTGATATTATGATTACTGATACCTCCCCCCTCGACTCCCTTATTCAAAGGTTTGGCAGAATAAACCGTTACCGTACACAGGAATCCGTAAAAAACAGTATCATTAAGGAAGTCCACGTTATTGCGCCGCCTTCTGATAAAAGATCCTCTCTTCCTTACTCTAAGGAAATTCTTGATAAAAGCTTTTCACTCCTTCCGGACGGAGATATTCTGTTGGAAAGAAGTCTTCAGGATAAAATTAATGAGGTTTATCCTTCTCTCGACCTTCGTTCCATTTCCACAAGCAGTGTATGGAATAATGGCAAAATCAGGCTTAAGGAACTCTGCCATAATCCAAAATCTGTTTTGATGCAAATGCTGGATATTGACTCGGCTTCTTGCATTTGTTTTAGCGATAGAGTTGCGTACGAATCCGGTTCGGCTGAAGATAGAATTTCTCTTGAAATTCCGGTTCCCCGATCTGCTCTATTCCGCTCTTTTACAAATCATGGCAGATCAGATTTTGGAACCAACCCTTTAATTGTCCCCGATGAACTTTATCACAATAATTTCGGACTTACCTTTTTAGAATCAGATAACTTTATTTAATAAGGATAATTTATGTATGCATCATTAATTGGAAAAAAGTTTTTAGAATATTATAATTCAAAAAATAAAACCACCCTTACTACAAAGGAATACTTCGATAAGGTTTTCTTTCCACTTTTTTATGACAGGGAAAAGTACCTTTTCAGTCCTGCTAATACTCCTTTGTTTCAGTTAGTCACCCAAAAGAAAACAGCTATCGTTGCGGAACGTATAAAGAGCAAGGAACAAATTCATAAGAAAATTTCAGAATATTTGGCTAATAAAGATTCCCCTCCCGAAATGAGTTTCGCAATAGGTTTTCAATCTGCTGATGATACCCAAACAACTTCAGGTCAGGTTACATCATTAAAAATCCCTATGACCGAGGATGATATATACGGATCCTGGATTGGCATTGCGTTTGGCATTGGAATGAAAGGGGGAATTAATCTTTTGATTGACCATCCCCTCATTTACGAAGCACTTGAAACCGGATGGTCGGTTTATAGCGAATATGTTAATGAAAATCCGGAAATCGGAAACAAGGTTCCATCATGGAACGGTATTTGGCTTTCTCATTATTTCGGTGGGAACTATGATAAAAACGACCCTATGGCTTCTTTCTCTCCAATGGGAATAGGAAAGAATGATAAAACCGAATTGGAATTAAAATCATGGGTTCACATTCTGTTTGTTCTCTCAAAAATTCTTTCAGGTCAAAATATTGTAGCTTATGCTTATAGCCTTGGTCAACAGAATGTTACTCTTGGTTTTACTACTATTGCCTTTCCCGAAATCCTCAGACTTTCTGACTACTTCTCTACTCTCTTTGGATCCATTCCTGTTGTGGCTAATAAAAAACTTGAAATGCTTTATGAAACTCAGTACAATTTCAATATTGCCTTCTCAAAATTTAGTCGTTTTGGAGTTAGAGCTTTCGAACCGAAGGACCTGCGTAAGTTCATTCCGTCTCCAAATCAAAACAAGTTCCCGGGTCTGAAATCGGACGAGAACTCAATAATTAACTATTTTATTTACGAAACATGGATTATTGCTATGCTTAATAACACAGATTTACTTTTACTCGCGGATAAAACCGCTAACGAACTAATTGCTTTTGTGGATAATGAAACTAAGGCACGAACCAATAGAAGTAACGCACTCAACAATCTTCTGTCTGCAAGAAACCGAAAGGATTTTGTCCGGGCGATGGACGAATTAATTCAAATCGATCCAGCTCTCACCGCTTGCTGCGAAGAACTTCTTTCTCAGATTATGCTAAACATCTCTCAGGATAATATTCCTTTCTTCGTTACTTTGCTCAGTTTCAAATATCATTCAAAGAAAACCAACATTAATTTATAATATAGGAGTCCTAAAATGAACAATGCATTTATTTACTTAAGGGGTTTAAAGTCTGTTGATCACACTGTTTTTGCAGTTGAGGAGGGGCAGAAAAGATACTGGGATCCTCAGTTTCAGCGTGAGGTGGCTTTTGCAAGCGGTCAGCAGATTAAGCGCTCTATTGTGGAGGATGTACTCACCAACCTTAATCTCCAGCCGGCGCCAATTACTTTTTATTTTGAAGGAGATAAACTTAAAGAAAAAGAAGTGACCAGTCCTGCAAATCCTCTTTACATTGATCAGTTGTTAACCGGATGGATGATTGCAAAATCCGGAGAGGCAGGCAAAGCAAAAAAAGTAAAAACCGCTGATACAGAAAAAAGTGAGGATGTGAGAACTATAAAAAGAAGAAGCCCTCTCTCAATTTCTGCTCTTCACCCTTTACACCCGCTTCTTGGCACTATTTCTTCGGAGAATATCTCTTTCGATCGAAGCGATAAACCCGGAATTCATAAAGTGGTTGTGAAAGACACTAATGGAAAAGTCCTGAATGAAGAAGAGATCAAGGCGCTGCTTGACGGAACAAACCGCAGTCTCCTTAGAAAGTGGATTCCTGAAAATAAGAGAACTTCCGGATTGTTTATTTATGATATAGCAATTGACCTTAGAACTCTGTTTTCTGTTTCAACAAATTTACTCGAACCAGAGCTGGATACCAAAACTATCGAAGAGCTAAAAAATAAGGGCTGGACTGAATCAAAGAATGTTTTTGGAGACTGTCTTGTTGCCCCAAAAGAAACCCGCGAAAAAGTTATTACAGCCCTTGCGCACTCACTTCTTAACTGGCGCATCACAACAAACCAATCCAGGACATTCAGTCCCATGGCAACCCTTGCTGTCGCAGTTAGTGATAATGCTCAGAAAATTGCAGAAGCAATCAGAGCAGCACTTGATTCTGAATCAGAAAAACCGAAAGCACTTCCCGTTATAGATGATACGGTAGATGCTCATTTATTTGTTACCCCCATTTGTGCTGCTTACATTCCGGGAGTAGTAGCAACTGCCAAAGCGCTTAAGGAAGCAGAAGAAAAACTGATTCATCTGATGTCAGAATATAATTACACTTCTCAAATGTAATTTTTATCAAAATTGGGATGGGGAATATTCCTCATCCCTTGATCAGACATGACCGGCACTGAAATAAATTACTTCTTTTTGTGTAAAAGGAAACTCTGGCTCTTCTCCAATAAAATTCACATGGAGCAGAATTCCGACACAATCGCCCTCGGCAGACATATCTCCGAAACAACCTTCAAACGCCAAAATCACGAAATTCAAATTGACGACTTCGTCCTCGACTTTTTTGACCCCGTTAAAAAAGTTATTCACGAAGTGAAAAAATCGGATAAAATGGAGGATATTCACATCTGGCAGCTTAAATACTACATCCTTCGGCTTGAGGAAAAAGGAATAACCGGAGTATCCGGAATTCTTAATTACCCGAAACTCCGCAAAACTCTTAAAGTAGAAATTAATGAAGATGACCGCCGGAGATTATCTCAGATTGTTTCGGACGCAACATCTGTTATTAAACAACCCGTAGCTCCACCCGTTATTAATAAACCGTTTTGTAAAAATTGCAGTTATTATGAACTTTGCTATATATAAACTATGAAACGAAATTACTATATCTTTTCAGCCGGTAAACTTATCCGCAAGGATAATACCCTTTATTTTGAACCCGCCTCTGAGACTTCCAAAGAGGAAGAACCGGGCTCAGATTCCGATTCCATTAAAGTGGACGACCCTTCTATTCAAAGCGAGGATACTTCATCCCCCGAACTCCTTCAACCCCTTAAAATTTCGCGAAAACCAATTCCTGTTGAAGATATTGAGGCTATCTATTGTTTTGGAGAAATAAGCTTTAACTCCAAATTCCTGAACTATATCTCGCAGAAACAAATTACTCTTCACCTTTTTAATTACTACGGATTCTACAGCGGCTCATTTTATCCCAGGGAACCCTTTGTATCGGGTAAATTACTTCTTTCACAAGTGAACAACTATAACGATCCCGGGTTGAGGATAAATCTTGCACAACAATTTGTTAAAGGGAGTGCGGAAAATATTTTGAAAAATTTGCAGTACTACAACACCAGAGATAAAGATACCACTCCCTTTATTGATTTGATAAATCCACTAATAATTAAAATTCCGGGGACTACTGCAATTGATGAACTTATGGGAATTGAAGGCAACATCCGTTCACTGTATTACGAAGCATGGAACCTTATTATCACCGAACCTGTAGATTTCACAAAAAGAATAAAACGCCCCCCGCCAAACCCGGTAAACGCCCTGATTTCCTTTGGCAATACACTCGTTTACACTACTGTCCTTTCGGAAATATACAAGACCCAGCTTAATCCCCTTATAAGTTTTCTTCACGAACCGGGAGAACGCAGGTTTAGCCTCTCCCTGGACATTGCTGAAATATTTAAGCCCCTTTTGGCAGACAGGGTAATTTTTACTCTTCTGAACAAAAAACAAATACAGGAAAAACACTTCACTAAGGAACTAAACTTTTGCCATCTGAACGATGAAGGAAGAAAAATATTCACCCGGGAATTTGACGAAAAACTGAAAACCACAATACAACACAGACAGCTTAAAAAATCCGTAAGCTACAGACACCTGATACGTCTGGAATGCTATAAAATAATCAAACACATTCTTGCCGAAAAACAATACAAACCATTTAAGATATGGTGGTAAAAAAGAGAGGAGAGAAAAATTGTTTGTAATTATAGTCTATGATGCCGCCCCGAAGAGAGGGTTGAAACTGCTTAAATATTTGCGCCAGCATTTAACCTGGATTCAGAACTCCGTTTTTGAGGGAGAAGTAACCGAAAGCCACTTTGAAAAAATCAAATCCAGCATCAGCAGTATAATAAACAAAAAGGAAGATACTGTAATTTACTATGCTTTTGGTTCAAGAATGTACAGCAAGCGGGGGGTAATCGGGATTGAGAAGAACGAAACAGACTCATTTATATAACCATCGTCGCACCCCCCCTGTTTCAGCACTATTCCTGATCGACGATGAAGAAGAAAAAAAACCCTTGCAAAACCCCTCAAAAAGCCCTATTTTTGGGGGGTCTTAATCGCACTACTATAGAATTGAAACCTTTTCATCAGGTCAAGTCTCATCACGGGGTTTTGGGTCTTAATCGCACTACTATAGAATTGAAACTGAATCCCTGGAATGAGAAACACTGGATTAAGGCGAAGTCTTAATCGCACTACTATAGAATTGAAACAACTTTACTCACTGCTTAACAAGGCTGATTTGTTTCGTCTTAATCGCACTACTATAGAATTGAAACAGTTAAGGAATGCGTGGTTATGTGTGGTCTGACTGAGTCTTAATCGCACTACTATAGAATTGAAACGTCTTTTTAAGACAGGATCAATAGCGTGTGACAATGTCTTAATCGCACTACTATAGAATTGAAACAATAACTTGATTTATAGGACGATCTTCCCTCTCTGCTAGTCTTAATCGCACTACTATAGAATTGAAACATATGTTTACCCTTAAAAACGTTGTGCACCTGCAATGTCTTAATCGCACTACTATAGAATTGAAACTATAATCTCGTAGTAATCGGCTGTTGAACGTGATCCGTCTTAATCGCACTACTATAGAATTGAAACTCTCTTCTTGAGAGTATTTGTCGAGGGCTGTCGGAGTCTTAATCGCACTACTATAGAATTGAAACAGCATTAAAAAGGTGTTCAAACCGTACGAAGTTGAAGTCTTAATCGCACTACTATAGAATTGAAACCATCCAGTCATGTCCCGCCGGGTTGCAAGTCGCAAAGTCTTAATCGCACTACTATAGAATTGAAACTTATTTGATTGTTTTGCATTGGTCTATATTTCTTCCGGTCTTAATCGCACTACTATAGAATTGAAACACTGGTCAATCGCAACGAAGCCCAAGTTGAGGGATTTGTCTTAATCGCACTACTATAGAATTGAAACAAATTAACAACTTGAAATTTTACATACTCATAAAACGGTCTTAATCGCACTACTATAGAATTGAAACAATGCTTTACTGATTTGGCTTTTCTCAGAAACATTTGTCTTAATCGCACTACTATAGAATTGAAACGAGGTCTCGTCTTGTTGTGTTCGGATCGAATTTCAATTTCTTAATCGCACTACTATAGAATTGAAACTTTTTTTACTCCTTTCTAAAGATATTAAGAATGACGAGTCTTAATCGCACTACTATAGAATTGAAACTAAGGTGGATCGGTTACTATTGCATCAATGCTATTATGTCTTAATCGCACTACTATAGAATTGAAACACACTTGCAAGGCTGCAATAAGTTCCGGTTATGGGGTCTTAATCGCACTACTATAGAATTGAAACTTATAAACAACAACTACAATCACCGATTTGGAAAAGGTCTTAATCGCACTACTATAGAATTGAAACCAAATATAAGAAGCTCTATGATCAGACATTCCTACAAGTCTTAATCGCACTACTATAGAATTGAAACTTAGCAGGATATGGAGTTAGCAGAGATGGTATGAAGTCTTAATCGCACTACTATAGAATTGAAACTAAAGAAAAAAGACTATCCTGCCTGTCCCAGGTGCGGGTCTTAATCGCACTACTATAGAATTGAAACTTATTATCGGTGATCCGTTTATAATTTCGATTGAATGTCTTAATCGCACTACTATAGAATTGAAACCAAATTAGCGGGGAAATTATATCAAGTTTAGTATTGTCTTAATCGCACTACTATAGAATTGAAACAAGTTGTAACTGAATCAAAATTCTTTATTGCATTCAGGTCTTAATCGCACTACTATAGAATTGAAACCGTCTTAAAGTTCATCAATGGTTCAGAGTTGTATTAGTCTTAATCGCACTACTATAGAATTGAAACCGGCGTTTCGCTTTCGTTTCTGCTTTCATTATTGCGTGTCTTAATCGCACTACTATAGAATTGAAACGATTTATTGTGGATACCGATACTGCTTATGGTACTGCGTCTTAATCGCACTACTATAGAATTGAAACTGACACAACAGGCAGGGTGTTGCAGATTCGGTTCGATACGCCAAAATACAAGGTAACCAAGGAGAGATATAAAAACTATTAAAATAAAGATAAAAAAGTACTTGACAAGGGGAAAGGATTTAAATATATTGTACCCATGAAAACGGAGCAATAAATGAGAGAAAAATGGGTTTTATAAGTGGAGATCGAAGTCAGACAATAATACTTGGACACTGTCTG
>Ga0208462_1002135_pt1 | contig 11418 bp, 11 predicted proteins | sample AD_SCU001_MetaG_FD_184452 | JGI IMG/M metagenome (GOLD analysis project Ga0208462, IMG submission 184452) | Active sludge microbial communities of municipal wastewater-treating anaerobic digesters from China - AD_SCU001_MetaG (SPAdes) (version 2) | ecosystem: Engineered > Bioreactor > Anaerobic...
GTTAGAATCCATGTTTGAAAGAACAAGTGCAAAAACGAAAAAAAGGGGACCGCGGCACCCTAATTCATTGACCAGTATTTTTTGTCATATCAACTATATAAAGAGCACTTTTGTGTGTCAAGGTAATTTTGGCCGATGTCGAGCCAGCTGCCCGCTGCCTCGCCCACTGCTTCAATTGACTTATCGCATAGTTTTTTATTATACTGCCTTTAAACAAAATAAACTTCTTTCTGAAGGAAGACCTTTATATTTACGTTTATATCCACGCTGTTTCATATTAAGCGGGAAGCGTTTTTGGCGAGGAACAATTCTTAAAAACAGCTTTTTAAAAGGAGGGGAAGATGCGCTGGAGAGGTGAACGGGAAAGCGATAATGTTGAAGACCGCCGGGGAATGTCGATTTCCCGCGGCGCCAAGGTTGGTGGTCTGAGCGGTCTTGGTCTGGTGGCGGTCTTTGTCATCAGCATGTTTCTGGGGGTTGATCCGACAGTTCTATTGCAGAATGTTTCCCAGCGGGAAACGACGTCTGTGTCCACGCAGCAAAACGTCGGCACCGCCCAGAATGATGATATGCGCAGGTTCGTTGCCGTTGTACTGGCTGAAACTGAAGATGTCTGGGCCGAATCCTTTAATCGTTCCTGAAAGACCTATGTTCCACCCAAGCTGGTTCTCTTTTCCGGCGCCGTCGAATCCGCTTGTGGAATGGCGGAGTCGGCCGTTGGACCTTTTTATTGCCCCCGTGACCAGAAGGTTTATCTCGATCTCAGCTTCTTCGAAGAACTGCACAAACGCTTCGGCGTTTCCGGGGATTTTGCCCAGGCCTACGTCATCGCCCATGAGGTGGGACACCATGTGCAGACTCTCCTGGGCATAACTCAAAAGGTCGCCCAGCTGCAGCCGCGACTCAGCACCGCTGAAAAAAACAAGTTATCAGTTATGGTGGAATTGCAGGCTGATTGTCTCGCCGGCGTCTGGGCGCATCAGACGGAGAAGAAGCGCCAGATCCTGGAAGCCGGAGATATTGAAGAAGCGCTGAACGCCGCCAGTGCGATTGGAGATGATCGGATACAGAAACGATCACAGGGATATGTTGTTCCGGACTCTTTTACTCACGGCAGCTCGGCGCAGCGCGTGCGCTGGTTCAAAACCGGTCTGGAACAGGGCACTTTCAACAGTTGTAATACCTTCCAGGAGAGCCGTCTTTAGAGCATTTCCGCTGCTTTGTGCTCCGGGGAATGCGGCTTAATTAACGGTTGCAAAGTGCTTATTGTGCTGAAGTCTTGTTTCTGCGGAAGATGAGACGGCCGGTTTTCCGGATGATCCAGATGCAAAAAAACCCGAGAAGGACAAGGCAGGCAACGGGAACAACGAGAGCAAGAATGGAGATGACCACGGCTCCGACCAGTTCCAGTGTGGCGATCCATGGGTTGACCACCCCTGCTGTCGCCAGCGATGATTTGGTGCGCAGCGCCACCGTTGATCCCTGAATCAGCCCCGCCATTCCACCACCGGCAATGATCGCCAGCGTCCATTTTAGAAAGGGCGAAATGTCGGTGACCATGGATGCCGTAGTAATTGTTCCGGCGATGACGGCGGCGGGTGTGGCGATGGTGTCGAGTACTGAGTCAAACCAGGGAACGTAATAACCGATAATTTCGGCGATCGTCGCCGTGGTGAAAACCAGCGTCGCATAGGTCGTGCCAAGCCATTCAAATCCTGGCGACAGAGAAAAATAGCCCCCGAGCACAGCCAGGTTCAGAATCAGCAGAGGGACAAAAATCCGAAAACCGCATGCTGCGCTCAGCCCGATGCCTATAGCTATGCCAATCAGTGAATCCATGGTCTTCTCCAATTTATAAATAAACAGGCTGTTGCTCAAATCTCTTCAGATATACCCGCCGGTGCGCAATACCGTAAAATAATGCAATCCTGAATTACGATCAAAGTACCAGTCCCATTGGCAAAAATCAAGAAAGTTCCGGCTTCACCAAAGTTGCACAATTCGCTTACTGTTTTTATTGACTTAACAAATATCTTATTATAAATAATAAACTAATGATAATAATTATCATTTCGGAGGGCTATCATGGAAGACGAAAAACAAGTTTTTACAAACTACCTGCTAAAAAAGAATCTCCGCGATACGCCGCAAAGAGAAATGATTCTGGATGACTTTCTAAAAAACGAGGGGCATATCTCAGCAGAACAACTTTATGATATTGTTAAAAAGCGCGATCCGTCTATTGGGCAGGCCACTGTCTATCGCGTTATGAAACTGCTGGTTGAAGCCGGTTTGGCGCGCGAAGTCGATTTCGGGGATGGAGTTATTCGCTACGAACACTCCTACAAACATCCCCACCATGACCATTTGATCTGCAGAAAATGCGGCAAAACAGTTGAAGTAATGGACTCAATTATTGAAGAACTGCAAAAACGTCTGGCCGAAAGTTTCGGTTTTGAATTGACGGACCATGAAATGTACCTTTACGGAATTTGCGAAGACTGCCAGAACAAAAAAGATTAAGTACATATTTCCTGCAAAGACAAAAGATCGTCCCCTTCTCACTTTTTCTTACAAAAACATTATCACAAAAACGTCTTGACAACCACCCTGGCAATATTGTAGTTGAAAACCACATGACGATATTGATTATCAATATTACATTGTGGCGTCGGTAGTTGGAAAAAGCATTAGGTTCTTGATTTTTTTCTATCGGCCTGATCGGCTGTGAAAGGAAAATAAATATCCACCGCCGGGATAAAATACCCTCAATTATTTGATATATTATCTACACCTGATTGTTTTCCCGGTGTAATGCGGAGCGAAAAATTATCATAGAAGGGCCTAAACGCAGCTCTGAGGCGCCAGACTGAAAAAAGTAAAATTATTTACATGTTAGATGATAATGACAATCATTTTGTCAATAACAGAAAGGAAAAATTATGATGTCCCCATTAGCTTTATTACAGGAAGGAGAAGTCGCCGAAATCATCAATCTGTCCGGCAACAATCATGTGGTCTATCGATCTCATCATTGTCACGGTCATGGCGGCTGTAATTATCGAAAAGGTCATGAAAACCGGCCCTGCCGTTATCATCCGGTCGATGATTTTCACGCTCGCAGCCGTTCGCATCTTCAGGACATGGGGCTGCGTCCCGGAAATAAAGTGGAAATGATCACAAACAGCGGAAGGGGACCCTTGGTTTTGCGCATTGATGAATGCCGCATTGCCATAGGACGGGGCGCGGCGATGAAAATTTATGTACGGAGGAATACACCATGACCCTTGCGGATTTGAGAACCGGTGAAGGCGGAAAAATTCTTAAAATTCAAGTATCGGGAGCGCTCAAGCGTCGTCTGATGGATATGGGTGTAGTTCCGGGTGCGGATGTGCAAGTGGGAAAAGTGGCTCCGCTGGGCGACCCTATTGAGGTGCGTATTAAAAGCTATACCCTGTCTTTGCGTCTTGGCGAAGCCCGTCTAATTGAAGTGGAGGCAACAATTTAATAATGAACAAGCAGGATACGCCATTTATAAATTTGGAGCCGCAGGCGGCAAAGAAAGATATAACTATTGCAGTTGCGGGTAATCCCAATACGGGAAAATCGACGCTTATCAATACTGTTTCCGGCGCACGGCTCTGCGTTGGCAACTGGCCGGGTGTTACCGTGGAAAAGAAATCAGCATCCTTTGAGTTTCAGGGACGCAAAATTACGTTGATCGATCTTCCGGGCGTTTACAGCCTCAGCCCTTACACGCAGGAGGAAGTCATCGCGCGAGATTATCTGGTGCGGGAAAAACCGGATGTCATTATCAATCTTGTGGATGCCACCAATCTGGAGCGCAATCTCTATCTTACCATCCAACTGTTGGAATTGGGTATTCCACTTGTTATGGCGCTGAACATGCATGATGAGGCAACTCGAAAAGGGTTCCGCATTGACGAGGAAAAGATGGCCTCAATACTGGGTTGTGCCGTTGTTCCGACCGTGGCGACCAAATCGGAAGGCATAAGCAGGTTGATGGAATCGGCTGTAAAATATGCCGATCATGCCGAATCGCACCATCCCGGAGTTATTTCGTATGGTGAGGACATTGAAAAGGCATTCTCCTTAGTGACGGAACATTTAAAAGATAAACCGGAAATCATTACCAGCCATTTACCGCTGCGCTGGTTGACAATAAAGATTATCGAGGGTGACGAGAAGGTTTTACAGGACTTACCGGCAACTCTGGACGCAGCAATCCTGACGAAAGCGACCAGGCATCTAAGATCAGCCCACGACGACGACCTGGAGGCGATGATTGCGGATGTACGGTATGGAATGGCTGCGGGACTGACCCGCGAGGCGCTTCAAAAGCCTGAAAAAAGAAAAAGGGAGCTGACTGAGTGGATCGACGCCGTTATCCTGAATCGCTATGCAGGAATTCCCGTTTTTTTTCTGGCCATGTGGCTGATGTTCAAGCTGACTTTCGATATTTCGGGGCCTTTTACCGACTGGCTTGACGGAGTCATCTCCGGGCCCGTTAGCCGCTGGACAGTGGCTATTTTTACAGAGGTTTCCGCACCGGAGTGGTTTGTTTCTCTGGTTTCCGAAGGTATAGTTGCCGGCGTAGGCGCTGTACTCACCTTTTTGCCGCCGATTTTCGCCATGATGTTTTTCATCACACTTCTGGAGGGAAGCGGCTACATGGCGCGGGCAGCATTCGTTATGGATAGAATGATGCATACCATCGGTTTACATGGCAAATCGTTTATTCCTATGCTTCTTGGATTCGGCTGCAATGTGCCCGCAGTTTACGCCACTCGCACACTGGAGAATTCGCACGACAAGGCATTGACTGCGTTGCTGATACCCCTGATGTCCTGCGGGGCACGTCTGCCGGTTTATGTGGTTTTCACTGCGGCATTTTTTTCCGCATACGCCGGCACGGTTTTATGGTCGCTTTATATTTTAGGCATTCTGCTTGCCGTTTTGGTGGGATTTATATTTAAAAGTACACTCTTTCGGGGCGAGACGCCGGTCTTCATCATGGAGCTTCCGCCCTACCGCATGCCCACGGCCAAAAACATGATGATTCATACCTGGGAAAAGGGCAAACATTATTTAATCAAGGCTGGAACCTGGATTTTGGCGATATCGGTTTTTGTCTGGTTCGGCCTCAACTTACCCTGGGGTGTCGAATCCAAAAAGGATTCTTATCTGGGAAAAACCGGTCAGGTTCTCGCACCTGTATTCAAGCCGTTGGGTTTCGGCACATGGGAAGCAACTTCGTCTCTTCTAACCGGCATTGTTGCCAAAGAAGTCGTTATTTCGACCATGGGTGAAGTTTATGTTTCCAAGGCTGGGGAAGAAAAGAAAGAAACACCTTCATTCGGTGAAGATGTCAGGGAAATCACGGTTACATTTGCAGAAGCTTTCGGGAAAGCAGCGAAAAACGTCTTTTCCACCTTCGGAATCGCCACCCTAAGCATTGAGGTAGAAGAGGAAACGGCGGGACTTAGAAGTGTCATTGCCAAAGCGTTCACACCTCTTTCGGCATATGCTTTCATGGCTTTCGTTTTACTGTATCTACCCTGTTTCATTTTTCTAGTAGCAATGCGGCACGAATTCGGAACATGGAAGTGGGCCTGCATTGCGGTTGTTTATCAAAGTGTTCTGGCCTGGACTGCGGCATTTGTCATCTATCAGGGCGGAAGGATTTTAGGTTATTAGCCTGAAGGCTGAGGGCAGAAGAAATTTGATATGAATTTAGTGGATTCGTTGGTGGCCGCGGAAATTCTAGCGGCGGGATGGATATTTTACTTCTATGAAAAGGAGAAGGAAGAATGAAGCGTTTGCTGTTATCGGTTATGGGATTTTTTTTAATAACCACAACTGCTTTTGCCGGACATCCACTGGTTACGGACGATACGGGTACGCAGGGTAAGGGTAAAGGTCAGATCGAAGTCGGACTCTCCTTTTTCTCCGACAAAGGTGAAACAGATGAACAGACAACATTAAAATCTGAAGGCGGCGACCTCACCGTAGGAATCACGGTAGGTCTTCTGGACACGCTGGACGTTGTCGTGGGTCTGCCTTATGCCTGGAATACTTCGGAAGAAAAAGGACTTTGCATCGATCGTGCAGATGGAATTTCCGATATAACTTTCGACGTCAAATGGCGTTTTTTGGAAAAAAACGGCTGGTCGCTGGCTTTAAAGCCCGGTTTCAGTCTTCCCTCCGGCGACGAAGACAAAGGATTCTCTTCGGAAATTACAGTTTTCCGTTTTTTTCTTATCGGAACAAAGGAATTTGAACCTTTCACCGTTCATATCAACACAGGATTAATCCGCAACGAAAACAATCTGGATGATTGCAAAAATCTCTGGCATACCTCTATCGCCTGCGAGATTGAGGTTATCAAAAATCTGAAACTACTAGCCAATATAGGTATGGAACGAAATACCAATTCCATAAGCGATAACCATCCGGCCTTTGCGCTGGGAGGAATCTCCTACGACGTTTCGGAAAAAATCACGCTTGACGCCGGTGTAAAATATGGCCTCACCTCCATGGAAACCGACTGGACAGTGCTGACCGGTTTGACGATACGGTTTTGAAATGTTTAATTATTGATAATGACTGTCATTTACACAACAGAAAGAGAATAAAATTATGTCACCATTGATTTCAATTTTGGAAAAAGAAATCAAATCTAATGCTGATAAACATGAACATCAGGAAGTTCAAAAAAATACTTCCGAGTAATCTACTGCATCAAAAGCAGACTCAGCGCCATCACGATCATGCCGGCCATCATCCCCAGAATGCTGTCGTGGCCTTTGCTGTAGGCGCGGCTGGTGGGCAGGAGTTCATCGAGGCTTATATAAACCATGACGCCCGCAACACCGCCGAACAAAATGCCCGTCACATGCGCCGGTACGTTCCAAGCACCGCTCCCTGAAATCAAAACGACCGCTCCCAGAGCAATCACGGCTCCCAGCGGTTCGGCGAGTCCGCTTATCAGCGAATATAAAAAGGCCTTCCTGCGGTTGCCGGTCGCGTAAAAGATCGGGACGGAAACGCTGATGCCTTCCGGGATATTGTGGAGGGCAATCGCCACGGCAACGGCCACCCCCAGCGAAGGTTCCTGGATTGCGGCTATAAAGGTGACAATACCTTCGGGAAAATTGTGAATTGCAATAGCCAGCGCTGTAAACAGCCCTGTGCGTAGAAGTCTCTTGTGCGACTTTCCGTGATCGTCCACCGACAGATGTTTTTCCGGGTCCTGATACGCAGCGGACTGAAAATCCGGGATCACCGCCCGCGGATCATGAAGCGGCGCCGTTTCCTCTTCGGAATGCGTTTCGTGGGGATTGTCGGCCGCGGGAATGACATTGTCGATGATCGCCATTAAAATCATTCCGCCAAAAAACGACAGGACGGTAAGCCAGTTCCCCCAAGTATCGCCGTAGCGGGTGCTGAGAATCTCTGCGCTTTCAGGAAATATTTCTACAAAGGAAACATACAGCATCACACCCGCGGAAAATCCCGCTGCCACGGAAAGAAAACGGTAGTTTGTCCGTTGCGCGGTAAAGGCGATGACGCTGCCGATTCCGGTCGCCATCCCGGCAAGCAGCGTCAATCCCAAGGCGACCCATACATCATTCATATTCCCTCTCCCTGCCTTCTAAAAAGATGCCGGACGACACACGATTTCAAATGTTTGCGATAAGGTTTGAAAATATTTTCCGGCACATTTTCCTGCCGGGCGGCCCCGGCATCCGTTTATCCGTCGTTTTCAAAGTAATGTTTTTGTACGCTGCGCAAAGACTCGAAAGACCTACTCGATGGGTGTTCTTTGTATGGCGTTGCGTTTCAAGTTTATATTTAAGTATATGACTGCCCCGGTTCCTATTGCAAGTTGTTTCGCCATAAGCTGGGCACGCATCATATTGGAAACCCTGGAAATCGACATAATGCCGCCGCCGGATGAAGATGACATTCGGGTTGCGAATACTCTATATCATAATGATATAGTAAAATAAATTTTCCGATATATGGTGTTTTTTAAAGCGTGGACATAAATATGAAGCACAGCTTAATCAACAGCATAATCTTCAATAAGTCACTAATATTATAATAAGGTAGGCAATCGTTCTTTTTTCATCTCAACCTTGAAACCTTTTAATATAAGGCAAAAAATAGAGGCACTATTTTAGTCGCAACGCTCTATTAAGGAGGACACCGTGAGTGACCCTGTTCCTGCTGTAATCTTTTTTGATTTGGGTAACACACTGACAGACAGTCAGGGAAAGCGTTACGAAGATGCACTGGACACGCTTCAGATACTGCATGAACGCGGTTATCGTCTTGGTCTGATCTCCAATCAACCATCCGGTACTACCGTCGGTCAGGTGTCGGCAACCTTAACCAGTCTCGCACTGAATAAATACATCGAAGAAGCGCTGATCACCATTTCCACGGAGATACCGGGCAACGTGGGAAAACCCGACAAACCGATCTTTGATCTCGCCCTGCAGAAGGCTCAACATTCCGCTCCAAGCACTCAAAGTATATTCGTCACGGAAACATCAGGCCATATTCAGGCGGCGCGGGGCTTCGGCTGGCGAGCCATCCTGAAGCGCAATACCGGTGCCTGTCAGCCGGGCGACGGTGAATGCGTTACCAGCCTGCTCGGTCTGCTGAATCTGCTTCCAGAAACGGCGGACATCACCGGCACCAATTTTCATCTGGCGCCGCCGGCAATACTGGTCGACGGTTTATGGGCCGTCCCTGTTGATATCCAGAACATCACCGCTTCGCTGACATTTGATGCCTCGACAAATTCGGGCACGGGCGATGCTACAATGGAATTTAAAATGGGGCGTCAGACGGGCTGTCCCATCTTTGATCTTCGGCAGAACATCACTGCCGCCTGGCTGGATGGAGTCGCTCTGCCGGTCGCAAAGATCTCCCGGCATGACTTTGGTGGAGGCGCAAACGCCGGTTTACTTATTCTGGAAGCGCCGCTCGCTGCAGGTTCAGTGCACAATCTGCAGGTAACATATACGATCGGCACCCCCCAGGCATCGATGGCGGGCTCGTATCTTCCGGCCATCCAGTGGAGCGCCGGCCCCCGACTGGCGCTCAATTTTGGATTCACTGATCTGGGTCCGGGGCGTTATCTGGAATCATGGGTGCCCGCGAATCTGATTTTCGATCAGTTTGAGCTGGAGATCGAATTGCGCATCCAAAACACAACGATCGTGCATACCGTCATTACAAACGGCACCGTCTCATCTTTAGGTATGAATTCCTGGAGAATCAGCTGGCCCGCGCGTTCCACCGCCTTTTCACCGCTTTTGGAACTGCGCCCCCAGGACACACTGGCCGGCACCACGGACACGGTGATTTTACCTGTATCAGGCCAAATAGTTACTCTCGAAGCCTGGAAGCTTCCCGGCAACCCGCAGAGCCCTTCGAGCGGCGCTAATCTTCCCCTGGCAATAGACCAGATTAAAACCTATCTCACAAACAACGAAAACTCGAATGGCTCCTACCCGCACGGCAATCGCTTCGTTGCTTTCCTACACCGGGGCGGTATGGAATACGACGGTGGAACCACGGCCACGACAGACTCTTTGCAGCATGAAACTTTCCACAGCTGGTGGGGGCGCGGCGTCAAGCCCGCCAGTCAGCCGGATGCCTGGTTTGACGAGGCCTGGACCGTTTACAACGACGAAGGGGCCTTGGGATCCCAGCCTTTCAATTTCACAGATCCCGCCGTAACCCTGTGTCCGCACAATCCCTGGATTCGCAGCACGGCGCAGGGCTCGTATGATCTCGGCTGCCGTTTCTGGAAAGGGGTGGCATCGCTGGTCGGTGTAAATACACTGAAGACGCTCATGAGCGATTTCTACAGGCTGCAGCTGAGCAAACCGGCAACAACAATGGACATAGAACAATTTCTCCTCTGCCGTACGGGAAATACGCAGCTGGTCGATGCCTTTCACCGCTTTGTATATGGTTTTGCCAATCCGGCGGCGACGCCTGACGTCTGGCTCCGTGACGATCCGGGGCACACGGGGCCGGACGCGTGGTTGGGCTCATTCTGGAATTCTCCGGACCTCTGGGTACGGAACAAAGACGACGGCGGTACTGCGCATCAGCCGCCGGAATACGGCCAGTCAAACTGGTTTTACGCCCGTGTCCGCAACCGGGGGACAACGACTGTTCGTCACTTCGTCGTCACCTTCAATGTAAAACAGTTCGCCGGAACCGAGTTCCTCTATCCCAATGACTTCCTGCCCTGCGTTGCCGCCGCTTCCGGCTTCGATCTCGCGCCGGGTGCTTCAGTCATCGTCAAGACCCGCTGGCCGCGCAGCCTTGTACCGCCCCCCGGTGCGCACGCCTGCCTGCTGGCCACCGTGTTAACAAAAGGGGATCAACCTGTAGTCGGTCGTCATGTGTGGGAACAAAATAATCTGGCTCAAAAGAATCTCACCATTGTTGATCTGAAACCCAACGCCTGGTTTGTGCTGCCGTTTGTCGTGGCCAATCTCCATTCCGCGATAAACAGGCGCTTTTATATGGAGCTGATCAGGCCTGAGGCGCAATTTAAGCTGGAAGCCGGTCTTTTACACAGCTCCCCGGAGGTATTCAGGCGTGTTTCCGGCCTGGAAATCATCCCCTTTACAGAAACGCCTGCGCCGATGAAGAAAAGCATGTTGCATGATCTGGACTGCGCCGGTCAGGCAGCTTTAAGAAAGGATCGTGTCGAAGAACGGTCGCGGATGTTAACTTCCGAGCATCCCGGCTTGCTGAAAAAAAATCTTCCACAGGGCGTGGAAGTGAAATTTCCGGCAGGAGCCACGGCAAGAATACCAATCACTGTACGCCGTCAGGAGCAGTTGACCCTGGGCCTGAGACTGAAAGTCCCGCCTAACGCACGCAAGGGGGATGTGATTCGCACAGACCTAGTTCAGCGCGATGCAAAAAGCAGGCGAATCCTGGGGGGCATCGCCGTTCAGATCAACGTCGTGTAGCAGCCTGAGGCCGTAGTTCAAAGCTGTTTGACCACGGACACACATCTATTAAAGGAGAACCTGAATATGTCTGAAGACAAAGAACTCGTTCCACTGGAAGGTGAAGTAGTTGCCGGCGAGAGCGCCAATGACACCGACCTGGAGAAATTATTTGAAAATATGTCCGAGGTGATACAGAATTCTTTGATGGGTTTTGTAACCCAGAACATTCGCGATGTAGACATGACGGCCCGCACTGCGGATGCACTGTATAATCAGGCAAAAGTGTATGACTTACCGGACGCACTGCTGGTTTTGGACATCCTCCGGCATGTGGCTACCCTGTACACCCCTTTAACACGGGCTGTAGTATTCCAAATGGAAGGACGTTTTTCATGCGCCCTAG
>Ga0208462_1002136_pt1 | contig 11417 bp, 11 predicted proteins | sample AD_SCU001_MetaG_FD_184452 | JGI IMG/M metagenome (GOLD analysis project Ga0208462, IMG submission 184452) | Active sludge microbial communities of municipal wastewater-treating anaerobic digesters from China - AD_SCU001_MetaG (SPAdes) (version 2) | ecosystem: Engineered > Bioreactor > Anaerobic...
AAACCACGCAAACCAAAACCAGGGGCAACGGCAAAAACTGCTGAAAAGTCAAAAACATCGACCAAGCCCAAGACAAAGCCGGCTGCAAAACCTGCTCAAAGGCCAAAACCGACTACCAAGCCTGCTTCTGAGCTTCCTCTGAAGTCAAAGCCTGCTTCTAAACCTTCACCGAAACCAAAACCTCTATTAAAGCCGGAGACTGTAGCCAAACCATACCCGGAAGGGAAAACTTTGCGATGTACAGTGCACTACACAATTTATTACATTGGCTCTCATAAACCGACCGCCAGATCAGAGCCTTTCACCGAGCCTTGCAGACTTGTGTTCAAAAATATAATTATTGACCTGCCTTTGTCTGTAGCTGCTGCTTCAGCTGCGCGGGCGAAGCTCTGGGATGACTGGGTTGACTTTCGAAACCGCCTCGAAGAACACCCGCCGGTTAATTCTCCGGCAAAAATCGACTGGATTCGCATCGACAGAACTGAATACAGCGCTGGCAAAGAAGGTGATGCCAAAATTACGACCGGATTTATTGATGAGTATGTGAGGTCTGTTCCCGGTTATACCGACATTCCGCGAGACTTTTGACAAAGGGGGGGGGATATATGAAAAAACTATTCGGTTTTCTGCTGATCCTGCTGTGTCTTTCTGTGGTTGCTTCTGGCGAGAGCATCGATATCGGGCCACTGCTTGAAGAAGATTCCGAAGAGGCCATAATAGCAGAACTCAAAAAAAATCCCGAAAATATGAACCGGTATGTCTTCCTGGATTTTCCATTATTGTCTGCTGCAGTAAATACCGGCAGAGATAAAGTTGCCGAATTCATGCTGCGAAATGGCGCTGCTGCAAATATTCTCGACCAATATGATCAGACCCCACTGTTCTGGTGCAGGAATGTAGAAATTTCGAAACTTCTGGTTCAATGCGGCGCCGACCCGAATTACCGCGTTCATATCCACGGAACTCCCCTAATGAAACTGCTTTCTTCAATGATTGTCAGACGATATGACGAGAAAGAGCGCAAGGAATATTTTGATGTCGTCGCTTACCTTGCTGAGATTACCGAGGTTACCCCTCAGGACGTTGAATTCATCAAAGAGGCTTATTTATATGAGGGCGGCCGGCCAAAGCATCTTCAAAACAAATTAACTCCTGAAGATGAGGCCCGCTGGCAAAGTCTCTCAGCAAAAATCGGCCTGAGAATCAAGTAAGAAAACGTGCACTCATGTTTTACATGAAAAAAAACTTAGCCATCGGCAGCACAGCGTGCTGCCCCCGGGCTGGTTGACAAGTAGTTCTGGAGATCGGCTGACGAGTCTTAAAGAGAATTTGTTGCGTTATACGATTTCTGCAAGGCAAGTCATACGAAAAAGGGAGGAAATGTATGCGAAAGAAGGAAGCAAAGACTCCAAACGGCGACCAAAAACCACGCAAACCAAAACCAGAGGCAACGGCAAAACCTGCCGATAAGCCTTCGCCAAAACCAAAGCCCGCTGTTAAACCATCTTCAAAACCCAAAAACCAGCTTTATCCGGCAGGAACAGAATTACGCTGCACAGTGTATTATTCCATTCAATACGTTGGTAAAAAAGAACTCGTCAAAGGCGAAAAGTCTTTTGCCAAGCCATGCCGCCTGGTATTCAACGATCCGATATTCGATCTGCAATTATCTATCGTTGCGGCCAGACATGCACGAACAGAGTTATGGCAAGACCGGGTCAGGTTTAGTAAAAATCTGGAATTACGCCCGCCTGTTAATGCTCCGGGCAAAATTGACGGTATTTTTATTATCAATACCGAATATTACACGGATAAAACGAAAGATCGAAAACTTACCACAAAATTTATGGATGAGTTTATCAGATCGGTGTCCGGCTATTCAGAGATTCCTGGTAATTTTTAGTAAGGAGGTTTGCCATGAAGAGAGTATTTTGCGCTTTGATTGTTTTGTTAGGCGTCGCAGTTAGCGGATTCAGCAACGAATTTGAGCTGGGGCCGTATTTTTTCGAACAGTCCGATGAAGCTGTTATTGATTTCCTCAGCCAGAATCTGCCTGATATAGACAATTTCAAAGTGGAAAAAACACCGCTCCTGATTTCCGCAGTCATGTCAGGCAATTACCGGGTAACTGAATTCATTTTAAAAAATGGCGGTGACCCGAATATTGCCATGGGATCGGAGCAGACCGCTTTGCACTTCGCTTCTCATCATCTGCCGATCGTGAAGTTGCTGTTAAGTTACGGCGCCGATCCGAATGCCGGAAAAGATTACGGCAGGCCGTTGCTCGAATGGGTTCTCACTTTGACCGGGAGATATGACGAGAAAGAATACAAACACTTATATGATACCGCCAGGTATCTGGCCGAAATAAGTGAATTCAGCGAAACAGACATGGAGCAGCTGATTGATGCTTATAAATTTCGTATAGGCAAGCCCCGCGAGACAATGGGTAAACTAACCCCCGAAGACGAGGCTCATTTGCATGCACTCATTCGGCAAATCGGTCTGAGAATCAAATAAGAAAACGTGCATGCATGTTTTACATGAAAAAAACTTAGCCATCGGCAGCGCAGCATGCTAGACTTGGGTAGCTGACAAGGAGTTCTGGAGCGTGGCTGAGAAAGATCTTAAAGAAAACCCGTTTCGTGACGAGATTTTTGCACATCTGCTGGCAGAGGGTTATGTCGAAGGGCGCAAAACTGATTACGATTATAAACATGCGCTCGATGCAGGCAGATTATTTGAGTTTCTTGCGGCAACCCAACCGGAAGAGCTTAAAAAACTGCAGGATTTTTATAAAACCGCCTGGAAACAAAAATACATCGAACTGCTGTGTCGAAAAATCGACGAAAGAGGCCTGCTGGCCGCTCTCAATGAATGGGTCGAAGACTACCCGAGCAATGCAAAATTCCGGCTGGTATATTTCAAAAGCAGTCTGCAGGCGATGATGAAAAGGCTGCATTTTTTGCCAGTTTGAGCAGCAACAGGCGGTTGGTGTCGGCGATTACCAATGCGGTAATCGGTCGCATCAAGGCCGGTCTTAGTTCTTTGCATCTGTCTTAGTCAACAAAGTCTCTGGCTGAACCCGCCGAACCGCCGTATGCGGACCCGCAAACGGCGGTGTGACAGGGAAAATTCGTGAGCATTTACCTATGTCGATTTTGAACTGATCTCAGCGAAAAATCTGGGAAGGATCGGCAAAAAAGTTCTCGGCAGTTACCGCTGGCAATTCTTTCCCGATAAGGCCTTTACCCTGCAGATACTTTGGCACCATGGTCGGCATGGTGGCTCTGACGTTATAAATCATGCTGGGGATGGTCCAGAAGCGCAGTTTCTTGTCGCCGACCTTGTTCATGAGAACGAGCAGGTTATTAGTGCAGTTATTGCGGGTGGTGTGATAAAACTCGCCGGAACGGTTAACGCCAGCCTGTCTGACAGATTCAAGCAACAATTTCTGGCTCTGTTCGGCAGAAAATTTGATCGGGTAGGCAATAAGCTTCTTGGTATCGAAATGGCAGGTTTCGGCGGCGTAGTCTTCCCAGGTTGTGAGGAGCCAGACAATACCGAAAGTCTTCTTCAAACCTTCTTTTAGTGAGTAATTCTGGTCTTTGCGCTGGTAAGCCTCGATGCTCAGCACCAGCCCTTTTGATTCATTGCCATTTTCATCGATCATGCCACCCTTTTTGAAGGTGAACAGCATCAGACAATGGGCCGCGAGCCATTCTGGCGGAAACGGTTTTTTGATAAAATACGAAGCTTCGAGAAGATCAGGTCTGATTTTTACGGTGCGCCAGGCAAATTCGGTTTCACCGGCGGCATTTTTTTCTTTGAGACGGCTCCAGCGCACATTTTTAACAACCGCTTCCTTTTCAGAGAGCTTGATTATCTGGGCTGGCTTCTGGTAGCCCTTGTATGGCTGCGGGTCTTTGATTTCGATACGCTTTTCGAAGGGGCGAACGGCTTTAACCGAAAGTTTCGTCAACTGAATCGCGTCTTTGGCCACGCCATCTATCTGAACCAGCTGCCCATCGTATTTTTTCGCTTCGCCGGCAGAGATTTCGAGAGAAAAAACCCGGCAGTCGTCAGTGGTGAAAACCACTGCGTCATCACGGACATCGAGCATACCGTTGAGGCGATAGAACGAACCAGCCCAGGCCGGCACTGCCACTACGGCAAGAACGACAGCCAACAGAGCCTGCAGAATTCTTTTATTCATTTATGTACCCCATCTTCGTATGTATTGTTTTATTATAACGCCACACTCAACACCCCGCAATACCCGGCCGCAAGTTCTTCGAATGGGCTTTTAAGTGCATACTGGAAAAAATCCGGGCGGTCTGTTATATTTCTGCTGCCAGATTGGCGCGGGAGACCATAAATGTCGGGCATACTGATAATCAGACTCAAAGGGCTTGGTGATATAGTTCACCTGATACCGGTTCTGCGCATATTGCGGCAGCAGCGGCCCGGCGAAACAATCGGTCTACTCTGCCAGAAGCCCTTTGGACAAATTGTGCCCCCTGACCTCAACATCAGAATTTTTGAATTGCCAGGTCACGCCGGCCTGACCGATACTTTCAGACTGATACGCGACCTGCGCCGCTGTCACTTCGAGAAGCTCTTCGATCTGTTCGCCAATCCAAGAACCGCCGTCATCAGTCTGTTAAGCGGCGTCAAAGAGCGCTACGGCTTCGATTACCGTATTCGCCGTCATGCCTACACCCACACCTTTTCACCCGCCAACCCGAATCGGCACCTGATGTATCTTTTCGGCGAATTTTTTGCGCATTTCGGTATCACCGGCGAGCTTGAGTTCCCGAATCTGGTGTGGCCAGAAGAGGTCAGGACAAAGGCAAAAAGCGCCATCAGCAGTGATTTTAACGGACAACGACCACTGCTGGGCATCAACCCGCATACCACTTACATGTCAAAGGCCTGGCCGGAAGAATACTGGGTCGAACTCATCAGACTCTGGTTCGACAGGACCGGCCAAAGAGTTCTGGTGACCTGGGGACCCGGCGAAAGGGAAGCGGCAGAACGCATAGTTGAAGAAGCCGGCCGCGAGCGGGCATATGCGCATGCCCCCGTACGCATAGATGAATTTGCGGCCCTGCTTGCCGACCTCGATCTTTTTTTAACCTCAGATACGGGCCCGATGAATATTGCCTGGGCAGTCAACACGCCGACGGTAGCGCTGTTCGGCCCAACTACCCGCGAAGCGGTCATGCCCAGGGGCGCAACCCATCTCTCACTGTTCAACGAAGAACTGCAGTGTCTGCAGTGTCATCTCGAAGTCTGTTCACACAAAACCTGCATGTGGTCAATGAAACCACAGACGGTTCTCGATAGAATTCTCGCCAGATACGACCTCAGCAACACCAGGAAACCAGATGCACAAAGCCATATTTCTTGACCGCGACGGCACGCTTAACCCTGACCCAGGCTATATCTCCAACCCTGATGACTTCAATCTGTATGAAGGCGTTGCCGAAGCGTTATACAAGCTGCAGCAGGCTGGCTTTCTGCTGATACTGATCACCAATCAGTCGGGCATCGCCCGCGGCCTGATCACTCCTGAACAGCTCGCCAGTATCCATGCAAAGATGCAGAACCAACTGGCCAGAGCCGGCGCCAGAATCGATGCCATCTATCATTGCCCGCATCACCCTGATTTTCCGCACAAAGATGGTCTGACAGACTGCGACTGCCGCAAACCCAGGCCCGGAATGGTTCTGCGCGCCATCAAAGAACATGATATCGAGCCGTCTGCCTCATACGTTATCGGTGACCGCAGCTCAGACATTAAAATTGGCCAGAAAACCGGCATCACACCGATACTGATTGGCACACAACCCCTCCAGGGCTTCGAGCAGGTCGCCACATTCAGTAGTTTAAGCGCTGCAGCAGACTGGATACTGAACCGCTAATTTATCGTTGACTTTTGCCGCCGCGCCTTTATAATGGGCGCACCATTGCAATTAAGGTAAGCGATCTTGAAATCAGCGGAATCAGGCGACGAACAAAGGCATAAAGACAGCGGCAGTGAAACGAAGGTCACGCTGGTGTCACTCGCCTACTTTTTCTTCGTAATCTGTTCTTATTACGTCATCAAGCCGATTCGCGAAAGCCTGGCCCTTGAGCTGGGGGCCGAGAACATTCCGCTTCTCAACATCACTTCGATGGCCAGTCTCGTGATCGTCAATGCTGTTTACAGCCTGATTGTCGGCCATTTCAAACGCGATATCTTCATTCCGTTCATCACCAGGTTTTTTGCCGTCAGCCTCCTGGGCTTCTGGGTGATTTTTTCATTCCTGATACCGATCCCCGGCTCAGAACCGGCGAATCTGACCAGTCCAACCGCCGGCATCGCTGTCGAAGCCCAGGTCGAAACAACGACGGCGATGATTGAAGCGCCCACAAATCATAGCACTGGCGAGAAGCCCCGAAGCGCCGTTCCCCTTATCGCCGAACGCGATGACATTAACCAGGCCAGAACTTCAGAATCGTCAGAAGCCAAGACTGTAACTGCGAAACGAAGAGAGCTTACCCTGTTCAAAATTCTTGCCATCGGCACCTACTACCTCTGGGTAAACATGTTCTCTCTTATGGCTGTAAGCATGTTCTGGTCGTTTATGAACGATGTTTTTTCGCTCGAACAGAGCAGAAAATTGTATGCGATAATTGGCTACGGTGGCCTGCTTGGCGGGCTGGCCGGCAGTGCGCTGACTTCGCTGCTGGTCAAATACACCGGCACCCCCAACCTCTTCATTCTTGCGATTGTTCTGCTTTATCCCTCGATCTGGTGCATGCAGTATATCCATCACAATCATTACCGACCCGAAGGGATACCTGAAGCCGACAACCGCCCGGCCGTGCCGGCGCACCCGCCACGCCCCTGGGATGGCTTCATCGCCGTCAGTCGTAATCTGATCCTGATTCTGATGGCCCTGGAAATGTTCTTCTACACTTTTTCGACGACCCTCTTTTCCCAGCAGTTCAACCAGCTGCTGCAGACCGAACTTTCGAGCATCAATGAGCGAACGGCTTTTGTTGCCGGAATCTACGGTTACATCAACATTGTTTCGCTGCTGACGCAGTTTCTGGTAACCAGAATCACAATGATGCTGGCCAACCCGGTATATGGCCTCCTGATGCTGAATCTTATCCAGGTGGTCGGAACGACACTGATGCTTCGCAACCCGAGCCTGAAAATCATAAGCTGGACAATCATCACGCGCTATGCCCTGAATTATTCGACTGGCCGGGTTTTGCGCGAACTGATCTATATTCCGCTCGACCGCGAGGCAAAATACCAGGGAAAAGGCTTTATCGACACGGTGGTATTCAGATTTGGCGACGGCCTCTCTTCCGCAGTGATATATGGCGGACTGGCCTTCTTCTCGTATGGAGTGTGGATAGACTATTCAATTCTGGTGGTTATGGCTCTGCAATTTTATGTTATAATCAAAGCCTCGGGTCTCTATGCCGAACGGCTGCGACAGACCCGCGCCGGCGAGATATCGTCGGAGGCAGATGAGGCTCAGTGACCGAAAAAATTTTCCGGAGGAAATAATGAGCGTTAAAATGATCGTTGTTGGTTCTATCGCCTATGATTCACTGCAGACCCCTAAAGGCAAACGCGAGAGAGCTCTCGGTGGCTCGGCCATCTATTTTTCGACCGTTGCCAGCTATTTTACCAAAGTTGGTCTGGTGGGCGTCGCCGGCAAGGATTTTGAAGATGCACACGTCAGTTTTCTAAAAGACCACGGCGTCGACCTCGCCGGCTTCGACCGCAAAAAAGATGGCGAAACCTTTCACTGGGCCGGCAGCTATGGTGAAGACTTCGGCGATGCCACTACCCATGACACCCGCCTGAACGTATTCGAATCTTTCGACCCGCAGCTGCCCGAAGCATACCGCAACGCCGAGCTGGTTTTTCTCGGCAACATTCACCCCGCACTGCAGCTGAAAGTCATCGAAAAGGTCAACAAACCGAAAATCATCGCACTCGACACGATGAACCTCTGGATCAACACCACTCCCGATCTTCTTAAGCAGGCGATCAAAAAAATCGACATTCTGTTCATCAATTTCCAGGAAGCCTTGATGCTGGCTGGTGAGAAAAAATTCGCCCCGGCCGTAGCAAAGCTTCTGACCATGGGCCCGAAACGCATCATCGTTAAACTGGGAGAACTCGGCGCCATGACTGCCACAAAAGACAGCCGCTTCTTTACTCCGGCGTTCCCGTGCCTCGATATCACCGACCCGACCGGAGCCGGCGACTCATTTGCCGGCGGCTTCATGGGCAGTCTGGCACGCCACGGCAACTATACTGAAAACGGCTTCAGAACCAGTATGCTCTACGGCAGCGCCATGGGTTCGATCACCGTCGAAAATTTCAGCCTCGATTCTTACAAAGGCCTCAAGCCAGAACTGATCGAAGAACGTTTCAAAGCGCTCAAGGCAATGGTTACCATCGACTGATTTTTCGACCGGCGCCAGAAATATCGCAGGGGTTCAGCATGCTGAACCCCTGCGTTTTTTACCGGATTCGTAAGGATTCAGCACGCTGAGCCCGGTCAGAAGAAGTAGGCCTCGTCGGGTTTATGCGGGCAACGGCATTTCTGGCCGCGATCGGCCGGAATCATATTAACCAGCCTGATCAAAACCTTATGCAGCTGACCAACGCTCTGCTGAAACATTCTAACCACTTCTTTCGTGGTCACTTCAGGCACATTGCCGACCAGGCCGGCATCATAATCAGTGATCATAGCAACGTTTACGATGCAGATGCCGAGCTCCTGGGCAAGCACGACTTCTGGATACTGAGTCATGTTAACCGTATGCCAGCCCATCTGGGTGAACCATCTGCTTTCGGCCTTGCTTGAAAATCTTGGCCCGTTGATCACTACGATGGTTCCTTGGGTGTGAACGGTGGCTCCTTCAGCCTTCAGGGCTGCAATCGCAAGTTCACGCAGCTCGGGACAATATGGCTCGGCAGCGGAGATATGCATGACGTCAGGACCATCGGCAAAGGTATCTTTGCGACCATTGGTTCGATCGACGAACTGATCACTCACCACAAAATGCCCGGGCTGAATATCTGGCTGCAGAGAGCCAACTGCGCAGGGTGAAATGATGCGTGACACACCGAGTTCTTTCATTGCCCAGAGATTGGCTCGATAATTGATCTGGTGTGGCGGAATCGTATGCTGCCGGCCATGTCTTGGTAGAAAAGCGACCTTTTTGTCACCAATCGTGCAGATATCGATAATATCGCTCGGCTGCCCGTACGGCGTACTGATTTTTGCCTTTTCGATCTTGTCGGCGGCCAGTTCATACATACCGCTGCCGCTGAAAATACCAATGTCGGCCCTCTGCTTGTTACGCATCATCTTTTCTCCCGTTTTGAACTTCGAAAAATGCTAACACAAACAACCAGAATATTCCTAAATTCAACGATAAGGGATTTTCAGCACTACAAACCTCCCATGCCTTATCTGAGCTTATAACCCGGCTGCGGCGCCGGCGACAGAGGGTTTAGATATTGCAGACAAGACTATCGCTTCATAATACCCGCTGTTATTGCATTGCCTGCAATGAAAAAATCGCCCCTCCGTTATGGAGGAGCGATTTTTATTTCTTTTCAGACTTCGCAGTCTTCGAACTTAACTACTCGACACCCTGGCGTCTGTGAACCAGATCACAACTAATTATCAAATTAATGATAATCATGCCGATCAGGCAATCTGGCTCTCGACTTTATAGAGAATCTGGTAAGGTTCTTTCTTCTCGACGCAGCGCTCATGTATTATCACTTTACTGATATTATTATCAGAAGGTATATCATACATCAGATCGAGCATCAGATCTTCAATGATGCGGCGCAGACCGCGGGCACCGGTATTCTGCTGAATGGCGTTGCGGGCGATGGCCTGCAGAGCCTTCGGCGTCACTTCGAGATCGACACCTTCCATGCGCAGAAGCCTGGCATACTGCTTGATCAGCGCGTCTTTGGGATCCGTAAGAATCTTCACCAGATCATCGACACCGAGGTTGTTGAAGGTTGCGATCACCGGCACGCGACCGATAAATTCAGGAATCAGACCAAATCTCAGCAGATCTTCGGGCATGACATCCTTCAGTAACTCACCTACCCGGCGTTCGCTCTTGAGAACCGGAGTTGAGCCAAAACCCATGGTCTTGGTCGAAGAGCGCGCTTCGATAAGCTTTTCAACACCCTCGAAAGCCCCGCCAAGCAGAAAGAGAATATTCTTGGTATTGAGCTGAATATAATCCTGATGCGGATGCTTGCGACCGCCCTGCGGCGGCACGTGTGCAACCTTACCCTCGAGCAGCTTCAACAGTGCCTGCTGCACCCCTTCGCCCGAAACATCGCGGGTAATCGAGACATTCTCACTCTTGCGGGCGATCTTGTCGATTTCGTCGATGTAGACGATACCCCGTTCAGCTCTCTGCACATCATAGTCAGCAGCCCGCAGCAGATTAAGAAGAATGCTCTCGACGTCATCGCCGACATAGCCTGCCTCAGTAAGAGTCGTGGCATCGGCAATACAGAACGGAACATTCAACAACTTCGCAAGCGTCTGTGCAATGTGAGTTTTTCCAGAGCCGGTCGGCCCGATGAGAAGCACATTTGACTTCTGCACTTCGACATCGTCGCGACGTGATTCCTCAAGGGTGATTCGCTTGTAGTGATTATAAACCGCTACCGAGAGAATCTTCTTCGCCTGTTCCTGACCAATTACATACTGGTCGAGAACCCTGGCGATTTCCTTGGGCTTGAGTGCATTCTGCATAACCAGAGGGCCATCATCATCGAGTTCTTCGAGAATGATCTCGTTACAAAGGCCGATGCACTCGTCGCAAATATAGACCTCAGGCCCGGCAATCAACTTGCGAACCTGATCCTGACTCTTTCCGCAGAAAGAACAACGGAACTGAGGGGTCTTAGAAAGCATGCTTACTCCTCGTTGGGTTTTGCTGCAACAACTTTACGCTGAACTACTTCGTCGATCAGGCCATATTCCTTAGCTTCTTTCGAAGACATGAAGAAATCGCGGTCAGTATCTTTTTTGATGCGTTTCAGAGGCTGACCGGTGTGATTCGCCAGAATGTCATTGAGCATATCTTTCATTCTCAGGATTTCCTGAGCCTGAATTTCGATATCGCTGGCCTGACCCTGTGCCCCACCGAGAGGCTGATGAATCATGATACGTGAATTGGGAAGGGCGTAGCGTTTGCCTTTTGCGCCTGCAGCGAGAAGCAGTGCGCCCATGCTGGCGGCCTGGCCGATACAGATAGTGCTGACATCGGGTTTGATATACTGCATGGTATCGTAAATGGCCATACCGGCGGTTACTACGCCACCCGGGCTGTTGATATAAATCGAAATA
>Ga0208462_1002140_pt1 | contig 11402 bp, 17 predicted proteins | sample AD_SCU001_MetaG_FD_184452 | JGI IMG/M metagenome (GOLD analysis project Ga0208462, IMG submission 184452) | Active sludge microbial communities of municipal wastewater-treating anaerobic digesters from China - AD_SCU001_MetaG (SPAdes) (version 2) | ecosystem: Engineered > Bioreactor > Anaerobic...
GGACTGTGAACGGCAGGATCACATCGGGATATTTCGAGCGCTTAAAATCGTCGCGAAGGACATCATCTGCGACAGTCCATATAAAACTGGTGATGTGCTGGAAATCTGCCATATAACTATTCGATGGTGTGAAGGAGTATTAAAATTGGTTATTTGAAATGGTAACGTTAATCATCTGCCCATGCGGTGTTCCACCGCTTGGCTTCGTCAGGGAGGTAGTGCGGGGTAATTTCTCGATGACTACTGCTGTACGGGGCATTCGTCAGTAGTTCAGTGACTGGGGTAACTCCGGGGGTGCAATTCCTAGTTTTCCACTCCCTCACCCCCGCCGAGCACCTTCACCAGCACCGCCTCCACCCCGCCGGCCCCGGCGCTCACCGTCGATTTTCTCCTCTCCCGAAGGCCTCTGGTCTTCTCACGCTCCGCTCCTGACGGAGCATCGCGTCTCGAAACCCTCCGGGTTTCTCAAGCTCCTGCCCTGCGGCCAGTCGCACTTTCCATCGGGCGTCGCCTTCGAAAGGCGTACGTGGCTCCCTGATTGCCCGCTCACAGAAAATCCGTAGTGTTTCGAGAGTATCTTTATCACCGTCTCGCCCGAGATGGGTTTAAGCCCGGGCACCCTCAGCCACCTCGAACGTCGTGATGATCGGCCTTCTCCCGTCTTCCAGCGGGAATTCTTCCAGATAGAGCTCCGTAGCCTCCTTGAGGTTGGCCACCGCTTCTTCCACTGTCCTGCCCTGGCTGACGGTGCCGACTTCCGGGCACTCCGCTACATACATATCCTCTTCCCTGTAGAGCACGGCCGTGAACGTCCTCATGATCTCACCGATAGAATAGCATCTCTCTTCGTGGTGATAATACTGACCGACGCATCCGTGTGTTCCTCCCGTCAACGTCGAAGGGTTCAAACGCGGGTTCAAACCCGGACTCCGTCACCCATACATCTCCCTCATATCTCCCGGTGCGTATGACCTCGCCGGACTACACCCGGAGCGGGCCGTCCAGCCCGGGGTGTCGAATTTATGCAGTCCAGACCGTTTCTCGATGCTCGATGACCGGAGTGAACCTGTACCCGAGGAAAAAGCCGCGGGGTTGAACCCTCCACCGGCAGACCACACTCCCTCCGGTCGGCCGAGGCCCGCGCCTCCGGCGCTTCGCTCCGTTCCGCTCCCGCTCCACTTCGCGAGCCTCACCTCCCTCCAGTCGTGGCGTCTGCCTGATCTTCTCCTCCTGTCCGGGACCTCTGACGACCATGACCGGCTCGGAACTCGCCGGTCATCGTCTGCTGGAGGTGCTCGTCGCGCCGTGCTGCGGCACCGCGCTCCTCGCACGGAGGGGTGCCTTGCGCCACCCCTCAAACGACCTCCACCGCTCAATCGGACCTGCCTCAAAATTGCAGAATACAGAGCCTATATGCTCTGCCAATCACAAATTCAAATAAAGTTAAAATACTGCTGGATGCGATTGAATGACTGAAAGAAAAACACAAAGCGTTGATGTGAGCAGTCTATTGAAAGCATATGCACCGACGATTGTTCTGTTAGCCCTCATCATCGGCCTGATTATCTGGTCGTTTTCGACCGGCATGGCAGCAACAGAAGGGGCGCCCGCTATCACGTCAACGGCGGTAATCCTGCTCATCGTTGTCGGACTGGTCGCGGGAGTGCTTGGCGGCATCATCGGGACCGGCGGCTGCAGTGTCATGCTGCCGATCCTCCATTTCTACCTGGGGTATCCGGTACCCATCGCTATCGGTACCACGCTCTTCGCTGTCATCTTTACAGCGATATCCGGAGGGTACGGTCATCTGATACGGAAGAATCTGGATGTAAAAACCACCCTATGGCTTGGCGGGTTTGGCATAATCGGCGTGATTATTGGTTCGTATGCCTTCAACCGGCTCTCGGATCAGACGGCCCTTCTGGGACTGATACTCGGTATAGCGTTCCTTCTGCCTGCGGTTCGCATGATTATCGAAGGAGTTGCGCATAGAAAGAAAAGCCAGCCGGAAGGAGACGTCATCCCCGGATCCGGGGGAAGAAAAGGACTGTTCGGGTTCGTAGTCGGTATTTTGACGGGGCTTGTCGGACTGGGCGGAGGATATGCCCTTGTTCCCGGTCTGATCTACCTGTTTAACGCGCCGGTGTACGTCACGATGGGAACGTCGCTGGCAACGGTGATCCCCCTGGCCATCGTCGGAGGGGGCATCAAGCTCGCAGAGGGATATGTTGCAATCGGCGCTGCATTGCTCCTGGCCGCAGGAACGATCGTGGGCGCACAGATCGGCGCTGCCGTCATCAAGAAATTCCACCCCGCGACATTGAAACTGATCTTCGGCGTGTACTTTTTGTACGTCTCTGTGAAGTTTATACTGGCCTACTTCGGAATTGCAATATTTTAACGAAAGATACGGACATCGACGCCATCCCGGCCCATCTCTGCCGGGATGGCGCCGTCACCCCCCGGGGTCACGACGCAGGGCGGGAGCTTGTCTCCGGCCAGGGGGACGATTCCCGGGTGCGAACCCCTGCCCTCATCCCGGACGTACCTGTTTTCAACTCCGGCCGTCGCCTGCTATCTGCTGCGCCCAGGCACCGCCTTCAGTGGTCAGCCGGTAGATAATCCAGTTCCCCTGCGCCTCGCCGACGATCAGCCCTGCCTTCTTCAGGACCGAGAGGTGGTAAGATAACTTCGAATCCGCTATTGAGAGCACCTCCTTGATGACGCAGACGCAGAGCGGCTTCACGGAGAGCATCGCGAGGATCTTGAGACGGAACGGGTCGGCGAGTGCACGGTGGAGGGCGCTCTTCCGTTTGAGCGCCGCATCGTCCGGCAGCTGCTCTGCCAGCCCTGCGATGCCGCCGCACCGGCAGAGCGACTCCTCGACGTCGGGAGGGAGGAGCATGGATGCGCCCCGGCATTTTTCGTCTTCTGTCATCAGGATGTCACGCTCGATGTTTCATGTTAATTTGAAATAAAAATGCCTATAACCTTTCGTTGCTACCATACGAGGTACGAACAAGTTGTTTGACAGCAGAGGAGAAAAAAGCATGGACACTATAAGCGTCGGTTTCATCGGCGGCGGCAGGATTGCCCGGATCATCCTGACAGGGTGGGAGAGGGCCGGAGCAATGCCGGAGCGGGTTATTGTCAGTGATGCGAACCCGGCGGTGCTCGCCGAGCTCAAAGAACGGTTCCCTGCGATCGAGGTCGCCGGCGACGACAACACCCGCCCGGCATCGGCGGATATCGTGGTTCTCGGCCTGCACCCGCCTGCCGTCGGAGCGGTGCTGCCGGCGATCGCCCCGGCTCTGCAGAGCAGGGCCCTCCTCGTCTCGCTTGCGCCGAAGTGGAAGATCGCCGGACTTGCCGGGGGGCTTGCCGGCCGGCAGGCGATCGCCCGCATGATCCCGAACGCCCCGGCGGCCGTCGGGAGCGGCTACAACCCCGTTTCGTTCTCCGAAGGGGTGACACCCGAACAGAAGCGACAGTTTGAGCAGGTCTTCTCCATGCTCGGCAAGATGCCGGAGGTCGCGGAGGAGAAGCTCGAGGCATATGCCGTCCTGACTGCCATGGGACCAACCTACTTCTGGTTCCAGTGGTACGAGCTTCTCGACCTCGCCCGGTCGTTCGGGCTCACCGACGCCGAGGCGAGGGAGGGGCTCGTCGCCATGGTCGAAGGAGCGCTCCAGACGATGCAGAGTCCGGGCCTCACGCCTGATGCTGTGATGGATCTCGTCCCCGTCAGGCCCATCGCGGCCGGCGAGGAGGCTATCCGGGAGATCTACCGGACGAACTTGATTGGACTCTACCGCAAGCTCGCCGAATGATCCCGCCGCTTCAACTCTTTTTGAAACCAGAACCTTTATCGGGTGGTGGTGCCCACATTGTTTCAAATTATGTTGAAACAGTGTGGAGAGTACTACCATGACAGATGACACCAGCAAAAAACAGAAGGAAAGCATCGCCGGAAGGTTCAAGAGACTCCTTGCACCGGAGAGCGACTGCGGCTGCTGCGGCGGCGTGAAGATTGTGCCCAAGACGGACGAGAAGAAGCAGTGACCGGAAGCGGAGCATGGCAGACGAACCGACGACCCTGACCGAGGATGAACTGGTCGACGAGATCCGCGCCTGGGCGGAGCAGTACGCCCGCGACCACGATCTCGTGCTCAACCCGGACGAACGGGTCAGGAACGCTGTCATCCGGGGGCTCGCCCGGAACCAGCTCCGGCACGGCAGGCGCTACTGCCCCTGCCGCATCCGGAAAGGTGTGCCCGAAGAAGACGCAACGATCGTCTGCCCCTGCGTCTACCACCGGGAGGAGATCGAGGCCGAGGGCAAATGCCACTGCAACCTCTTCTTCCGGAAGGGTGCGGTCGGACGGGGCGGTGAGTGACGAACATGGATATCATTTCCAGCCTCATCACCGCCGGAGAGTTCTTCATTGTCATTGCCGGGGAACTGATCCTGCTCTTTGTGGGGATCACCTTCCTCGTCGGGTTGCTGCAGGCCTACATCCCGGAAGAGCGGATCCGGGGCGTGCTTGCCGGGAGGCGGCAGGGTGTCGGGAACGTCCTTTCCGCCGGGTTCGGGGCGCTCACCCCGTTCTGCTCCTGCTCGACGATCCCGATCCTGCTCGGCCTCCTCGACATCGGGATCCCGTTCGGGGTCTGCATGTCGTTCCTGCTCGCCTCCCCGCTCTTAAACCCGGTGATCCTCGCCCTCCTCGTCGCGCTCGTCGGGGTCGTCCCGACCGCCATCTACGCCGTCTTCACCTTCACGGCTGCAGTCGTGCTCGGCTGGCTCCTCGGCCGGCTCGGCTACGAGCGATACGTGAAAGACGTCATGGTCGAAGGCCGGCCGGAACCGTGCGACTGCAACAGCAGCCACGGGACGCGGATCCGTGGGGCGTTCTCCTTCGCCGTCCGTCTCTTCCGGCAGGTCTTCCCCTACCTCATCCTCGGCGCGGGGATCGGGGCGTTCATCTACGGGTTCATCCCCGGAGACCTGATCGTCGCGGTCGCGGGGCCGGACAACCCCCTCGCCATCCCGGTCGCGGCGGTCATCGGCGTGCCGATGTACATCCGGGCGGAGACGCTCATCCCGATCAGTGCCGTCCTCCTCGAGAAGGGGATGGGCATCGGCGCCGTGATGGCCCTGATCATCGGCGGTGCGGGAGCGAGCATCCCGGAGGTGACGCTGCTCGCCGCGATCTTCGAACGGCGCCTTCTCGCCGCCTTCGTGGCGGTCATCCTCGGGGTCGCCGTCCTCGCCGGCGTGGCCTTCCAGGTCCTCGCCGTCATCTGAGTTGCAGATAGAGGAAACGATAAAAGAACACCAGATTACAAAGGAACAGATCATGATCGACATACTCATCGGCGCTCTTGCGTCGGGGCTCGCGGCAGTGCTCGACTACCTCTCGGCGCACGTCCTCACCTGCCTGGTCCCGGCGTTCTTCATCGCCGGCGCCATCGCGGCTTTCGTCAAGAAGGACGCGATCCTGAAGTACTTCAGCCCGGACACGCCCAAGCACATCTCCTACGGGATCGCATCGGTCTCGGGGACGATCCTCGCGGTCTGCAGTTGCACCATCCTCCCGATCTTTGCCGGCATCCTCAAGAAAGGGAGCGGCATCGGCCCGGCAACGACGTTCCTCTTTGCGGGTCCCGCCATCAACATCCTCGCGATCATCTACACCGCATGGGTGCTCGGCTTCGACCTGGGTATTGCCCGGGCGATCTCGGCGGTTCTGCTCGCCATCGTCATCGGGCTTGCCATGGCGCTGATCTTCCGGTCGACGGACGTTGAAACGCTCAAGAAGAAGGCGATGGCGCCGAGCGTCGCCGGGGCCTGCGAAGAGGAGAAACCGCGCTGGGTCACGCCGGCGTTCTTCGCCCTCATGATCGGCGTGCTGGTCTTCGGTGCCTCGCCGCTCGACTGGACGCTCCGGCTCGGCATTGTCTACATTCTCACGCTCGCGATCGCCATCCTGCTCATCTACTACTACGACCGGGACGAGGTGACCGACTGGGGGATGGAGACCTGGGACCTGACGAAGAAGATCTTCCCCATCCTGATCGCGGGAACCTTCATCGTCGGGATCATTGCCTTCTTCCTCCCACCCGAGACCTTCCAGCCCTACTTCGGGAACAACTCGCTCGTGGCGTGCTTCCTCGCGGCGATCGTCGGGATGATCCTCTACATGCCGACGCTGCTTGAGGTCCCGATCATCGGCACGACGTTCGGCTACTCGGCAGGCCTCATGGCGGCAGGACCAGCGCTCACCCTCCTGCTCGCCGGGCCGACGGTCAGCCTCCCCTCTGTCCTCGTCATCCACCGGATCATCGGGCTGAAGAAGACGGCAGCCTACGTGGCGCTGGTGGTCGTCTTCGCGACCATTGCCGGGTTCCTGTTCGGCAACGGGATGCTACTACTCTAGGAGAGAACCATGGAGACAAAGAAGAGAGAGAAACCCTGCTGCGCTGCCGAAGCCATGCGCCGGATCCGCCGGATCGAGGTCGGCGGGGTCGTCGTCGGGCTCGCGATGCTCGATGATGCCTTCCAGGACGTCATCGATCGCGGCATCGCGGGCGAAACCGCTATCGGCGATGAACTCGTCAGGCAGATAAAGATCTACAACTACATCCCGAAGGAAGCGGAACCGCTCTACCGGGCGGCGCTCCTTCGAGCGTATCAGAACGAGGTGAAGAAACGATGAAGGTTGAAGTGCTCGGAACCGGCTGCGCCAAATGCAAGCGGCTCACGAAGAACGCAGAAGCAGCGATCAAGGAACTCGGCATCGAGGCCGAACTCGTCAAGGTCGACGATATCACCGAGATCATGGACCGCGGCGTGATGCTGACCCCCGCCCTCGCCGTCGACGGGGAACTCAAAGTCTCCGGCCGGGTGGCGGACGTCAAAGAGATCAAGGAGATCCTGCAGGGGTGAGACCCCTCTCCCCCTGCAAAGGAGTCTGAGAGATGGTGCTGGTTGAAGTATTCGGGACCGGCTGCGCCAAGTGCGGGCGGATGATCAAAAATGTCGAGATCGCGGTCAGGGAACTCAAGATCGATGCGGAGATCCGCAAGATCGAGAGCCTCGATGCGATGATCGAGCGGGGCGTGATGCTGACGCCGGCGCTCTACGTCGACGGCGAGGCCAAAGTCGTCGGCCACGTCCCCTGCGTTGAAGATATCAAACAGATCCTGCTCGGAGAGAAGTAAACCATGACGGAACAGAACATACCCCGGTGCGCCTGTGAATCCGGGATAGAGCCGGCAGGCGGCACGAAACGGATCATCTTCGCCTGCGCCGGCGCATCGAAGGCCGGACAGCTCTCGAACGAGGCTGCCGTTCAGTTAACGAAGGAAGGATACGGGAATATCGCCTGCACGGCCTCCCTCGCCGTCTCTACACCCTCGATCACGAAGAAGGTCGAGACGGCGGACGAGGTGGTCGTCATCGACGGCTGCCCGGTCGGCTGCGCCCGGCAGATTGCCGAGCGGGCCGGGGTTACGCCCGACCAGGAGATCGTGGTCACGGACCTCGGGATCGAGAAAGGCGGGGGCCTCGACCTCTCCGAAGAGGACGTGGAGACGGTCGTCTCCGCCGCCTGGGAGGGCAAAGGAAGATCGAAGACAGAGAACGAGCGCAGGCCGTCCGGTGGATGCGGCTGTGGCGGGGGATGCTGCTAGGGTGAGAGCATGGCGGCACCGAAGCCCGACCGGCGCCTCTCCACCTTCGAGAAGTACCTCTCGCTCTGGGTGGCGCTCTGCATCATTGCCGGGATCCTCCTCGGCAGCACCTTCCCCGGTGTCGCGGTCGCGCTCGATGCCTTCTCGATCTACCAGATCTCGATCCCGATAGCCATCGCGCTCTTCTTCATGATCTATCCGATCATGGTGAAGATCGATTTTTCCGAGGTGCTCCGGGCCGCAAAGACCCCGAAGCCCGTCGCCCTGACGCTCCTTGTGAACTGGGCGATCAAGCCCTTCACGATGTACCTCATCGCCACCTTCTTCCTCGGCTACCTCTTCGTCGACTTCATCCCGGGCACCGAGATCCTCCCGAGCGGCGTCGAGGTCGAGCTCTGGCGGAGTTACGTCGCCGGGTGCATCCTGCTCGGGATCGCCCCCTGCACGGCGATGGTGCTGATGTGGAGCTACCTTGCACGGGGCAACGACGGCCTGACCCTCGTGATGGTCGCGATTAACTCGCTCACGATGCTCGTCCTCTACGCCCCGCTCGGTGGGTTCCTCCTCGGCGTCGCCGCGATACCGATCCCCTGGGAGACGATCCTCCTCTCGGTCGCAGTCTACGTCGGCCTCCCGCTCGCGGCGGGCTACGTGACGAGGAAGTGGATCATCGCCAAAAAGGGCATGGCCTGGTTCGAGACGAAGTTCCTGCACTACCTGACTCCGGTGAGCATCGCCGCCCTCCTCGGGACGCTCGTCCTCCTCTTCACCTTCAAGGGCGACGTCATCCTCGCAAACCCGCTCACGATCCTCTGGATCGCGATCCCGCTCTTCATCCAGACGGTCTTCATCTTCGCGCTCGGCTACTTCGTCTTTGCCCGGCGGCTGAAACTCGCCTACCGCGACGCGGCGCCCGCCGGGATGATCGGGGCCTCGAACCACTTCGAGGTGGCGATCGCCACCGCGACGATCCTCTTCGGCCTCGGGTCGGGGGCGGCGCTGGCGACGGTCGTCGGGGTGCTGATCGAGGTGCCGGTGATGCTGATGCTCGTGCGGGTCTGTCTTGGGACACAGGGCATGTTTGGAGGTGAGGCAGAATGACGAATGGCAGAATACTCAGAAAGGTGCTCGTGCCGCTCGACGTGACGGAGAGCGGCGAGACGATTCTCTCGGCGGTCGAGGAGATCGTGCGTCTCGGCGTCCAGGAGATCCGGCTCCTCCACGTGGCGAACGTGCGCAATACCCTGGCGGCTCCGGAGATCCTCGACCACGACCGGGAGGTGCTCGAGGCATGGCGGGAGCGGCTGATCGCGTGCGGGGCTCCGTCCGTGACCGTGGAGGTGGTCAGCGGCATCCCCTCGATCGAGATCGTCGAGCGGTCGGAACGGGACGACTACGCGCTCATTGTCCTCGGCTCCCACGGGCGGAACCTTCTCTCACGGGTGCTCCTCGGCAGCACCACGGAAGGCGTCCTCCGGAACGCCAACGACCCGGTCCTCCTCGTCCGGCTGCGGATCATCGAGACCGGCGATGGAGCGATCTGCCGGCTCGCGACCGACCGGCTCTTTGGGTGCATCCTCTACGCGACGGACTTCTCGGCGTATGCCGAGCGGTGCATCCCCTGCCTGGCGTGGATGGCCGCGGCGCACCCCGAAGAGGTGATCGTCGCCCACATCCAGGACCTCCGGCACCTCGCGTACGCCTCGCCCGAACAGATGGCGGCGTTCAACCGCCGCGACGAAGGGCGGCTGGCGGCTCTGAAGCAGCAGTTCGAGGCAGCCGGGTTTGCAAACGTCGGCACCGTCCTCCGGACGGGAAACGCGATCGACGAGGTGCTCTCCCTTGCGAAGGAACGCGGCGCAACACTGATTGTTCTGGGAGCGAAGGGGCGGCACGGGATTGCAGAACAGATCTTCGGCGGAGTGGCCGAAGCGGTCGTGCACCGGTCGGAAAGCCACGTGCTGGTGGTACGGTAATTCAGGAGAGCTAGATATGGCAGAACAGGAACTCGTCGTCGAATGGCGGCATATCGGAAGAGACATCGAGAACACCTGCGAGCGGTGCGGCGAGACCGGACGGGCGGTGATGGACGTCGTCGAGCAGATCCGGCCCATCCTCGAGGAGGAGGGCATCGCGGTCCGGGTGGTCGAGACAGCCCTCGAGAACGAGGCGATCGAAGAGTCGAACAGCATCCTCTTCAACGGTGTGCCGCTCGAGGAACTTATCGAGGGTGTGGAAGTTACCAGCACGCCCTGCGCCTCCTGCGCCTGCATCACCGGGCAGGACGATGCAGCGTGCCGTGCTATCGAGTATAACGGCGAGCGTTACGAGTCGATTCCGCCGGAGCTGATCGCCCGGGCGGCACTCAGGGCACTGGGGATAGCGACTACAGTAGAATAACGTGATAACTATGACAACAATCGAAGACATTCAGAAGATGGGATCGACGATGAAGGAGATCCTCGGGCTCTCCGGGTCGCCCGTCGGCGTGCGGATCGTGAAGCGGGGCGATGAGATCGCAGAGGCCGAACCCGCAGGGGGACACCGGTTCTGCCAGGCGCTGATGCGGGGGAGGCGCGGCGACCATGTCGTCGTGACCGCCGAGACGATCGCGTGCCCGGCGGCCGCCCGTGCCTTCGGGTTCAAGCCGCTCCCTGAGGCGCTGAAGTCGGGGAAGGGGCTGATCGGATTCGGGATCACCACAGAAGAATCGGTCGGACAGCAGATGTTTGCCGGGATGACGACCTTTGAGCCGGGCGAGATCGTCCAGCTCGACGTCTTCCCGCTGGATGCCGCCGGGAGCGAACCCGATATCGTGGTCGTGGAGGACGAGGTCGAGAGACTGATGTGGATCGTCCTCGCCTACATGCACGCCCGCGGGGGCGAACGAGTCTCCGGCTCGACCGCCGTCCTGCAGGCGACCTGCGTGGATGCGACGATCATCCCTTACATCGAGGACCGGCTCAACTACGGGTTCGGCTGCTACGGCTGCCGGGACGCGACCGATATGGGGGCGGGCGAGGCGATCCTCGGGTTCCCGGCGCGCTTCCTCCCCGAGATCGTCGAGCACCTCGAGTACCTGAACAAAAAGGCGCTCCCACATTCCCGGGGCAAACATGCCCTTGCCGGGCTCACGAAACAGCGGAGTGCCAGCGAGCAGGGTTCCTGCTCGTCGCTCTAAAATGGGGTCTGATACCATGAAGAAGAGAGTCCTCTTCGTCTGCACCCACAATGCCGCCCGCTCGCAGATGGCAGAAGGCTACATGAACGCCCACTACGGCGACCGTTACGAGGCCTTCTCCGCCGGCACCGCACCGGGAACCCTGAACCCCCATGCCGTCCGGGCGATGGCCGAGATCGGGATCGACATCTCCGGCCACCGTTCAAAGGATCTCGGTGAGTTCGACGAGCAGGAGATGGACTATCTGGTTGCGGTCTGCGAGGGCGGGCTCTGCCCCCTCTTCCCCTGGGCAAAGGAGGAGATCCACCGGGAGTTTCCCGACCCGTCGAGACTCACCGGCACCGACGAGGAGGTCATGGCCGGTGTCCGGCGGATCCGGGACGAGATTACGGGTTGGATCGACGCGACGTTCGGGGGGAACTGATTGGCGGTCACCGTCATCGCCTGTTCGGGGATCTCGAACACCGGGAAACTGACCGCCCAGGCCGGGGCGATGCTCCTCCACTGCTCCTGCGGGGCGGTCGAGG
>Ga0208462_1002142_pt1 | contig 11380 bp, 9 predicted proteins | sample AD_SCU001_MetaG_FD_184452 | JGI IMG/M metagenome (GOLD analysis project Ga0208462, IMG submission 184452) | Active sludge microbial communities of municipal wastewater-treating anaerobic digesters from China - AD_SCU001_MetaG (SPAdes) (version 2) | ecosystem: Engineered > Bioreactor > Anaerobic >...
AGGCCTTTAGGCTACTTTTCCCTTGTTGAAGCCTTAGGACAGGGGGTTTTTGTAGCCCCTTGCCTTAAACCGAAAACATTCCCCTGTAGCTCAGCTGGCAGAGCAAGTGGCTGTTAACCACTGGGTCCGGTGTTCGAACCACCGCGGGGGAGCAAGACAAGCCTTTTACGGTAAGGAAAGAGCCCCGGCGGACGCCGGGGCTCTTTCGCATTTTGAGCCTGACTGGATGTAAGTTGGACGTAGCTCATCAGGCCACGACTCGCTCCTCCGGTCAGGTCAGTAGTACTTTGGCAGTGTTTACCTCAGAGAAAAGAGGGCGCATGACAACAAGGAGGAAGTATCCAGAGCCTTACAAGCGACCGAACAACACTATCTACTACTTTATGTTTGTCGAGAAAGATGGCAAACGCCACCGGATGGCTAGCGGACTCACGGCTAAAGAGGTCGCCCGGGACTTCATTCGTACGTTCATCGAAGAGCAAAGCGTCGAGGCGATCACCTTGTGCTTCGCCAACTATGTTGTGCTCTTCTGCAAAGCCGAGACCTGCCCTCACTTCATCCGCTATCGCCAGGAAGGAAAGAACATCGGCCTCAACCATCTACATCAATGCCGGACGCTCTTGGAGAAGCATGCCTTTAAGGACTCGGTCTTTCTAAAGCTCGCTCTGGGCTGGTTTGAGGCCTGAAAGGACAATCTGTCCTACAAGGCCCATGGAGATTACTTTGTCTTTGGCACCAGATTGGGTAAAGGGCTTGATTATGAGAGGCTCATAATGTCCTCGAGGACTACATCAAAGAGACTAGGGCAGAGAAGATCATCCCGGATGACGACTGCTGTATCTTTTCTTATGCCGCTCACCATACCCTCAACATCAACCTTCTGGCAGCAGGAGGACCCCGTTACTGGTCTAGAGTTTCCTCGGCTGGTCGAGCGCCGCGACTTGTTCACGGAAAAAACGTATCGGATCCTTGAAGGTTATGTCCAGTGCCTCCCAAACTTTTGTGTCTCTAGTCTCGACCTCAATCCTCGGGAACGCTTTTTTCTCGATGCCATCTTGGAAGACCGTTCCCTCTGGGACTTCTCTTCCTCGGCAATCCTTTCATCGCTTCGCTCCAAGCTTAACATCCTGCTCGCCAAACTCAATGACTCTTCGAACTCTGCCGTCATCACCCCGGCGTCTGACCTACTTTCAACCTTCCGTACCTCCATATCGACTAGCTAGACTTGCTCTGTCATCTGCCGTTTGCAAGAGGCCTGCTTCGGTAAGCACCTGGTGCCACGTGTTCGCTTCTTGCCGCTGGACAGCTATGAGCCATTCTGGCGGTGATGCTGGATAGGGTCGCAACTCCCGCTCGCCGAATGTTAACCAGATGATGGCGCGGTCGTCTACGTACTGCCGAAGTAGATCTTCGCGGATGTAGAGCACCTCTCCGTCGAGGCCATCGACACCGCTGAGCGTAATTGTAGCTCGGCTACCGTCTGGAAGGAACTGGTCAAAAGATTGCGCACTGCTGTGGAGGTCGAATCGATGCGAAAAAGGCTGGGACGGTACCCGCGTGCTTCCCGCACGGTTCATTTCGCTATGGTAGCTTTCCCATTCGTAGCCGTGCGCAAGCACCTCCACCTCGACCGAATCAGCGCCGTTCTCAACGCTCTCACGGTATGCTCCCTCACCGAGTGCTACTGAGGCGAAGTTTGGGTGCCACGGGATCTCTCCTGCGAATGTGTAGTGGTCGCTCGGAATGTCACGAGCCACCCAAGGCCGCTCGCCGGCGTTCAGTGCGGCCACTAACCGCGAAACGCTCGCCTCCGGCGTCACCAACGCAGAGATGAATGCCCATGCTTCTCGCCCGAGGATCCTGTTCTCAGCCTTGACGAAGCCGTTGACGGCCACCCACGGCCCACGGTCAGCACCGATTCGCTCTCGACGAAGGAGACTGCTCGGCACCGATGTTTTGCTCTCTAGCATCCAAGTCTCATGGCTCTCTACGGTCGGCGACAACCAGGCCTCTGGAATCATGGCCATGCCATCTGTAGGTGGCTTTTCAGGGAACGACGGATCTATATCCACGTCAGAGAATTTGTAGTCATCGCGAGGAAACAGCCCTCGCTCTTCGAGTACACCTGCATATGTGTAGAATCCGACCCAGCCGTACTTCTTCCCATAACGTTCTGCGAGCGGCCGATCGCCACGGCCTCCGCGATAGCCATCCTCCTCGATTCTACTGTCCAGATCCTTGAAGGTCGCTGATCGCCATCCAAGCTCCCACACGACGCCGCACACGTGAGCCACGGCGGCTCGATGTCCGGCATGGTCCATATCGTAGTTGTGGCGATCATCGAACAGCCGTCCAAGAGTGTAGTTCTCGAAGTCCATATGGAGCGTTTGCGCTGCTTCATCGGCTCCCGGGTCTTCTTTGGAAAGAGCCTGAACGGTGGGTGGTGTGGCGAATGCCCATGTACCGCGTAGTGTTCCAGGCAATGTTGACTCGCAATACTTCGCGGCGAACGCGACAATGCCCCTCACGTAGAGTCTCGTCAGGTAATGATGTGTGGGTGCACTTGCCGACTCCCCGACAAATGCGGATGCAAGCTGTTCAAGAAACGGCTTCAAAGAAGCCGTAAAATCCGGTTCTGCGTGCTGGTGACTCATCACTACACCGTAGGAAGCGGCAAGCATACGCTCGGACACGTAGGCATCGTTCACAGTCAGCGAATCGATAACCAAACCAAAGAGCCCCTCGGGATCGAAGCGACCGAACCAATAGAGAGCACGAGTGGCTTGGTCTCGAAGCGGGCGGATGGTGCTCGTGAGCGTCCACATAACCCACCTTGCGCGTAGCCGATCTCCTGTGTGCAGTTGCCCCGAACACCAGCGTTCATCCAGGTTCTCGAGATCGAGAAGGATACTCTTTCCTCCTCCCAACATATCGTCATTGGTTTTACGTACCCATTCTGTCCACCTAAGATCACGGTCCGCAACCGACATCATTCGCAATACGCGATCTAGCCCTTCGGCGTTCAGCGGATGCCCTGGCATACCACGTACCTGCCAAAGCACCCTCAGAATTTCGGCGTCTCCAGCGCGAACGAGCTCAACCAATGCCTCGACCGTGACCGCATCGAGAATGGCTGGCTCGAGGCGGGCCGCCAGCCGCAGAGCGCGTCCACGCAAAGGCTCCTCAACCAACTGCCATAGCTGCTTCGCATGGAACCTTCGGGGAACCAGTCCGACGAGTGACCGAAGTATGTCATCGGCGAGCGGATGGCGGACTTTGTAGTCGGCAGTGAATTGGTTTGTCGTGGATTCCTCTTTGATCCACGTTTCGAAGGTGTCTACACCATGCCTCGCGAGTAGCGCATTGGCGATGATGTGACCTCCTAGCATGTCGTACACGGGCACGAACACGTCGTTACCATTAGCAGGCATGCGGAGCAAAACACCCTCATGCTCCAGGGCGCGCAGAAGGCTCTGGTCCCATGGGCGATGCGAATCTCCGATGAAGTTGCGTAGTTCGCTAAACTCAATGGAACGGGATCGCGTCTCCCACAGTTTTTTGGCGATGTTTGCGATCGCTGCGTTGACATCCTGAGCGTAGAACCGATGCGTACGCGGAGCCAGTTCGACGACACGCACACCGACTTGCTCTAGGTAACGCTCGAAAAGTACGGTCAGAGATCCAGGCATCGCGTTGACGCCGACGACGTGCTGCCTGATCGGGTTCGTCACCTCACAGAAGAGGCGGAGCGTGAGCGGGTGTCGTAAAAAGTCAGGCAACGAGGCATCTGTGGCGTCGATCTTCCAATATTGAAAGTGCGTGCGCACCGCCTCGATGGTCTCTTCGCCGTAGTCCTTGATCTCAACAGAGCGTGTCCTCTCGGGCATCGCATCATCGATGAATTCGGGCCGCAAGGTGCAAACCAGCAGCACATAGGGGTACTTCGCGAGAGTGGCTTCCAATGCGGCGAGGATGGGTTTCCACATACGGGGATCTTCCGACTCGTTTAGACCGTCGATGAACACGGGTAGGCGGTGGTACGCACGCTGTCCGGCAGCATCGACCGACGCAAGCAGAGCCTCCATGCTCGGCACTGGTTGGGTACCGATAGTCACTCTACGCGCTAAGTCGTCGAGGCTGTGAGTCGCATGAAGGTCTCGACCGTGCAGCAGCATCCCGTGGGGACGCATGGTTGTTCCTGCCGTGATCTGCGCAGCAAGATGAGTCTTCCCGCAACCTGCAGGAGCAAGGAGAGTAACCAGCCGCGAAACAAATGCCGCTTCGACCTCCCCAAGTACCTGTATTGCATCGTAACAACCAGCTACCGCGTTTGTGGCATAAAGGCCCGCTCGCTGGTTGCCCGCCCGAAGTCGCCGAGGGGCTGTAACCACGTCGTTGAAGAGTGAACGTGGACGAGTGGTAAGTTCATCGCGAAGCAGATCCAGATCTCCGTTACGGATTCCTTCCGCTACTCGATCAAGAGTATCTGCCAATTGCCTCGATGTGCTGACAACAGACGTCACTAATGGTGCCAGTGGGGTAGGTACTGCCGGCGATGACGCTACCGCCTGGGCGGTCGCTCTGAGTTCAGTACTCAGGTCACTCAAGACGTCCCACGATTCTACCTCGCCGAGCATGCGACGCAACTCGCGCTCAGCATCCCCTACGTGATGCACGTCGGGCTGCCACCGAGCTCTAATCGAAGCGACCGACTGCTCATGGAGCTCGCGGAGCATCTCAGGAGTCACCACTAGCTCGCCGAAGTAGGTACTACGAAGAACAACTGCCTGTCCTGAGAGCAGGTTGTCAACCTCGTCTCCCGTCCAGAGGTGGAGCTTCATCTTCGATGAGAGCCCGTTGAACCAGTCTTGGTCTTCCGTAGTCAGTGTGCGACGTGTCCAAAGTACCCAGTCGGTGAGTTCAGGCAGGTACTTCTCGGTCTTTTGGAGTCCTTCCTCGATATTCGTTCGCCTTGTTGAACCCAACGCGCCATTCGCTGCGAGGTCGTACCACTTGCACTGCCAGCCCCACCAACGACCGATATCGCCGAGAGCTTCGCTGCGCGTGTCGAGCTTGAGATGAAATTCAACGCCTGGCTGGTTCGCTAGTGATCGAAATGTGCCAAGACTGCCAAAGTTCTGGCGTACGATACCTCGGCAGAGCAGCTCGAAATTCTTTTCTGCGCTGCCCGGAAGGCCCCTGAAAATGTCCCAGTTCAGCGCTGGCATCTCGGCTCTCCCTTCATCGACCTCTCCCGTATGCCGTATCGGAATAGTCGTGTGCCGAGTAGACTTCGACCCGTGCCCCCTTATCGACCATAACTTTAAGAAACGCTGAGACGTCAAGTTCCTCAGTCGTCAGAACGAGGTCGTTTTCCTGCGCCTTGATGTGGAACTCGTATGCAAACTGCTCGAGCTCGCTCGGTCCGATCGACGCGATATTCAGTTTCCCAAGAAGGTCGAGCATAGTATCTCCATATCGCTCCGACGGATGACCAATAGTACGAGTGCCGCTCGCTTCCTCTTTGCGGACTTGTTTCGTCAGAACATCGATGATCTCTGCGGCTTTCGTCGCATCAGCGACGTTCTCGAAATGTCCGATCATGACGAGGTTCGCAGAGTGTTCAGAGCCGTGCTGGTACCAGATCTTCATTTGTTGTTCTCCCCAAGATCGTGAGCGAGTTGGTCAAGCGCTTGAAGCACACCGTCATCGCTAAGCGGCACGCCAATATCCGAATAGGAAGAGGGCCTAAGCACACCAGTCGCGTCGATATGCGCATACGTTCGGAGGCCGGATTCCTGCATCAACGGATCGCAGGTAGAGAAGCCTTCGGCGCTTAACTCGTTAATGCAGAGTTTCAGACGTCCCCTGTAAGAGTCGACCCAGAGGCGAAGTCCTTGCAAGCTGTCCGCGGAAATCGTCGGGACTCCGCGTACCGAAACCTGTGGAAGCAGCAGCAGTTCGCAGGCCCCAAAATCCTCCGCGACGATGGCAACCTCATTGAGGTCGGGTAGCGTAAACGTATTGATCACAACATTGATGCCAAAGGGAGAAAGGGACTGCACGTGCTTAAGTCGAGAGAGTAAATCATCGAAGGATCGGTGCCGAATTGACTCGTAAGTCGCACCGACGCCGTCCATGCTTACGCGGACGAAGTTGACGTTGCCGCGAAGGCCCTCGACAAGAACGTCATCAATATGATGGCCGTTTGTCGTGAATGACACGGAAAGCTGGGTCTCGCGTGCTAGGTAGTTACAGAGTCTCACAAAATCCGGGTAGAGCGTCGGCTCGCCGCCGCCGAATCCGACACCGAGAGTCCCATGCGCATCAAGCTCAGCAAGCCATCGCACGATAGTGTCGAACCGTAGTTCGTCGCGTGACTTCGGCGCGTAGCAGTGCGCACACGTCAAGTCACAGAGATTCGTGAGTGCGATGGAGACCTGCCGAGGCGCGTGGGCATGAAGCGAGACAGGAATAGGAACTTCATCGAGGAGGACATTTAGACCAGTGGCGCGGTTGAAGAGGTGGAGTCCCGCTGGACCACCGCGCAGCTTCCAATGATCAGTCTGATGGTTATCAGCCGAAGCTTTCACTACCGAAACACCCCTTGCCTTAACTCTCTATGTGTTGCACAGATCACCTATGTACTTGACCATTCATCCCTCTACTGACGATACGGCCAGATCCATTCCGTTAATGCCCATCACATGCACCTTTCTATGGCCTCAAGCTCATCCGCGACTTGTGCACATACATGATGGAAGTGATTGGCGAATGATTCGTGCTCCATGAGAGCATCCTGCGCCAATTGTTCGGCCTCGCAACCTCCAGCATGTCCCTTGGCTTTCGAACGCAAGAGCTGGACAGTCCGCAATCCGTCCAGTTTCTGGATCTGGCCCCCCGTTCCGGCCGTCAGGAGGTTCTCGAGTAACATGATGGTCTTATCCTCTTTACCGTATGAAACTCTGAGCTCATCAAGCCGCGCCCGGATCGTTTTTGTCTCGAAGCCCTCGACGACCAGCTTTGCGAGGTCCATGTACGCCTCGGCCCACTCATCACGGCTCGCAGTCAAGGGGGTATTCACACGTTCAATAAGCCTCTCGTCACGGAGGGTCCACCATGTTGCGTTGGTATTTCGCCAGCGCTGTGCGATGAATAGGATTTTCTGTAGTGGTTGTACAAAGCTAACCCACTCGCCCTGAAAATCATTGGCGACAGCGCGTTCAGAGATATTGGCTTTCGGCGGTTCGTTAAACGAAAGCCAGTGTAATTGTTCTGCATATGGGAGGCGACGCAGGTAACAGATGTAAGCGTGCACCTGACCCGCTTCGTTTACGTCGATTGCTTCAAGGTGCCAGGCCATACGGCATGAGACATCGCGTTCGCTCACCGTGTATTTGTCTCGGTCCGCCTTGTACTTTAGCAGAACCTCTGGCCTGAAGAACGCTGGCGACATCTCGAAAGGTAGAGAATTACCAGCAGCCTGAAAGTAGTTCGTCGTGGCTTCCGGGTCTGTGGAAACTTTTGTTACGCGTTTGTTGCGCCAATCGTAGGCGATGAACTCGGTATGTGGCGTATCTTCCCTTCCAAACCATCCTTCAGTGATACCGATAAATATGGCATTGTGAGGACGACGAGGGCGGACTATCTGCACACCTCTCGTGTAGGCGGCATAGCCAGGCATTACTTTTCGGCGGTAGAAGAGATCTGGCGACTCATGAATCTCTTGCTCTGGCCCGTCTAACCAGCCAGAGAATCTGGAGCGCCTAAACAACGTAAAGTCAAACATCCTTACGATCGAGGAGTCGGTCGCCGCAAGGTACTCCTCCAGCGGCCGCCACTTGAAGGAGACAAGAGCAACGCTACTGCCCTTGTCCTCGCGACTGGTCACGGATACCACAGGTTCAAGATCGCCATTCTCATTGAAGCGGCAGTAAGCGCGACTTTCGGGACGCCAGTGGATACCAGCAAGGTGTGCATACTCCTGGTGGAGTTCGTAGTATGTTCTACCCGACCCGGTCCAACCCTCGAATGTCCTACCGAAGACCAGTTGCACGGCATCCTTTAGTGTCTGCGTGCTTGTCCCGCTCGGTCCTCGTTCAACCCACACGTCGTCGCGCCCACCTCCGCTCACATAGCTGGCGATTGATGCGCAAGGGTTAAAACTCCAATTCAGCAGGTCGTGTTGATCAACCGGAGCAAGTCGTTCGTTAGGAACGGCAACGGCATGAATGAAGGAGTACTCACTCGAGGCGTAGATGGCAAAATCATCGGCGAAGGCGTTCTCGCGCAAGAAGTCAAGATGAGCCCCGGCCTCGATCCAATCGTCGAACTGCCCATAGTCAGCGGGTATTTCGTCGAGTTTGGCGAGTGAGGCGATCAGTTTCTTGTGTTCGTAATTCTGCAATTCTGATCTCCGTGCTCGAAATTACGTATCTTCGTCGCGATACTATGCAACATATATTATATCTCATCTATATTCAATGCTGTCAAAGTGATTACAAGCCAGTAAGAGCATCTTCTTAGGAATAGTGGGTTCGTTTGACAAGACTGGCTGCCTATTGATATTGGAGCCACGTTTCCCCTGGGAGGTCTCCAATGTCCCCAGGTTCAACCTTCTTCATCCGGCCCCGCGAGATCATCGAACAGCTCTCAGAGATAAGCCGCTTTTACCGTATGGGATTTCTTATCACTTATTAGTACAACGCAGGTGAAGTCAAGCTTGCCGGTCTCGTTGTGAAAGCCTTTCTTGAGACGGCACCGCTATCCTTGAGTCTCATCATAAAGAGATCACTAACAGAATTAGCTTTGTAGAATGACATTCGATGTCAATGAGGACCCAATGGTGCCAACAGAAGGTGTCGAAGTCCGAATCCGAGTCAACGCGACCATACCAGGTTCCTTCCTTTATCGCATGATGCATTGATACCCCCAAAGCTAGATGGCTTTCCTGTTGTAGAAAAACCGCAATATTGCTGTATGTCCGCATGGTTGTGTTCTCTTCCGTACTAAAGCTTTTTATAATAATTACTGCGATAGATTGTGAGAGAAATCTTTTCATTTAAGAGGCAAAGGTATGATTAAAGCATCACGATTCTTATTCGTCATCGCTATTGTCTTCGGTCTCATCAATTGTGTTTCTATGTATTTTACACTTAGTTCCGGTGACAAAATGATTGATCAGGCGAGTGGATTCGCGCTATCAGCCGATATACAGGCCAAGCTAAAGATGGCGAAGGCGCAACTCGTAGAACTAAAATCGAACTTGCCGTTACATATTTCTGAACTGATAATCGGCCTTCTGTCCGGATGCTTGGGCTATGCGATTACGAAAATGCGACGGAGAGGTGTAGCGTTTTTTATCCTCAGTGGAGTTTGCGCACTTTGCATAGTTTTATTATTCATTGCCCATAATTGGCTGCTTGGAGGCATATCCTTTCTCGCCCTAATGCTGGCTTTTATCAGGATTATCCAACTAACTAAGAACGGCGCTGTTATCCTATGAGAATAGGCTAACAAATCATGACTTCATTGTGTTATGGATGTCCAAGAGCACTATATCTTCCCCCTTTTCGTTCTAGAAGCGTCATAAACGGACTAGCCAAGGCGATCCAAAGACGCCAAAGTTGAAACAGCGGCTTCTACAAGGCTGAGGTAATCTAAGAAGTAGGGATTTTAAAAAGAAGCCTTGGATGTTGAAGGACGTTATTCTGGGCGCATTGGTATAATCTAGAAGTTGTCGGTGTTATGATTATGTGAAATAGTATGTCGAATATTGGGATAATACGAAAATCTCAAAGACTGATTGCGACTTGACATATTGTCAAATACATGGTATTCGCTAAATATGTTCATGTACTAATTCTTTATAGGAGGTACGAATGAACCCGATTTGCCTTGCATGTGTCACTTGTGCGGTTTGTGTTCCTGGATCTGCAGCTGTCTATGCGTTTGCTACTTTTGCCTGGTAAATAGAACCAGCAATACTCCTTCTCGACTGTTGAGTTCACGACGTTCAGTAGAGAAGGAGTATTGGTCGAGTGATCATCTTTACGTATACAAGACATAATCTTTTCTTTTCTGTGAACTAGTGAAGAGTAGGCACGCTTAGAGAGCTACCCAAGCTATTCGGACAATAAGCTGATGCCTGTCATCGTATCCCAATGTACTAGGTGAGTCTAATGATCCAGGGCAGGCATCAAAAGAACACAATACCCCTATTATTGGGATGTTGTTAAAACCAAATGGTTTGGCTAAAAACAAGGCATAGTGCAATACTATGATGGTGGTTTTACTAAGAGCATAACTATGCGTTTTCGAGAAAGAAGGCGCGGTATGGACAATGAGTATTTGACTATATGCAATGATGTTTCTGTTCATATGACTCCGACGGGTATTTCCCTATTTTACCAGACTTTTGATCCTCGAGAAGTACAAAAAAATATAGAGTTAAGTCATCATGAAAAGATAATACTAAGCAAGGCAAATGGTAATACAACAGTATCGAACATACGAATTGACTGCGAAAGTTTCATCGAGTGTAGAAAGTTCGACCTAATTCTACAAGAGCTGATTGCTAAAAGAATGGTCGTTCTGACGAGAGAAAAAACGAAAACGAAAATAACCGGAAGCAAAGACTATTATGTGCCAAGGCATATCTCTTTTGAAATTACTTCAACCTGTAATTTTAAGTGCAGGCATTGTTATCGGGATGCTGATAGTAGCCAGAAAGAATTTATTCCAAAGCATGATTTGCTACGTTTTATTGGCGAGGCGGCTACTAATGGCGTGAAAATTGTCGAGATTACTGGCGGCGAATGTTTGATGCACCCCGATGCAATAGAAATTATAAAAGGCGTTGCAGATAATCCGAATCTTTGGATTGTTGCTGTCCTCACTAATGGGTGGAGTCTGAGCGATTCGCTTATTGAGGAATTCAAAGGATATGAAAGGAAAGTTGTTTTTAGTGTTAGTTTAGATTCATCGGTGCGTGATTTTCATGATGATTTTAGAGGAATGCAAGGTTCATGGGATAGGGCTACTGATGGAATACGCAAGCTAAGTTCAAAGGGATTTCTATGTAGGGCTTCGATGTCGTACATTCCTGCAAGTTTTTTTGATATTGAGAATACGCTGTTGCTTGCGAAAGAGTTAGGCGCTCAATGTTTCGGGTTTTCTCCAGTCATGCCAGATGGGCGAGGGAGTGTATATGCCGAATTATTTCAACTGGTGTTGTACCGTGAGCGGTATAGAATCTCCAGCTAATACACTAAAAAGCATAGAGTTATTAGAAAGCAACAAAAATAATCTTATACCGCAGTTCGTTTCTTCTGAACGGTTGCTATCACTTTCTTTGGAAGTACGATATTCAATCGCTTGA